>Ga0208253_1000274_pt1 | contig 22654 bp, 29 predicted proteins | sample CryBogCBE10Oct08_FD_184573 | JGI IMG/M metagenome (GOLD analysis project Ga0208253, IMG submission 184573) | Freshwater microbial communities from Crystal Bog, Wisconsin, USA - CBE10Oct08 (SPAdes) | ecosystem: Environmental > Aquatic > Freshwater > Lake | place: Crystal Bog, Wisconsin, USA...
CTTGAAAGGACTCGAACCTTCACGCTTTTGGCGCTAGAACCTAAATCTAGTGTGTCTACCAATTCCACCACAAGAGCATGGCACGCGCAGAAGGAATCGAACCCTCATCTTTGGTTTTGGAGACCAAGGCCCTACCATTGGACGATACACGCTTGATATATATGGTGCCGGCACCAAGAATCGAACTCGGGACCCTCGCGTTACAAAGGCGATGCTCTACCAACTGAGCTATACCGGCATTTAGTATTTATCTATAATTTGGTAGCCATAGTGAGATTCGAACTCACACTTTACGAATTTTAAGTTCGGTGCCTCTGCCGTTGGGCTACATGGCCTTAATTAATGGCTGGACAAGTAGGACTCGAACCTACAACCGTTCGGTTAACAGCCGAAAGCTCTACCATTGAGCTATTGTCCAACAACCTTTATGACCAACGGATTGACATAATATCAATCTGTTTGCTAGGATTCCTTCGCTTCAGATACTCAAGTACAGCAAAGTCAGACTTAGCGGAATTGAGATGCTGGAGCGATGATCCTTGAAGTTGCATACGACCGCCAGCGCCAGCCATACCCAAGTTCCGGATCATGTAGTCAACTGTGAAAGTTTCCTTGTTCATATATATAGTATAACAAACGGTAGAATTAATGTAAAGGAAAAAAATTGGCCACTCAAGCATTTTTATCGCCATTAAATTTCAAGTTCAAACTTACCAAGATACCAAACTTTGAGAACTACGTTCAGTCGGTCAATCTTCCTGCAATTCAAGCTGGGGTTACACCTGGAATGTCAAATCCATTTCAGACAATTGCTATCCCTGGTGAGCATATGAGATTTGAACCTTTAAAAGCCACATTCAAAGTCAATGAATCGATGTCTGATTATCTAGACATTTTTAACTGGATTCAAGGAATTGGTAAGCCACATGATTTTGAACAAAGATCGAAGCTGCAAAATGCACCTATTGGTCAAGGTTTACAAATTGAAGCTAGTCTTCTTATATTAAACAATCATCTGCATCCATTTATAAAATTTGATTTCTGGGATCTATATCCTACTGAATTATCTGAATTAGAATTCAATACAACTGCTAGTGATTTAGAGTATATTACTGCATCGGTTACATTTGAATACACGCTTTTTACCACTTCTTTATTGACAGATTAAGGATTATATTGTATAATTGAAGGTCAATTTAAAGAATAGGTAGATTATGACTCTTGATGAAATTTTTGAAAACTGGGATAAAGATTCTAAGATTGATAGAATGAACCTCGCTGAAGAGGTTTTAAATATCCCAAAATTACATAATAAATATTATAGAATTTATGTTAATGAAAGATTAATTCTTGCAAAGCAGGAATCAGATCTAAAACGTATTGAATGTTTAAGACACGATTTCTATTCTGGTGTCATCGATGATGAGTCTCTTAAAGAGATGGGTTGGATGGAAGAGTTTTCTGATATTGGAAGAAGAAACATTCTTAAGTCAGAAATTCCAAGATATCTTAATGCAGATAAAGTTGTAGTTGATAAGAATCTTAAGATTTCTCTTCAGAGAGAAAAAGTACAACTTTTAGATTCAATAATTAAATCATTAACAAATAGAGGTTATCAAATTAAGTCAGCCATTGACTTTATAAAATTCCAAGCCGGTGCATAATGAGTGATAAGATCGTAATTCAAAAATATGATGATGTCTTTATTAAGATAAAGACAGATCCTGGCATCATGTATGAGTTATCAGATCAATTTACATTTATGGTACCTGGAGCTAAGTTCAGTCCAGCATATAGAAATAAAGTATGGGATGGGAAGATTCGTCTTCTTAATATCATGACTGGTTTGCTATATGCTGGACTGCGATACTATGTTGAGGCCTTTGCTGCTTCAAGAAATTATGAAGTCGAATATGAATCTGACTTCTCACAACAAGCATTCTCTATAAAAGAAGCTGATGATTTTGCAAAATCTTTAAACACACCATTTCCAGCAAGAGATTATCAAATACAAGCTTTTGCTCATGCAATTAGAAATAAAAGATCTTTACTTTTATCTCCAACCGCTTCTGGAAAATCCTTTATCATTTACTTACTGACGAGGTATTATAATGCTCGCACTCTTATTATTGTTCCAACTATTTCTTTGGTCAGTCAGCTGGCTTCTGATTTTACCGACTATGGCTTTAGCAATTCTGATAGAATACATAAGATCACTGGAGGAGTGGATAAACATACAGATAAATCTATCGTCATCACAACCTGGCAATCAGTTTACAAACTTCCTAAAGAATACTTCAAACAATTTGAAGTGGTAATTGGCGATGAATGCCATTTATTCAAGGCAAAGAGTCTGAAGTCTATCATGGAAAAATTGACGGTATGTCCATATAGATTTGGATTTACTGGTACTCTTGATGGAACTCAAACTCATAAGCTAGTGCTTGAAGGAATGTTTGGTCCTGTTAAGAAAGTTACAACTACTGCTGAGCTCATTGAGAAAAAGCATCTTGCAGAATTTAAGATTAAAGCTATAATATTACAATATCCTGATGAAATAAGAAAAGATATCATTAAAAAATCTTATCAAGAAGAATTAGATTTTATTGTACAAAATCCATATAGAAATAAATTCATAAAAAATCTTGCCATATCACTAAAAGGCAATACTCTTATTATGTTCCAATTTGTGAATAAGCATGGTAAAGTCTTATATGATATGATTGAAAAAGCTGCTGAAGGTAGATCAGTATATTATGTTGCTGGATCTACTGAACTTGAAGAACGAGAAGCAGTTCGTAAGATTGTTGAAACTGAAACTAATGCTATCATCATTGCATCAAGCGTATTTTCTACAGGCGTAAATATTAAAAACCTACACAATATTATATTCTCTTCTCCTAGTAAGTCAAGGATTAAAAATCTTCAATCTATTGGTCGAGCTCTGAGAAAAAGTGATACTAAAGATTCTGCTGTTCTATTTGATATTGCAGATGATCTATCTTGGAAATCAAAAACCAATTACACCTTAGAGCACTTCAAAGAACGCATCAAGATCTATGCTGAAGAGGGCTTTCCCTATAAAATCTATAATGTGAGTATAAAAAATGACTGATGATATTATTATTCTGTCAACTATCAATAACAAATCTTATATTGGTAAAGTGCTTGATTATACTTCTAAAACTATTACTCTAGATAGACCTTTTAGAGTAGCTATAGATAATGATGGTGCATTAATGCTATTTCCCTTTGATTCTTTATCTAAAGATGATAACGTAAAGTTTTTGATTGAGCATATTCTTTATGCAACCAATCCTAGGGATAATGTTATTAAATTTTATCTAAAGCATAAAGATAAGTATTATGATTATAATGGCGATCCTCCTTCGGAGGCCTCCGTGACTGAGGAACTTGCTACTGAGCTACTCAATCTATTAAGCTCTAATACTATGAAACATTAATGTTATTATACACCACTATCACAGCACTGTCAATAAAAAAATGCAGTGTACATTAATTATTTTTTATGATATACTATATTCATAGTCACAGTTACACTTTAATATAGGAAAAATAAATGGCAGAAAAAAAGAAGCCAATACATTATGTTAACAATAAAGAATTTTACGCTGCACTAGTTGAATATCGTAAAAAGTGCTTGGCTGCCGAAGCCGAAGGTGCTGAACTTCCTCGTGTAACTAATTATCTTGGATTGTGCATTTATAATATTTCTAATCGTTTGGCAAACCGCCCTAATTTTATCAATTATACTTATCGTGATGAAATGATTAGCGATGGTATTGAAAATGCATTAGCAAATATTCGTAGCTTCAATCCAGATAAGTATGATAATCCTTTTGCATATTTCACACAGATTATCTATAACTCATTTATTCAACGTATCAATAAAGAAAAGAAGCATCAGTATATTAAATTCAAATCATTAGAAAATGCAATTATTTCTAATGACCAATATGTGTTTCAAGATTCTGATGATAGAAATGTTGGAAGCAGTGGTTATAATGAAGCAGCTATTCACGTGATCAGTAGCTTTGAAACTTCGCTTCAAAAGAAGAAGGATGAGGCTAAGAAAAAGAAAGAGGAAACACTTCCTAAATAATTAAAAAGGATGTGACAATGAAAACCTTTACAGATTTTTTAACTGAAGACGATGATTATTCTGCTATTCATCCAGTGCATAAACTTCTTACTAAAGCACAACGTAAAACTTTAGAAAAGCATAAAGATTATAAAACATACATTGCTCCTCCGCCTTATTCTGAACATAAAGTTCTAGCACGTAAAGATGATAGATGGAAAAAGTATGATGAAGATTCTCATCTAAAGCATTATGTAATTGCTAGTACACACAACGGTGCAAAATACAGAATGTCAGTTGCATTATCTCGTCAAGGAAAATACTATAATCATGAAATTCATAGACGAGATGATAATGAGCCTAATACCTGGCATCATGTAAAAAGCGGTCATTCAGACAAAGATTAAACATGAAAGTATATTATGAATAAAATTGCGATTATTACAGATACACACTGGGGCGCAAGAAACGACAGTGTTGCATTTTTAGATTATTATGATAAGTTTTATACAAATATTTTCTTTCCATATTTGAAAGAACATGGTATCAAAGAAATTCTTCATCTTGGAGATATCTTTGACCGCAGAAAGTTTATTAACTTTAATACTTTAGATCGAGCACGAGAAATTTTCTTTGATAAGCTTGTGAGCGAAGATGTGGTTATGCATCTTGTTATTGGTAATCACGATACTTATTTTAAGAACACCAATGAAATCAATTCTCCAGATCTTCTATTAGGTGAATATAAATCTCATATTAAGATTTACAGTAAGCCTGAAATTGTAAGCTTTGGCAATACAGATATTCTACTTATGCCATGGATGTGTACTGACAACATGGAAGAAAGCTTAAACATCATCAACAACCCAAAATCTGCACAAGTTTGTATGGGTCATCTTGAACTTGCCGGATTTGAAATGAACAAAGGCATAGTAATTGAACATGGGATGGATAGTAATATTTTTGGAAGGTTTGATCTCGTATGCTCTGGGCACTTCCATCACCGATCTAAGAAGGGAAATATTCGATATTTGGGATGCCCATATGAAATCACTTGGTCAGACTATGGTGATCAGAAAGGGTTTCACAGTTTTAACACGGACACGAGAGAATTAGATTTTGTGCATAACCCATATACTATGTTCAATAAGATTCATTATGATGATAGTATGTGGAAAGATTATGGCGCAATTGATACACTAGATTTTTCAGACCTATCTGGAACATATGTAAAGGTTATTGTTAATACTAAAAACAATCCTTATTGGTTTGATTTGTTTATTGATAGACTTGAAAAGGTCGATCCTCTTGCAATTCAAGTTGTTGATGATAATCTTTATCTCAATCTTGAAGATGACGGAGATATTGTAAACGAAGCCGAAGACACTTTAAGTATTCTTAAAAAGTTTGTTGAATCTGCTGAAGTAGATATTGACAAAAAGGAAATTGATAAGATACTTGGTGAACTTTATGTAGAAGCATTGTCAATCTAAGGTTATTCATGAGCATTATTTTTAAAGCTGTGCGTTGGAAGAATCTTCTTTCGACAGGAAATATTTTTACGGAAGTCAATCTTTGTGAACATCCATCGACTCTTATTGTCGGTGAGAATGGTGCAGGTAAGTCGACTTTTATTGAAGCTGTATCATATGCACTTTATGGTAAGCCATTCAGAAAGATTAATAAGCCACAACTTATTAATACTATCAATAAAAAGAACATGTTGGTTGAACTTGAGTTTACAACTGGCAATAAAGACTTCTTGATCCGTCGTGGTATGAAGCCAAATATTTTTGAAATTATTCAAGATGGAACCATGATTAATCAAGATGCTGCCATCAAAGATTATCAAGAATATCTTGAAAAGAATATTATTAAGCTTAATCACAAATCATTCTCGCAGATTGTGACTCTTGGTTCACGATCATTCATTCCTTTTATGCAACTTCCTGCACAACATCGGCGTGAAGTTATTGAGGATTTGCTTGATCTTCAGATATTTTCTGTAATGAATATTATTCTCAAGAATAAAGTCTCAGATAATAAGAATGATATTCGTGAACTGAAGTATAACTCTGATCTTATTCAAGAAAAGATTATTCTACAAAAAGATTATATCAAGAGCATTCAATCTAATAATGAAAGACAGATTGAACTCAACAGATCTAAACTAAATGATCTTGATGCTCAGATTACTGATAGTACTATATTAATTGAAACCTATACACAACAAGTAGAAGATCTATCAGATCAAATTAAAGATCATGATAGTATTATTTCTAAAATGCAAAATTTAACCTTGACAAAATCTCAATTTGATGATAAGGTGTCAAAGTTAGTAAAAGAAATTAAGTTTTATGATACAAATGATAATTGCCCAACTTGTAAACAAGGTATTGAGCATACATTTAAGTGTGAAACTATAGAATCAAAAACTTCTCAGGTTGAAGAATTCAAAACTGCTATGAATCAGATTGATGAAAAATATGAGATTATGCTAACCAGACTTAATGAAATTTCTGAAGTGCAAAATCAAATTACATCTATCAATAGACAAATAACAGAACAGAATCTTCTAATTAAGACTAATTATGATTTTAAGAAAAAGATTGAAGCTGATATTGTTCGCCTATCTGAAGAACATAAGGCAAATACTGAAGATCATGAAAAGCTTACAGCATTGAAGAATCAACTTAAGATGTATGCAACTCAACATGAACAGTTGATTGCTCGTAAGCAAGTCCTTGATGTTATATCAGTCCTTCTTAAGGATGGTGGTATCAAATCAAAGATTATTAAGCAGTATATTCCAATTATGAATAAACTTGTTAATAAGTATTTAGCGGCAATGGAATTGACTGTTACATTTGAACTTGATGAAAACTTTAATGAAGTTGTTCGGTCAAGACATCGTGATGATTTTAGTTATGATTCTTTCTCTGAAGGTGAAAAGGCAAGAATTGATTTGGCTATTCTATTTGCATGGAGAGCAATTGCTAAACTTAGAAATGGTAACTCTTCTAATCTGCTGATCCTTGATGAAACCTTTGATGGCTCTCTTGACTCAACTGGAACAGAAGAACTGCTAAAGATTATTACTTCAATTTCAAGCGACTCAAACGTTTTTGTGATTAGTCATAAACCAGATCAAATGGTCGATAAGTTTACGAATGTACTTAGATTTGAAAAGATCAAGAATTTCTCAAGAATTAAAGACGCAGCATAAGTCAAAAACTAAATATGTACATAATTTATGTAGTAGAGAATAAAAATGAATATTGACAATTTAAACCTAATACCGTATAATGATCCTATACTGCATCAGCCATGTCAGAAATGGGATTTTACAAATCCTGAATTTGATATTGCAGTGTTTGCAGAAAACCTAGTTAAAAAGATGCGTGAAGCACGTGGAATTGGGCTTTCTGCTAATCAAGTTGGTATACCGTATAAGATCTTTTCTATGGAAACTGATCCAGCAATTGTTGTTATCAATCCAAAGATTATTGCAATATCAGATGAAACAATTGTGCTTGATGAAGGATGTTTATCATATCCTGGACTTTCAGTTAAGGTTAAACGCCCTCGTTCAGTAACTGCAAGATTTAATTTTCCAAATGGCATGGCTCAGACCCATACATTTACTGATATTACTGCAAGATGCTTTTTGCACGAATATGACCATATTGAAAATGGCGAAGTGTTTATAAATCGTGCCAATTTCTTTCATAAAGAAAAGGCTGAAAAGAATTGGACAAAAATTTTGAAGAATGGAAGAAATAATGAGCGTAAACTGGGTTAATGATATTGAAGATATGCACGATAAGTATAATGTTTGTACTGTCGTCCATAATATGGATAATGAAACACTTAAGAAGTATCTTGAATTTAGAATCAAGTTTTTACAAGAAGAACTTGATGAACTTAAGCAAGCTACCTCAGCTGAAGATGCAGTTGATGCTTTGATTGATCTGTGTGTAGTTGCAATTGGTACACTTGATGCTTTCAAGGTTGATTCATATAAGGCATGGGATGAAGTCCTTGAAGCTAATATGAATAAGGAAGTTGGTGTAAAGGCCTCCCGCCCAAATCCTCTTGGACTGCCTGATCTAATTAAGCCTGAAGGTTGGACTCCTCCTTCACATGCAGATAATCATGGATTGTTTGAAAATATTTTTGAAAATTGATTTACATTAATTCATACACATATTATACTATTATTAGTGAAACTTCAAAAGGATATTATTATGAATAATATTAATGAAAAAGAATCTGTAAAGGTTCTTCGTGAGTGTATTGAACTTCAGCTTAAGAAGTCTCAAGATTATCAAAATCCCAATTCAAATGTAGTTCAAGCAATGCATTATCGTCGTGGTGTTGATACCATTCATGATATTATGCATGGTAAGATGCTTCGTGCTCAATCGCTAATTGAAGCTAATGGCATTACTAACTTTGAATCTCTTGAAGATACCTATAAGGATCTTATCAATTATGCCAGCTTTGCTGTATCATATCTCCGTGGTAAGATGGAAGGTCAAGATCCAAATCGGGATATGTATAATCGTAAAATAATGAAGTTTACTCAAGATCCTTTTACTGTGAATGAACATGCAAATGGTCAACTATCAACTGGTGGTGCTACTATTAAAGGAATGGGTTTTTATGTAGAAAATGGTGGAACGATCCGCGGATGATGCATTCAACAGTTGAAGATATTCGTAATTATTTCAAGGATGCTCTTGCTCTAGAAGAATTTGTGATTGATAAGACTGGTGTAAAAACCATTGAGCTTATCAATGCAAGCTTTATTGCAGATGAAGAATCTATCTTCGGTGAACCTAATCATGACTATATTCGTCGTGAAATTGATTGGTATCTCAGCAAGTCCCTGAATGTAAATGATATTCCCGGTAAGGTTCCAGAAATCTGGAAGCAAGTTGCGGATAATAAGGGTAATATCAATTCCAATTATGGCTGGTGTATCTTCTCACCTGAAAATGGTTTTATGAGCTATCATAATATCTTTGCTCTTGAAGCATTTAAAGATATTAATAGTGATTGTCAATATAATCGTGTTCGTGATGAACTTATTGCAAATCCTAATTCTCGTCGTGCTGTAATGATTTATACTCGACCAGAAATGTGGTTGGATTATAATCGCAATGGTCGTTCAGATTTTATGTGCACTAATACTGTTCAATATCTGATCCGTGATAATCAACTTCATTCTATTGTTCAAATGCGAAGCAATGATGTTGTCTTCGGTTATCGCAATGATTATGCATGGCAAAAGTTTGTTCTTGATAGTCTTGCTGCTGAATTACATATGCATCCCGGAAATATCTATTGGAATGTTGGATCTCTTCATGTATATGAAAGACACTTTGGAATGGTAGTATGACTGATTGGAATAAACGATTTCTAGAACTTGCAAAGCATATTTCAACTTGGAGCAAAGACCCAAGTCGACAGATTGGTGCTGTAATTGTCGGTGGTGATCGTCAGATTCTTTCAGTAGGATATAATGGATTTCCTCGAGGAATTAAAGATGATTCTAGACTTCTTGATAGAGAAACCAAGTATACTCTGATTGTTCATGCTGAGATGAATGCTATATACAATGCAACATATAATGGAATCAAGCTTGAAGGCTCGACATTGTATGTAACTGGATTGCCTGTATGCTCTGATTGTGCTAAGGGTGTAATCCAAGTAGGTATTAAAAAGGTAGTTCTTCCAAAGGATATTGATCTTTCTAAGAATTCTCTTTGGACAGAATCTTGGTATAAATCTTGTAAAATGTTTACTGATGCTGGTGTTGAGTGGGAATTTGCATGAAGATTGCGGTTATCTTAGGACGTGGTATTGAGGGTTGCGGTGTAACTCGTAATGCTATTGAGTTTGTTAGACATTATCCAAATTCAAAGGTTTTTGCTATCAATGATAAGAAGTGGCCTCGCCACAATTCTTTGAAGCTTGATGCTAAGCTTTTTAATTGTGCAACTCATGCTGAGATGCTGGCTATTGCTAATGAAATTAATAAGGACTTTGAAGCTGTAGTTGTATACTCTGTTCCTTCTCTTAAGCACAGTGATGAATGTGTTAATAATTTTGTTGAGCTTCTAACTCTTATTAAGCATCCTAAGTCAATGATCCAAGTCGATCATAACAATGCATCTATTATTCGTAATGCACGTCTTGCAGATGTTTGTAATGCAATGGATCTTATTATGACTCATTCACTTCATGGTGCATTTGCTGGTTGGTGTGAAAAGAATAATGTATCAACTCCTTTGACTACCATGGGTGTTGGTTTTGATTATGAAGCACATAAGGCAAAGTGGTGGAAGCCAATTGAACAACAACAATCAAATATGGTCAAGTGGATTGGACGTTGTGCAATGTGGAAAGGGCCTATTGAGATTGTTAAGCTCCATAATGATTACCTAAGGCAGCATAACTTTGTCACGACACTGGAAGGTCTGGAAGCTTCTGTGCAAAGTCTTTTGGTGACCCATGAAGATGGTTTTAAGAAATCTATCAAGCGGGATGTACAAGAATATATTCGTGGTAGAAATCGTGCACTTGCTAGAAATCATTATAATAAAGAAGTTCCAGGTTCTGCTCCATATCTTTATCCTGACTTCAAGAATGAAGATTGTATGGATAGACTTTCTCGTTCCGCATTTGGTTCAGATCTTTATAACCTGAAGCCTCAGTATTATGGTAATAATATCGAGTATTGTCATGCTGAAGTTATTGCATGTGGTACTGTTCCTATTTTTCATAAGCATTTTGGTGATCACATTATTCATCCTAAGACTGGTAATCCAGCAACTCAAGATGATACCGGTGTAATTTGGTATAATGCTCAAAATCCAGAAGAAACTGCTAACCAAATTCTTAACGTATATAATAATATGACTCTTCGAGATGAGATGCGAAATAAGGCTTTTGAATACTGGAAAGGTCATTCAGATTCAAGCATAGTCTTTACGGATATAATCAAGAAAGTTACAACTGCTAAGAAGCATGAAAAAATTAGTCTTAATCTAGAAAGGTTCTTTTCTTGAATTATACACACGCATCAATTATTCCACTTATCGGTGGTGTTGCCCTAGCCCAGCATGAAGATAGCGGCCAAGCTCCTGAGTATATGATGACATATGAAGGCTTTCAAGCTAATGAAAGTCATATTCTTAATCATTATAGAAATGCTTATAATGTTGAGATGCCTTATTATTATCTCGATGCATTAGAACATCCTAAGCTTAAAAGCGTAGATGTAGTTAATAGTGTGTGTCCTTGTGCTGGACTTTCACAGTTATCCGCAGGATTTGGTGATCACAACCAAAACAATCAATGGATGATTAAGACTGCAACTTATGTTTTAGGTACTCTTAAGCCTCGTGTATTCTGGGGAGAAAATGCTCCAGGATTTGCTGGAAAGATTGGTCAAAATGTAAGAAATACCCTATATAAGATTGGTAGGGATAATGGTTATACTATGTCGGTTTATAGAACTCGGTCTCTATTACATGGTACACCTCAAGTTCGCGAAAGATCTTTCTATTTCTTTTGGAAAGAAACTGATAAGACACCTTTACTTGGTTATTTTAATAGACCATGGACTAAGATTGAAGATCTTATTCGCAATGTAAAAGCAAATTCTCAAATGGAACCTATTAATCATAGAATTCCATCAGAATCAGATCCATATTATCGCTTTATCTTAGAAGAAGTTTTTGGCGGAATCTCACATAGAGAATTCTCAAACGAAAAGTTAGGATTTCTTCGAGTTAGAAGTAATGATGTATTCTCGTTTATTGAATCTCAAGGTTATAGTTATAATCGGGTTGCTGATTGGCTAAAGTCTAAAGGTTATGAGCGTGAATATGAAAAGTGCATGTATAAGTATGATAAGCTTCAGTCTGGTAAAAATATCATGCGCCGCGGAACAATTATTCCTAAGGATTACATTGGTGCTTTCGTAGGACATTATCCTACATGTTTAACCCATCCAGATGAAGATAGATATATCACATATCGTGAAGCCATGTCAATTATGGGTATGCCAGAAAACTTTGAATTACTAAATCCAAAGAAAAGCTATAATCATATTTGTCAAAGCGTTCCAGTAAAGACTGCTTTAGATATGTGCTCAGAAATCTCAAAATATCTCAATGGAGAACTTGAGATGATTAACTCTACATACACTTATCAGTACAATCATAGTCAAACACACGAGATTGAATCTGATGAACCCACACTCACATTAGAAAACTTTTTTAATTAAGGAACGTGATGGATCCGAACATTCAGTATAAATATAATGAGCCTAAGACTCTTAAAGACATTCAAGATTATATTGAATCTACTTATGCTCAGCATTATTCTCAAAATAAATTTCAAGCAACAGAGTTTATTATTGACAGTGGATATGGTGATGGGTTTTGCTTAGGGAATATGCAAAAATACACTCAGCGCTATGGAAAAAAAGGCAATCCAGAGGATTGGCGTAAAGACATTATGAAAGTCATGCACTATGCAATAATGATGTTGTATGTGCATGATCTAAATTATAACAAGGAAAATATTAATGGAAATTGATGATCCAATTGCATTAGTTCTGAATGTAACACCTATAAATTTTGTTATGTCAGATGATGTAATAGATCCAAATGAAAATAATTTTAATATTCCATGGAATAAAAATACTGTTGGTTTACAAGAAGCCTGGAATAAAGGATTAACTACAACTCAACAAGTAAGAAAAAATATTTCCATTGGAACAAAAATAGCTATGAATAAAATTGATCCTTCTGTTAAAGCTGAATATTATAAAAATAGAGATTCATGCCAAAAACGTAGATGGATGAATAAAAATGGAAAGCATGTAAGAATTCCATTTCATCAAATAAATGAATATATTAAAAATGGTTGGAGTGAAGGCAGATTAATGTCTAAAGATTCCAATGGTAAATTTAGCGGAGTTATAAATTATGGAAATTAAAGTTGAAATGGACGAGCTTAGAAAGAAAAAGCTCTTTGTTTCCGTACCTATGTATGGTGGCCAATGTGCCGGTATGTTCTGTAGATCGACAAACGATCTTTCTGCAGCAGCAGTACATTATGGAATTGAAGTAAAGTTTTATTATCTGTTTAATGAATCTCTAATCACAAGAGCAAGAAATTATTGTACAGATGAATTCCTTCGTTCAGACTGTACACACATGATGTTCATTGACTCCGATATTGGATTCAATGCTCAAGACGTTATTGCAATGTTGGCTCTAATGTCGACAGAAGATAATGAATATGATATTCTGTGCGCACCTTATCCTAAGAAGTGTATTGCTTGGGAAAAGATCAAGATGGCAGTGGATCGTGGTATTGCTGATACTGATGCTAATGCTCTTGAAAATTATGTTGGTGACTATGTATTCAACCCAGTCGGCAACAAGAGCGAGATTCCTATTGGTGAACCAGTAGAAGTTCTTGAATCTGGTACTGGATTCATGATGATCAAGCGTGAAACTCTTGAAGCATATGCAGCAGCATATCCTGAGTATTCATACAAGCCAGATCACGTTCGTACTGCACACTTTGATGGCAGCCGCGAAATTACTGCATTCTTTGATTGTATCATTGATCCAGAAACTAAGAGATATCTGTCAGAAGATTATATGTTCTGTCAACAAGCACGTAAGGCCAACCTTAAGGTTTGGCTCTGCCCATGGATTCGACTGCAACACGTAGGATCCTATATTTTTGGTGGCTCTCTTGCTGATCTTGCAGCTATTGGAGCTTCTGCAACCGTCGATCCAACAAAGCTTGGTAAAAAGAAGTAATTAGGAGAAATAAATGCCTACACTATTAGACCTCATTAATGCAGACCTGCAAAAGGCTTGGAATGCAGTAACCCATGAAACTCAAAAGGATGTAGTTCTTGTTGAAGCTGTTGCTTCAATTCTTTGGGATGACTTCAAGATCATTCTGACTGGAATGCTTCCTTCTCAGTATGCTATTCTTAAGAATCTTGTTATTCGGATTCTTCCAAGTGTAGCTACTGGGGATATTGCAGCTATTGAAGTTCTCGTTCTTCAAGCTGCTGAAGTTGAAGAACTTGGTTGGATCAAGAATCTGGCTTCACATGTTCTTACAGCCGCAATTGCTCTGATTCTTGCTGCTCTGAATAATCAGCCTCTGGTTCCTATTCAGCCTCCAGTTCAGACTAATCCAAATACTGCCCCAGTAGTTCCAGTTACAGGTGGTAGCACAAATCCAGGTACATTTCTTAGCTAAGACTATATCTTGGATTATAAGGTTAAAGAAAAGAGGAGTGTAAACTCCTCTTTTCCCTTTACATTTATTCGTGAATATTGTATAATATATTATAGTTCCACTTTTGGAGAATATTATGAAGCTTAGTGAACGTACTCTACAAGTTCTGAAGAACTTTTCTACTATCAATCCAACAATTTTCATTAGAGCTGGTAATGAAATTAGAACTATTGCTCCAACAAAGTCTATGTTTGCTCAAGCAACTGTTCCTGAATCCTTTCCTAAGGATTTTGCAATTTATGAACTCTCAAGGTTTCTAGGAGTTATTTCTCTTTTCACAGATCCAGATTTCGATTTTCAAGACAAGTATGTGACCGTTAGTTCTGGTAAGCAACGTGTTAATTACACTTATGCAAATCCAGAAATGGTTGACTCGCCTTCAAAGAAGACCAATAACTTCCCAGATCCAGTTGCAACATTTACTCTGACATCTGAAAGTCTCTCAGCTATATCTAAGGCTGGTGCAATTCTTCAAATGCCTGATGTTGCAATCACTGGTGCTGATGGAGTTATTACTATCTCAGCTATCAACTCGAAGGAATCTACTTCAGATACTTTCAAGCTTGAAGTTGGTGAAACTAATGAAGATTTTCAAGTTATTCTTAAGCCTGAAAACTTGAAGCTGATCCCAGCAGAATATCAAGTATCTATTACAACTGCTGGTATTTGTTGGTTTGAAACTAGCGATCTGACTTATTGGATTGCTTGCCTTAGTAAGTAAAAGGAAATTATATTATGATGGATCAATTCCTCTGGACCGAGAAGTATCGGCCTAGAAAGATTAGTGATACAATTCTACCTGAAACCCTTAAAACTACTTTTCAACAATTCGTCGATCAAAAGAATATTCCAAATCTAATTCTTACCGGTACTGCTGGTATTGGTAAGACTACTGTTGCTCGAGCTATGCTTGATGAACTGGAGGCGGATTATATTGTCATCAACGGATCTATGAATGGCAATATCGACACCCTGAGAAATGAAATTCAGAACTTTGCTTCTACAGTTTCATTCTCAGGTGGTCGTAAATATGTTATTCTTGATGAGGCTGACTATCTGAATGCAAATTCAACTCAGCCGGCTCTCCGCAATTTCATGGAAGAATTTTCCAAGAATTGTGGATTTATCATGACTTGTAATTTCAAGAATAAGATTATTGAACCTCTGCACTCGCGGTGTTCTGTAATTGAGTTCAAGATCAATAAATCTGATATGCCTACTATGGCTGCTCAATTTATGAAGCGAGCTAAGCAAATTCTTAGTACTGAAAACGTAGAATTTGATCCAGCTGCACTTGCTGCTGTTATCAGTAAGCATCTTCCAGATTGGCGCCGTATTCTAAATGAACTTCAGAGGTATTCTGCTATTGGTAGAATTGATTCTGGAATTCTTTCTAATTTTAATGATGCTGTATTTGAACTTTTGGTAAAGCACTTGTCTGACAAGAACTTTCCAATGGTTCGTAAGTGGGTAGCAGAACATATTGATATTGATACAACTGAGTTGTTCAAAAAGCTTTATGATACTGCTTATGATTATTTGCAACCAACTTCTGTCCCTCAACTTGTTATTCATCTTGCTGAGTATCAGTATAAGGCAGCATTTGTTGCAGATCAAGAAATAAACCTTGTATCTTGTTTAACTGAAATCCTTGCGGATTGTGAATTCAAATGAGTGGTAATCCTTTTGATTATATTAACGCTATTTCACAATCCAAGGTGGATTTGATAAGAACTGCAGAAGATCAAAAGGAAGCAGAACGTAAGTATAATTCATATTTAGTAAACAAAGGTCTATCATACTTTATTGATACGGTCCTGTATGCTAATGAAATGAATATGTACCACGAAATTGATTCCAAACTTAAGAATGATTATCTGATAAATACTATTAGATCTAAGAAGCGTTTTGCTAAATGGGTCAAACCGGTGTCTGTAGATGATCTAGGCTTGGTTCAGTCTTATTATAACTATAGTTATGAAAAGGCCCGCCAAGCTCTTTCTATTTTGTCTGAAGATCAACTGTCAGTACTTAGAGGTAAAAAAGAACAAGGCGGAATTAAATGAGCAATTTAATAGATTCCATGATTGAAGTCTATCTACCTAATAGAGATGACTTTTTGAAAGTTAAAGAAACTTTAACTAGAATTGGTGTTGCATCCAAAAAGGATAATACGCTGTATCAGTCATGCCATATATTGCACAAGCAAGGACGTTATTATATCGTTCACTTCAAAGAACTGTTTTCTCTGGATGGCAAGAACGCAGACTTTTCCGATAATGATATTGCAAGAAGAAATACAATTGCAAATCTTTTAGCTGAATGGGGTTTAGTAAATTTAGCTGATCCTCAGAAATCACAAGATAATGTGGCTCAGATTGGTCAGATTAAAATTATTCCATTTAAAGATAAAAGTAAATGGGAACTAAAGAGTAAGTACAATATTGGGAATAGATAATGTGGATTGTGAATGATAATCCTGACTTCATAAAAGTTGTTAGTAAACATCAATTTGTATGTTCTTGGGATGTATTTGGTAATGAAGAAGTAATATATAGATTAGTTAAAAAGCCAAAGTGGCTAGTTCGTGTAATGACACGTATCATTTTTGGATCAAAGTGGAAGTACTTTTGATCTTTTCATAATAGGAGAAATAAATGAAGACTTTTATTATCGCTGCAGCTATTGCAGTTCTTAGTGCTGTATCTGCTCAAGCAGAAGGTACTGTAACCGGATCAGCTCTGTTTTCCGGTGGAAATACTCGGCATGGTTTTGATCAGTATGGTCTGCGTTATAACAATGCAAATCAAGTTCTTGACTACGGTGTTGCTCTTGAAAGCCGTCAGAGCGAAAAGAATGGCCCAGATGCAACTTTTTTCTCGGGTCGTGTTGGTACCTCTCTTCCTGCATGGCGCGGATTTACCACTAAGGTAAACGTCGAAGCTGGTGAACAAGTTGCTTCAGGTTATCATGCCGGATTCTATGGCTATGGTGTTAAGACCTCGCATCAACTTGCACCTGCAGTATTCAATGTTTATGGTGTAAACGTTGGTCCTTTTGACTTCCGTGCTGGTCTTCAGCATCGTGAAGGTTGGAATGCTGCTTCTCTGAATGAAACTCAAGTTTCAGGTGGCGTTGCTGCTGCTCTGCCAGGTTCTACTGAAGCTGCTCTGAGCCTCGTTAATACCCGTCTGCGTGGTTATCAATTTTTTGATCGTGACCACAAGACAAATTCTACCGGTCTTATGGTAACTGTTGCTCATAAGTTCTAAGATTTGTTAATAAATAGTTCTGCCGATGCTTTCGAGGTCGGCAGGACTTATTCTTGCTTTCAAAGGAGAAACAAATGAAGACTTTTTACGACACTGCCTATACACCACATTTTTCGCGTTATACTATTGGATTTGATCCACTTCTTGATAAGTTGGCAGCATTTACTGCTAACACTGTGGTAAAGACATCCAACTTTCCCCCATATAACGTAAAGAAATTAGAAGAAAATAAGTATCTTATTGAACTTGCTGTAGCAGGTTATACAAAGACAGATATCATCATTGAATATAACAATGGTGAACTTATTGTAAAATCTAACACTACTCAAGAAGCAGATTCTTCTGAGTATATTTGGCAAGGAATTGCTAAAAGAGCATTCTCCCATAAGTTTACACTTGCTGATACGATTTTAGTAAAATCAGCAACTATGACTAATGGTCTATTAAAGATCTTCTTGGAAAATATTATTCCAGATGAAAAGAAGCCAAGACAAATTGAAATTGATGATGAAGAAAAAGCACATCAAGAATTCTTGGCAGAGACAATGCGATAATGAGAATAGGGGAGAGAAATCTCCCCTATTTTTTTATGTTGATAATAAAACTTTTTGTGCAATATTAAAGAAGTTAATTCTGTTTTGCAGATTTCTCATACTAGGATTAATGACCTTTGTAATAGAAGCATTATCTAGTTTATCGGCAAAATCGTTTAACCCATGATAATTCCAAAACCATCCGGCAGATACTGCTGCGCCTTCAATAGTTTCTAGATATGTGGTTGTTTCATCAAGAGTCTTTTGTAATGAGTGAGCAAGAAGAATATAATTACCTTTGAATGTAATTTGGATCAACCCTCTACCACGATATCTCCAACCATCGCCTGATGCTTCATTGCCATTACCATACTTACTTGCATAAACTTTATTTGCAATCATTTCAGGATTATGTGCATATTGTTGAGCAGTTGTAGCATTAAATGTATGTGGGAATGTACTCAGTAAACCCGACATAGAATAATTAAGATTTTCTACAACAGCATTAAAGTATTGTGATTCTGTTATAATCTGACCAAGAAACGATGCTTGTCTTAATGGAGTATTGATTTGATACATATCAAAGGTTTTATTTAATGCATCAACATAGTTTGCACAATGCGCAATATTAGGTGCGCAAATAGTTTCTAATTGTTGTGGAGTAAGCATTTTTTGTTTCCAATTAATTATGATCTGTGGTATAATATAGAATATATATTTAGGAGGATCTATGGCTGCATATTACACTGATGTTAGTATTCGTGGCAATTACATCTACTATCGTGGTAGGGATAATGGTCGGCGAGTTCAAAAGCGCGTTGAATATAAACCTTATATGTTTATTCCTTCACGAAATAAAGATTCACAATATAGATCTCTCTTTGGTCAAAGCCTTGATAAGCTTGAACTTGATAGCATTCGTGGTGCCAGAGATTTTGTAAAGAAATATGAAGATGTTGATGGCTTTGAAGTCTTTGGTCTTGACCGTTACATCTATACCTATCTCAATGATAGATTTCCCAATGAAATTAATTATGATCCTAATGAAATTAATACTGTAGCAATCGACATCGAAGTTGATTCTTCAGATGGATTTCCAAATATTGAACGTGCAGATAGAGAAATTACAGCAATTTCTATGAAGCGCCGTAATACGGTTATGGCATTTGGTTGTGGTGATTATGAACCTGCTGAAGGCGTGCTGTATGTAAAATGTAAAGATGAAAAGTCTCTTCTTTATAAGTTTCTTGATCTTTGGAATCAGTGGGATGTTGATATTGTAACTGGTTGGCACATTGAACTCTTTGATATTCCATATATTGTTAACCGTGTCAAAGTAGTACTCGGTGAAGAAGCTATCAAGAAGCTATCACCATGGGAAATCATTGAAGAAGACACTATTTTCCAAAACAACAAAGAACAAAAGACTTATAAGATCAAAGGTGTATGTATCCTTGACTATGAACAGTTGTATCGTAAGTTTACTTACACAAACCAAGAATCTTATAAACTTGACCATATTGCTTTTGTTGAACTTGGTGAAAGAAAGCTGGATTATAGCGAATATGAAGGTCTACATGATCTTTATCAACGTAACTTCCAAAAGTTCATGGAGTATAACGTACACGATGTGCTGCTGATTGACCGTCTTGAAAAAAAGATGGGTCTGATCAGTCTTGCCTTGACTGTTGCTTATGATGCTAAGATCAATTACTCTGATGTGTTTACTTCTGTGCGTCTGTGGGATGTTATTATTCATAATCATCTGTTCAAGAAAAATATTATTATTTCTAAGAATAAGGTTACAAAGAAGTATGATCAGTTTGCTGGTGCATATGTAAAAGATCCTATTGTTGGAATGCATAAGCATACTGCATCATTTGACGTGGAAAGTCTGTATCCTTCTCTTATTGTTCAGTATAATATTTCTCCCGAAACATTCAGAGGCCGTATTCATAATATGCCTTCTGTTGATAGTCTTGTGCGTGGAGACTTTGATAATACGACTATTCAGCAAAAGTGTATTGAAGAAAACGTAGCGATTACTGCAAATGGATGTCTTTGGGATAAGGACATCAAAGGTATTTTTCCAGAGCTTGTCGAAAAGATGATGAGTGAAAGAAAGATGTATAAACGTATGATGCTTGATGCTCAAAAAGAATATCAAGAAAATCCATCAGTTGATCTTGAGAATAAAATCTCTAAGTATAATAATCTTCAAATGGCTCGAAAGATTCAGCTCAACTCTCTTTATGGTGCACTTGGAAATCAATACTTCAGGTGGTTCCAAATTGAATTTGCGGAAGCAATTACTCTTACAGGTCAGCTTGCAATCCGTTGGACTGAACGACATATCAATACATTCTTGAATAAGACTCTCAATACTACAAATATTGATCGTGTTATTGCAATTGATACTGACTCGGTTTATCTTAATCTAAATGATCTTGTCAAATCAATGGTCAAGAATTATACGACAGAAAAAGCTATTGATTTTATGGATAAAGCTTGCGGAACAGTTATTCAAGAAGTAATTAACAAAAGCTTTAATGATCTTGTACAATATACTAATGCTTATACTCCATTCCTGAAAATGAAGCGAGAAGCTTTGGCAGATAAGGGAATATGGACTGCAAAGAAGAGGTATATACTTAATGTATACGACAATGAAGGCGTAAGATATAAAGAACCTAAGCTTAAGATGATGGGTATCGAAGCCGTCAAATCATCAACACCTTCATCTTGTCGAGAAAAAATTAAAGACACACTTAAAATTATTATGAAAGGTACAGAAGAAGATGTCATCAAAACAATCGAAGAATTCAGAAGTGAGTTCAAAAAGCTCCCGTTCGAAGAAATCGCATTCCCCAGAGGATGTAACAATCTCACGGAATACAAGGACAAAGATCTCATATACAAAAAAGGAACTCCTATCCATGTCCGCGGTGCATTGGTGTTTAACAATCTACTTCAATCAAAGCAACTCGAAAACAGAATCGAGCTTGTAAAAGAAGGCGAGAAGATTAAGTTCTGTTATCTTAAACTTCCAAACCCTCTTCGTGAGAATGTAATCTCGGTAGTAAATACTTTGCCGAGACAATTAGACCTTGACAAATATATTGACTATGAGTTACAATTTACTAAAGCATATCTCGAACCAATTAAAAGTATACTTGATGTAATTGGATATTCTACCGAGAAGCGTGCTACACTTTCAGATTTTTTTGGATAAGGAATTAAAATGAGTCTTCTACTTAAGCTTAAGAAAAATTCTACTATTAAAGAAACAGATATTCTTACTGAGTCAAATCTGTTTAATGATAAGGATATGGTTACAACACGAGTTCCTATGATTAATGTTGCCTTGTCGGGTGATCTTAATGGTGGACTTACTCCCGGTCTTACAATGTGGGCTGGACCATCCAAACACTTCAAGACAGCCTTCTCACTTCTTATGGCAAAGTCATATATGGATAAGTATCCTGAGTCTGTGCTGTTGTTCTATGACTCAGAATTTGGTACTCCTAAGGCATACTTTGAGTCTTTTGAGATTGATATGAACCGTGTACTGCATACTCCTATTGTTGATATTGAACGACTGAAGTTTGATGTCGTACAACAGCTTGAAGAAATTAACCGCGGTGATAAGGTAATTATCATTATCGACTCGATTGGTAACCTTGCTTCAAAGAAGGAAGTTGAGGATGCAAAGGAACAAAAGTCGGTGGCTGACATGTCTCGAGCAAAGCAAATCAAGTCTTTGTTCAGAATGGTTACACCTTATTTGACTCTTAAGGACATTCCAATGATTGTCGTAAATCATACTTATATGACCATGGAAATGTTTGCAAAGCCAGTTGTTTCAGGTGGTACCGGTTCTTATTACTCAGCAGATAATATCTTTATTATCGGCCGTCAACAAGATAAGGATGGTAAGGAACTTATGGGTTACCATTTTATTATCAATGTTGAAAAGTCTCGATATGTAAAGGAAAAGTCAAAGATTCCAATTACAGTATCGCATAATGGTGGTATCTCGAAGTGGTCTGGTTTGCTTGACGTGGCCGTTGAAGGCGGGTTTGTTGTAAAGCCTTCAAATGGTTGGTATTCAAGAGTAGATTCAGAAACTGGTGAAATTGAAGCTAAGAAGTTCCGTGAAAAGGATACTAATACTAAGGATTTCTGGGATCAAGTACTCAAGGATGTCAAGTTTAATCAATATATAAAGAATACTTATGCTGTATCCCATGGTAATATTCTTCAAGAAGAAGAAGGAGAAATTGGTTGATTGAGAACACAATTCTTGCACATCTGATTAACAACGAAGCTTATACAAGAAAGGTTATTCCATATATCAAGAATGAATATTTTTCTAATGAAAGCAATAAGATTATCTATGG
>Ga0208253_1000276_pt1 | contig 22628 bp, 23 predicted proteins | sample CryBogCBE10Oct08_FD_184573 | JGI IMG/M metagenome (GOLD analysis project Ga0208253, IMG submission 184573) | Freshwater microbial communities from Crystal Bog, Wisconsin, USA - CBE10Oct08 (SPAdes) | ecosystem: Environmental > Aquatic > Freshwater > Lake | place: Crystal Bog, Wisconsin, USA...
CCAGCGGACTTTGTTCAAACCGCATCCGGTGAATTAGCTGGCTCCACAATCAGCGGACAATATGGTCCGCCCTATAACACCGCCGCCGACGGACAACAACTAGGTCCGATCAAGGTCGCTAAATTTGTGGGTGTTCGAATCCCGATAAATACTGCAAACGATTTTGTTATCAAACCGTTGGGCACCTTGAACGATCCAGTGACAAACACGGCAATCGCCCGCTGGAACGCTGCAGACGCCAAAACTCAATCTGGATGGGCCACTGCTTATACGGATGCGTTAACGAAAGCTTCGACCGCCGTCACAATCGCGGACACCAACGATAAATATGGTCCGGTGCCGATGCTTGTCACATCGCTCTATGCCATGGCAAAGAGTGGTGCGCTAGATGGTGTGCTCACAACAAGCGATAGTCCGCTGCCTACTAACTTCACGAAACCCTTGCTCTTCCTTGCGGATAGCGGAAGTTATTTCCCCGGGCTTGCCGATGCGCAGCACCTGTCCGGCGATCAATGGGGAGTTATGAACGAGACCGGTTCATGGCCGGGACAATCATGGCTCTGGCTCTATTCGCTGTGGTATCAGGTGGATCCATTCAAGTCATCGGGCAACGCTGACATCTTGGTGATGTCGCTGATGGGCCTGCTTAGCCTGGGCTTCGTTTTGATCCCGATCCTTCCCATCCTGCACCGAATCCCGGAACGGATTCCGATTCATCGAATCATCTGGCGCGATTGGTATCGCAGCGAGCGGAAGAACTCGTAACTCTCGCTAAGTATCTGTAACCGCTTTAAGCTGGGTGCATGAATCGATTCAATCTGCGCCTGGCTGATGGCCGAAATCTTGAGTACAGCGAGAACGGCATCGAATCGAAGGCCGCCATCATTATTCACAGTGGCACTAGCGGAGATATCTGTGGTTGGCAGACCTGGCTCGATGCGCTTGCCGCACGCGGAGTTCGTGCCATCGCCTTTAATCGTTCGGGATATTCAGGCAGTACCGCGATGCCCACACGAATAACAATTGATGTCGCGCATGACATAACTCAGCTCGTGGACGCATTGCAACTCGAGCGATTTGTTTCGGCCGGACTTTCAGGTGGGGGACAGCATGCAATTGCAACCGGCATCGATGCGCGTTGCGTGGGCGTCGTGACGATTGGCAGCTTGGCACCATTCGCAGAGTTGGGGCAACGGTTTTACGAAGGAATGCAACAGGTAGATATTGATGAATACGCCGATGCGTTGACCGATATCAAACTTCTAGTGAAGCGCTTTCAAGGATGGACCGAATCTGGCGTTGAGGCCAATGCAGCGGGAGCTGCGCCGTCCGAGCACGATGCGCGCGCCATGCAACGCGCGACGTGGCGCGTCTTGATGGAATCCATGTCGTACACCATGAACAACGGTTGGGATTGGGTCGCTGATGATTACAGCTCGTATCTCAAGCCATGGGGTTTTGATCCGCGCGACATCGCCGTACCTGTTCGAGTGTGGCAAGCGGGTTTGGATTTAAACGTCCCGCCCGTCCATGGTCGTTGGTTGGCAGAGAATATTCGGGGTGCAGAGTTGCGTTTTGTAGCTGACGAAAGCCATTTGGGGTTAGTCGTCAATTATGAAAACGAGATTATGGACGATGCGGTTGCGCTGCTTCAGGCGTAGCCTTTAGCTATGAACTCGGTATTCCACGGCCTGCAAGACAGTTGGTGGATGTTTTACGAAACTTTCTGGGCTCTGATTTTTGGGTTCTCGCTCTCAGGAGTAATTCAGGCGTTCGTCTCGCGTACCAAAATGCAATCTTTATTAGGAGACCATTCAGCTCCATCGGTTGCTCGCGCCTCGTTCTTTGGTGTGATTTCCTCGTCGTGTTCATATGCGGCCAGCGGATTGGCACATAGTCTTCATAAGAAAGGCGCAGACTTCACGGCATCGATGGTTTTCATGTTCGCCAGCACTAACCTGGTGATTGAGCTTGGACTTGTTCTGTGGGTTCTCATAGGTTGGCAATTTGCAGCTGCCGAATTCATGGGCGGCGCACTGATGATTCTGATGCTTTGGGCTCTCCTTCCGTGGGCAACTCGCGGACTAGCAATAAGCAATCGTGGACTTTCTATGGCTGATGATCAAGCGATGCCGTCCAATCCCACACTTCGCGATGCAGCAGGATTTGCAATCGGCGATTTTCGAATGATGAGATTTGAACTTGTTATTGGCTTCGTTGTTGCGGGTCTTGCCACCAGATTGATTCCTACGCACATCTGGCTCTCGCTATTTTTGAATGGCCACGGCTGGGCGGCGCAGGTAGAAAACGCAGTCATTGGACCAGTTATTGCGTGCATCAGCTTTGTTTGCAGCGTTGGCAACATTCCGCTGGCGGCTGCGTTGTGGCACGCCGGCATTACCTTCGGCGGAACCATCTCCTTCATCTTTGCCGACTTGCTCTCGTTGCCGCTGATACTTCTCTACCGCAAATACTTTGGTCCACGGTTGGCCTATCGACTGGTTCTCGTCTTCTGGGGCGTGATGTCGTTGAGCGGCTTGGTGACGGATCGAATTTTCACTGCGTTGGGCTGGATACCTGCTCGCCATCCAGTTGCCATGAGCATCCGGCATATTGGCCTCAACGTAAAAACGATTTTGAATGCGATTTCACTTTTGATCGTAGGGATCATCATCTGGCTCTATGCGCGAAAGCCAGGGGAGACTAGTGATTTTGTAATTGATCCGGTCTGTGGCATGCAAGTGCGTAAATCTGATGCCGCTGCAATCGCGACGATCAATGGCGTCACTTATTACTTCTGCATGGAAGATTGTAAAGAAAGCTTTCTTAGCCGACAGGCTCAGTAGCGCTTATGCAGCGGGACAGCTGAATCCAAACTCGTGCTGGACTGCATTCGGCACCTGACCACAACCAACTAGTGCAGTTCCAAAATCAGCAATCACCCATTTTTTGTTTACGACATGAGCCCAACCATAGGCGTCATCCGTGACGGGCATGAAGGGCACGCTGGTAAAGATCACCCATGACGGATCAACGGCGGAGTACCGCATATGAACTACCGCTGCAAAATATGTATCGCCTTTAACTTGTTGCGCCGCGATATCCGTTTGAACCGCGACCGGAACAGGATTGCCACCAGAATAATTATTTGTATCGAGCACAAACTTTTGTGGGTATTGCCCAAGTACCAGCCACGGAATCACAACACGTGGCAGCTCGCCCGGTGCGTAGTGCGGCCAGGTGATAGTCCAACCTGCTTCGGTAGCCATTCCGTTGGGAAGCGGATGGTTTATCTGCGCGAGAACTTTCTCTTTATCCCAATTAACCAAGGTGGGATGGTTGGCTTCAAATTGCGTCATCAACAACTTGATGCCATCCCGCAGCTTGGGATCTTCAGGGCGTTGATTTCCGTTGCCGATTCCGCAACCGGTCAGTAGAGCCGTGAGCGAAAGGGCGAGCGCGATTCCGATTCCACGCCCCAGCTTTTTATGCATGGTTCGAGTCTATCCCTCAAGATTTGGAATAGAACGAGCCGCGGGTTGGTTCTATACTTCGATGTAGTTGAATTTTCAATCATTTGAGCGCCCGAGGAGCTATCGATGCCAGCTGTAACCGTTGCCGATGTGACCGTACTGCCACGTGTAGTGAGCACGCCTGGATCTAAGCCTCGTCGCGTCAAGAGCATCACGACAGCACCACAGGGATATGAAGGCGAGGGCTTTCCGGTCCGCCGTGCATTCGCGGGCGTCGACATGATGGATTTGGATCCATTTATCCATCTCGATCAAATGGGTGAAGTCGAATACGCGCCGGGCGAACCAAAGGGAACGCCATGGCATCCGCACCGTGGATTCGAAACCGTTACCTACATTATTGATGGCATCTTTGATCACCGCGACAACCACGGCGGTGGTGGAACTATTACAAATGGCGACACTCAATGGATGACTGCCGGCGCCGGAATTTTGCATATTGAAACTCCGCCCGAGCACTTGGTGATGAGCGGTGGTTTATTCCATGGCTTTCAGTTGTGGGTCAACCTGCCAGCAGCGAAGAAATGGTCGAAGCCGGCCTATCAAGATTTGCGCGCAAAAGATGTTGCGCTTTTGGCGTCACACGATGGCGGTGCGTTGTTGCGCGTTATCGCAGGAGAGCTCGGTGGCCACGTTGGTCCTGGTTCGACTCAGACACCAATCACTTTGGTTCATGCAACCTTGCAACCTGGTGCGGAGCTGCGTTTGCCATGGAAGAAGGAATACAACGCTCTTGTCTACACAATGGCGGGACATGGATCAGTCGGTGAGAATCGCTCTGCGGTCCATACCGGACAGCTTGCCGTGATGAGCGACGGCGATGATCTGATAATTCGGGCCGACCAAGTTCAGGAGTCACGTTCACCCGAGATGGAGATTTTGATTCTGGGTGGCGAGCCGATTCGCGAGAGCGTGGCCTGGATGGGTCCGTTCGTGATGAACACGAAAGCCGAAGTCCTGCAAGCTTTTGAAGATTTTCAGCGCGGTGTAATGGGTCAAATTCCAGCGGATATCCGCGGCGTGCACGGAACCCCGACCGAGATGGTTACCGAGTAAAGATCTTTACAGCGCTTTAAGCGCGTTCACTACTTTGGTCAGCGATTCTTTCGCGTCACCAAAGAGCAACGTGGTCTTTGCGTCATAGAGAAGTTCATTCTCAATGCCAGCAAAGCCGGGACGCATCGAACGCTTCAAGAAGATGACATTTCCTGCTTGTGCAACATCCAAGATGGGCATGCCATAGATCGGACACCCTGGTGTTGTTTTGGCGGCGGGATTAACCACGTCGTTCGCACCGACTACGAGAACTACGTCGGTCTGTGGGAAGGTGGGATTCACTTCTTCCATCTCAACCAATTGCTCGTACGGCACATTTGCTTCAGCTAAAAGAACGTTCATGTGACCGGGCATGCGACCAGCAACCGGGTGGATTCCATAGGCAATATCGATGCCCTTGCTCGATAACAAGTCAGCGAGTTCGCGCACGGTGTGTTGCGCTTGGGCCACGGCCAAACCAAAGCCAGGAACAATGACCACTCGCTGGGCGTAGTTCAACAAGATTGCAACGTCATCAGGCGAACCAGATTTAACCGGCCGAACTTCACCTGCCGCAGCGACATCTTGCGGCTTTGCGGTGAATGCACCGAAGAGTGTGCCAAAGAGAGAGCGGCCCATCGCGGCTGCCATCAATCGAGTCAAAATGGTTCCGGATGCGCCAACCAACGTACCGGCGACAATGAGAAGCGTTGCTTGCAGTACGTAGCCACTGGCGGCCACGGTCAAACCAGTGAATGCGTTCAACAACGAGATAACGATTGGCACGTCGGCGCCGCCTACCGGCAGCACGAAGAGAATTCCAAAGAGCAGTGAGAGTAACCCCATGATCAGTAGCGGAGTGTTTCCGCCAGAAGCAATCACCCAACCCGCGGTCCCAAGCGTGCCCGCCAACGTTGCAGCAATCACAAAGCGGCCGCCAGGGAAGACAACCGGACGGGTTGTCATGATCTCTTGCAACTTCAAGAAGGTAATAACAGAACCAGCAAAGGAGATGCAACCGACAATCACAGTGAAGACGGTTGCTAGGACTTCGCCCTTGGTGGCGCCCGTGCCGAGCTTGAGATATTCAACGATTGCGACAAGCGCCGCTGCGCCACCACCGACGCCGTTAAAAAGTGCGACGAGTTGTGGCATTTGAGTCATTTGAATTCGGCGAGCAGCTGGAACGCCAACAACCACACCAAGTGCGATTGCGCCAAGAATCAGGAGCGTGTGGTGATGTGGCTGATGATTATTAGGTGCAAAGAAGACAAGCACGGTTGCAAGCGTCGCGCCAAAAGCACCAATGAGATTTCCGCGTCGTGCAGATTTAGGGGATGAAAGGCCTTTAAGAGCGAGAATGAAGCAGACAGCTGCAACGAGACCAATCAGGTCATACAGGTTGCGGTTCATTTCTTCTTCCCCTTAAACATCTCGAGCATTCGATCTGTCACCACAAAACCGCCGACCATATTTACTGTCGCCAAGATGACGGCAATGATGGACATGGTGAGTTGCAGATTCGAGCTGCTGCGGTCGGCCACCAAGATGGCGCCGACCAAGATCACGCCGTGAATCGCGTTAGCGCCAGACATCAAGGGCGTGTGAAGCGTGGTCGATACCTTCGAGACGACTTCGAAGCCGATGAATACCGATAAAACAAAGATCGAGAGTAGCGCTAGTCCGTTACTCATTTCTTGGCTCCTAACTCTGGCGTGCGCCGCGCACCATTAAAGGTGACGGTTGCAGCATCGATAATTTCATCGCTGAAATCGGGGATGACATCGCCGGTTGGCTTACCGTCAACAGTTTTTGTCATCAGCAAAAGCAAATTCACAATATTTCGCGAGAAGAGCATCGAGGCGTGATACGGCAACTGCGATGGCACATCCTTACCGCCCCACATGACCACACCATTACCTGTTGTGAGAATCTCGCCCGGCTTGGTGCCCTCGACATTACCGCCGGTTTCGGATGCAAGATCAACGACGACTGCGCCAGGTTTCATGGTTGCAACCATCTCGGCGGTGACTAATCGCGGCGCGGCTCGTCCTGGGACAGCTGCGGTAGTAATCAGTACATCGGCTGCAGATATATAAGGAGTAAGAAGTTCGCGCTGTTTTGCCGCGCGCTCTTCTGTCATTTCACGCGCGTATCCGCCCGCACCCTCGAGCGCTTCGAGTTCGAGCGTAATGAATTTTGCACCCATCGATTTCACCTCATCGGCTGAAGACGGGCGAACGTCATACGCACTCACGACTGCTCCGAGTCGCTTAGCGGTCGCGATTGCTTGCAAGCCAGCAACGCCAGCGCCCAACACAACAACTTGAGCAGGAGTTACGGTGCCGGCGGCGGTCATCAGCAACGGAAAGAAGCGAGGCGAGAGCTCGGCCGCGACGAGCGATGCTTTATAACCAGCACATAGAGCTTGTGAAGTCAGCGCATCCATCGACTGGGCGCGAGAAATACGGGGGACTAATTCAAGTGCAAGCGCGGTAACACCGGCGCTAGCAGCTGCATCGATGGAATCCGCCGACGTTGTTGGTGACAAGAAAGAGATGGTGATAGCGCCCTTTTTCAAACTCTTCATTTGGTCGGGCGTAAGCGGTGAAACCGCTGCAACAATGTCGGCATCGCTAATGACGTTGCCAGATTTCACGGTTGCCCCGGCATCAATGAATTGTTGATCAGAGAATTGAGCAGCGACGCCCGCTCCGGATTCAATAACGACCTCTAACCCAGCTCGAGTGAGCTTGGAGATGATGTCGGGGACAAGGGCAACGCGTTTTTCGCCCGCCCGAATTTCTTTGGCCACTGCTATTCGCATTCGGCGACACTATCGGGAAGCTGTTAAAAAACAACCCGAATTACGTTAACGGTGCTTAAAAAGTGCGGCCCTTGAGCTCGCCCCGAACGGCGTGATACAGGATCGCCTGAATGGTCGTGCGGCGATGGTATGCCTCGCGCCAGATAACGGACTTCGGTCCATCGATGACGGCCGCCTCGACTTCTTCGCCCCGGTGGGCTGGCAGGCAATGCATAAAGATTGAATCAGCCGCGGTAAGCGACATTAATTTTTCGGTTACTGCAAATGGTGAAAGCGCTGCAAGTTTTTCGGTGCGTTCGGCTTCTGGATCGCCCATGGACATCCAGACGTCGGTATAAACAGCACTTGCTTCACGAACCGCAGCTTCAACATCATGGGTAACTTCGATGGTGGCGCCAGTGGTTGCGGCGATTGCTTGTGCAGCAGAAACTGCGGCAGCATCGGGCGCCCATTTTCCGGCTGGCGTCGCGGCGACAACATGTGCTCCCATGATGGCACCCATGGTGAGCCAAGCATGGGCCATATTGTTTCCATCACCGACATAAGTGAATTTACGACCGGAGACATCTGAGCCAAAGACTTCGCGAATGGTGATCCAGTCTGCGAGCAATTGCGTCGGATGATCATCATCGGTCAGCGCGTTGATAACCGGAATCGATGCATGCATACCAAGTTCATCAACGTCAGATTGCTTAAAGGTGCGAACAACCAGCGCAGATGCGTAGCCGCTTATGATGCGCGCTGTATCAGAAATCGTTTCGCCGCGGCCTAGCTGCAAATCATCGCCACGCAAAAATACTGGGGTGCCACCCAGATGGGCGACTGCGGTTTCGGTCGCTAAGCGAGTGCGAGTTGAAGGCTTGGTCATGTAAATCGCTACCGACTGATGCGCGAGCGCGTCGGTTGCATGAAGTGGATGAGTAGTGAATCGTGCCGCGGTATCGAGCAGCATGTCGACATCGTCTCGGCTTAAATCAGCCGTGCGCAGCAAATCTTTCATTACTGAATAATACGGTAACCGGTTACCGCCGCAGTACTCTTTATCCGTGATCACCGCTCAGGCTGCCCCGTTCGACGAACAGCCTCTTACGATCCCGAGCGTTGGTCTTCCTGCTGGCGATGTGCTTGAGCAAGAAGAGACCACCTATCAATACGAAGATGGCGACCACGAACGCTTTGCTCATTACGTTCGCAAAGAGAAGATTGTGGAATCTGCCGTCACAGGCAAGCCAGTGCGCGCCCTGTGTGGCAAAAAGTGGGTGCCGAGTCGCGACCCCGAGAAATTTCCGATCTGCCCCATCTGTAAAGAAATTTACGACGGCTTGAAGAAGGAGTAGCGGATGTCCAAAATCCGCGTGCTCAATGTTTGTGCGCTAGCGCTTTCACTTATCCTCTCAACAGTACGCACTACGCCAGCACAAGCAGATAATCCACCTCGACGAATCTTGACTGGCTGGGATACCTATTACGGTTCCGTGGCGGGCTATGCATCGGTCCTCGCGAATGCAGATCTGATGCAAGAAATCACTCCGTTCTGGTACACGCTGACCGATCAGAACACGATTACGGATTTATATACCGCATCGAAATTGACGGTGCCCATTCAACAGCAGATCGACAGCCTGACCGCAGCGAATCTTCAACTCTTGCCCACCATCACCGATGGAACTAACAAAGGCGTGCTCGCGGGCTTGCTTGCTAACCCAGCTGCTCGAGCAAATATTGAACGAGCGATTCTCAATCTGGTCATGACCAATAAATATGCAGGAATTGATTTAGATTTCGAAAACTTTGCATTTGCGGATGGCAATGCCACGTGGCCAACAACTGCGCCGCTATGGGTTCAATTTATTCACGAGCTAGGCGATGCGCTGCACGCGCAAAATAAATTGTTATCCGTAACTACGCCAGTCTTATTCAATCCAGCGACCGGTAAGAAGGGGTATTACGTTTATTCGTGGGCGGCCATCGCTACATATATCGATCGGTTACGAATCATGGCCTATGACTATTCCACGTCTTCGCCGGGTCCTATCGGCCCAATAGATTGGGCAACCGCAGCACTTCAGTACGCGGTATCGGTCATACCGGCCTCAAAAATCTATTTAGGAGTTCCGGGATACGGTCGAGTCTGGGTAACAAAAGTAACCGGCGTATGCCCAGCGGACGTCTCTGCCTCAGTTTCTGGCGCACCTGCGGTTTTTGGGATGAACAAGGCGCAAGGTTTGTATTCAGCAAATGGCGCGGCGCCGACATTCAATCAGCAATATGCAGAAACATCCTTTACTTATCAAAAGACGTATAACGGATCGACCAAAGCAGGTGTGCCGACCTCGTGCACAGCGACATATCAAGCCTGGTACCAAGATGCACAAGGCTTCGCAGCGCGCGCAAATCTGGTTGCTCAATTTCATATTGCGGGCATTGCCGAATGGACGTTGGGAATGGAAGACCCGTCTGCAATGACGGCGGTTCGCCAAGTAGCGCTATCGATTGCGCCAGACAAGGTTTTGGGTTCTTTAACCGGAGCGTCCACGATGCTTTCGTATGGTGACAGCGCTCTCTTCATTGGAAAATTTACGCTCGCAGATGGCACATCCGTTGCTGGTATTCCGGTGACTGTTCAGGTGACGACGCCTGATAAAGATAGTGCCAGCGCCTACGCCGCAATAACTGGCGTGGACGGCAGCGTCTCCGTCAATGTTCTCCCGAGTGAATCAACGACGGTAACAATGCACTCTGGTTCGACCTGGACCAAGTTAGCGAGCAATACTCAAAGTGTGAGTGTTATTCCCACTCGACTCATCTCCATTCAAGCACCGACGTCGATAAAGGTTGGCGCGACGTACAGCGTGACCGGGTCCGTCCAACCAGCTGTTGCCGGAGTCACCGTCAACGTTACCGATGGTCGATCAGTAATCGGAACGGGCGTGACTGATGCGACAGGCGGTTATTCGGTTTCGCTAACAGAATCAGCTGCTGGCATCTATCCGTTACATGCACAGACCGCGAGTGATGCACGCTATCTCGCGAGTGCTTCCGCAGCGGCGATGGTTTTAGTACGGTAGTCATCTCATGAGCACAATGACGGATGTCGACCTCAGCCTCGATCAGCTTCTCGATCGACCATGGGTGACCGTTGTTTGGGATGACCCAGTGAATCTCATGACATATGTGACTTATGTATTTATCAAGCTCTTTGAATTCACGCCAGAACATGCGCATGAGTTGATGATGCAAGTGCATAACGAGGGCCGAGCCGCCGTAACAACAGGCAGTCGCGAAGAGATGGAACGGGACGTGCAACGACTGCACGAACATGGTCTATGGGCCACGCTGCAACGCGATGACAAGATGTAACGAAGCGATATAAATAGATGTCAAACTTTTCGCGCATGGGTGATGGATTCGCACTTGATCTGACCTTGGACGAGGCCCACATCCTCATTAATTTGGTTGAGCAACTGCTCGAGTTGCTCGGGGATTCGAATTTCGAGCACCATTATTCGAACGACGATCCATTGGCACAGCTCATGGGATTGGGAGCTGAAGTTCCAACGCCAGAGGACCCCGTTTTGCTTCGACTCTTGCCGAATGCATATGCCGACCCCGAAGCATCAGCAGACTTCCGACGGTATACCGAACCGACGTTACGACGCCACAAGTCGGAAGCACTCCGGTCGATACGCACGGAGCTCGCGCTTATCGTTGACGAGATTGGTGCAGATCAGCTCTCTAAAGGTGGCCGAGTCGAAGAACTTGATGGTGATACCTGGCTAGTGGCTCTTAATGATTTGCGTTTGGCTTTATCGGTGCGCCTCAATATTGAGGCCGATAGCTTCGACACTTTTGAATTATTGCCTGATGAAGATCCGCAAAAAGCGGTTTATGCGGTCTATTTCTGGCTGGGATGGCTACAAGAGAATCTACTTGCAGCGATGATTAGCTAGACTGATTCCATGAGCTCGGCGCCAATCACTCCTGATTCGCCGATCGGGGTATTCGATTCTGGCGTCGGCGGATTGACTGTTGCCCGCGCAATCATTGATCAGCTGCCGCACGAATCACTTATCTACGTGGGGGATACCGCACGCGGACCGTATGGTCCACGACCATTGGCCGAAGTTCGTGGATTCGCACTTGAGATTTTGGATCAACTCGTTACTTCGGGCGTCAAGGCGCTCGTGATTGCCTGTAACACGGCTAGCGCTGCGATGTTGCGTGATGCACGTGAGCGATATGACGTACCCGTGATTGAGGTTATTCAACCCGCAGTACGGCGCGCTGTTTCAGCTACCCGCACCGGCAAAGTCGGCGTGATTGGCACGCAAGCGACGATTGATTCCGCCGCTTATCTCGATGCCTTTGCCGCAGCCCCACAGCTTCAGATTTCATCGTATGCCTGCCCGCAATTCGTTGAGTTTGTTGAGCGCGGCGAGACTTCAGGTCCAGAAATTACCGCGATAGCGCGAACCTATCTGGCGCCACTCATCAACGATGGCGTGGATACCTTGGTGCTCGGTTGCACGCATTACCCATTGCTCACTGGTGTTATCTCGTTGGTCATGGGTAACGATGTGACTCTAATTTCCAGCGCTGAAGAGACGGCAAAAGATCTGTATCGAGTACTTGCCGAATCACAGATGCTGCGCGGCAATAAGCCGGCCGAGTATCAATTTGTTGCGACCGGCGACACCGCAAAGTTCAGCGGCTTGGCCCGCAGATTCTTGGGACCAGAAGTAACCACGGTCTCGCAAAATATAAATAACTAACACCACGAACAGAGGACAGAACAATGAGTGAAGCACGTATTGATGGTCGCGCCGCAAATGAGTTGCGTCCAATTAAGTTCACTCGCAATTGGCTAAACAATGCCGAGGGTTCAGTGCTTGTTGAATTCGGAAATACTCGCGTGCTCTGTGTTGCATCATTCACGCCCGGCGTCCCACGTTGGCTTACTGGATCAGGTAAAGGTTGGGTGACCTCGGAGTATTCAATGTTGCCTCGCGCAACTCACACCCGTTCTGATCGTGAAAGCGTCAAGGGCAAGCTCGGTGGTCGCACTCAAGAAATTTCTCGCTTAGTTGGTCGTTCGCTTCGTGCAGTGGTGGATACCCAGCAACTGGGGGAGAACACAATTGTGGTAGATTGCGATGTATTGCAAGCCGATGGTGGAACTCGCACCGCCGCGATCACTGGCGCATATGTTGCGTTGATGGATGCGATTGCGTGGGCGAAGGCGAATGGCCACGTAGCGGTGAATCGTAACCCGATTAGCCAAGGAGTTTCTGCGGTCAGCGTTGGCATTATCAATGGCGTCCCCATGTTGGATCTCTGTTATCACGAAGATGTTTCGGCTGATACAGATATGAACATTGTCTGCACCGCGGATGGCAATTTCGTTGAAGTCCAGGGCACCGCTGAGGGCAAGCCATTTGATCGCGCTCTGCTCAATCAGTTGCTCGATCTTGGCGTCAAGGGTTGTGGTGAGTTGTCTGCACTACAACATGCTGCGCTAGCGCTTTAATAACTATATGTCTCAGCGCCAGCTCGTTATTGCCAGTAAGAACCAGGGCAAGATCAAAGAGTTTGAACGACTTCTTTCTGAATATGCATCGGATATCACCGTATTGGGGTTAGCTGATTTTCCGGATTTGCCTGACGTGGACGAGACCGGAACGACGTTCGAGGAGAACTCGTTACTTAAGGCGCATGCGGTCGCGAATTTCACGGGCATCCCTGCAATCGCGGATGACAGCGGATTGTGCGTGGATGCGCTAGATGGCGCGCCTGGAATATTTAGTGCCCGATATGCCGGTGAACACGGAAACGATGTGGCTAACTACTCCAAGCTATTGGAAGTTCTTAGCGAGATGGGATTAAAAACTTCGAGCGAGCGGAAGGCTCACTTCACCTGCTCTGTAGCGCTCGTTTTCCCGAAGAGCGATGCCCGCCATTCGACGGTCATTGTTGAGCGGGGTTATCTCCACGGCTGGATTGCTGCGGCGCCACGCGGGGACGCTGGTTTTGGATATGACCCAGTCTTCACCCCAGATGGCTTTGATTTAACGTTGGGTGAATTCGGCCCAGGCGAGAAAGACCGGATCAGCCATCGTGGCCACGCGCTGCGCGCAATCGCGCCACGTATCGCCGAGTTGCTCTAGCGGCTCCTGCGCTATTCTTTACCTAGTTCTTCACCCATTTTTTGACCCGAACCACCCGAGATTACAAGGAGCTATTCCGTGGCCGTAAAGAAGACAACCGCTAAGAAGTCTGCAGCTAAGAAGTCTGCAGCTAAGAAGTCTGCAGTAAAGAAGACTGCGAAGAAGTCTGCAGTCAAGAAGAGCGCTGCAAAGAAGACAGTAAAGAAGTCTGCGGTTAAGAAGACCACCGCCAAGACGAGCTCGGCGAAGAAGGTTGCAAAGAAGAGCGCCGTAAAGAAGAGCGCCAAGAAGGTTGCCAAGAAGTCCGCAGCCGCCACCATTGTTATTCCACCAGTGCCAAACCGCGGAACGACTTCGGGTGCTGCAGCATCAACCGCTCCTAAGTCTGCAAACGCTGTCGCGCCTGCTGCTGCAAAGAGCGCAAAGCCAGCAAATAAGTCATCAAACCGCATCGTCGTCGCAGTCGTTGCTGCAATCATCCTGATCGCACTCATCGTGGTTGCTCGCAATTCATCGACGTCAACAAGCAGCTCAACCCCTGCGGCATCAACAACTCCAGCGGCTTCATCGGCTGCAACCGCTAGCGCAGCTCCTGCATCACCAGCTGCTTCAAAGTCTGCAACAACATCAGCTACTGCAGCGGCACCATCAGCTGCTTCTTCTGGTCATGCAGCACCATCAGGAATCGTTGCTCACTACACCGCAAAGGGCGCAACCATCTTCTGGCAGGCACCAGCTTCAGCTAACGTCTCAAACTACAACGTTGAAGTAAGTTCAAACGGCGGCGCCTGGAAGTTAATCTCCACCGTTCCTTCGTCACAGCTTTCTATCGACATCGTAAAGAGTGACACCACAGGTTGGTGCTCATTCCGAGTATCAGCTGTCTATGCAGATGGTCAGATTGTTGCCGGTAAGGTCTTCGGACTTCCTGGCCAATTCAACTAATAAGAAATTAGTTAGTGGACGTTAACGCGTCCATAATCGCAGAGACATATACGTCGCTACCTTGATCGCTTAGATGAACACCATCCGGACCAAAAAATTCCGGATGGTTGTTCGATATAGCGGCCCAATCCACGAGTTTCACATTTGGGTACTGCGCCGCAATCTGCGCAATGATTCGATTGTTATCGTCTTTCCATGACCGCGGCACCGATGTATTCATGAGTACGACCTTTGGCTGACCTTTGAGAATCTCCAGCAAAGTGACGACTGAATCGCTGGTCAAATGATTGTTATTTCCTAAATCCAAAACCGTGGTGGAGTTCGCCATCTGTGGCTGCTCTGAACGAGCGACATCCGTGAGTTCCTGAATCTGTCGGCCTACGCGAGCATTAATCAGCGCGATATGGCTACGCGCATCTAATTTATAGCGGCTGCCCAAGATAATCGAATCACCAATCACCCATAGACCCTTGTCATTTGCGACCGGCTTATTTTGTTGAAGTGTGAAATCCTGATGGTAGACATATTTGATGGAAGCGGCGCGGAGTTCGGAAGCAAACGAGGCCCCCACCGGAATCAGCAGCGAGAGAGAAACCACCACGCCGACGAAAATTCGCTGACGCTTAGCGAGGGCTCGGCTTCGATATTTAATGCCACGTAGCCAGTTTTCAATTACTCCGCGGCGAAATGGAAGTTCAAAGTAGCGCAGCGAAATATCGGCAGCTACAAGCACCAGCAAGAATCGTGCGATATTCAAAGCCAGGAGTGACGATGCCGCGAGATCAATCGATGGGCGGGTCATTTGAAAGATAACCCAATGCCAGAGGTAGATGCCGTATGAGCGCTGACCTATCCAGAGGAGTGGTTTAGCAGAAAAAAACTGTGCAAAGCGAGATGCCGGATGCACTAAGGAGGCGATGGTTAACGAACCAAAGAGAGCGGCCAGCGGGAAGGCAATGCGATAGAGCGTGGCGTTGCTTTCAGAGATATAAAGAAAGGTGGCTACTAATCCAAAGATGCCCACCAATCCGGTACCGTCGATGAAGTCTTGCGCACGCTGTGAAATGGATGCACTCAAATTTGAGGGGACCCAGCTAACGGCTAGCGCGGAACCAATAAAGAGACCGAGGCTATGAGTGTCGGTGCCGAAATAAACATGGCTTATGCGGCTGGCTGATGCATGGTCTAACCGCAAGGAATTAACAAAGAGTGCAATGCCCGAGCCCACGGCAATCAACAGTGCGATAGGCGCAATATTGCGCTTTCCAAAGCGCTTCCAGATGAAGTACAAAATAATTGGCCAGACAATATAGAACTGAAGTTCCACCGCCAACGACCACGTGTGTTGCAGCAGTGGAGGCCGACCATTGATCTGGAAATAATCCTGATGGAGCGCGACTAAGTGCCAGTTATTTGTGCCAGTGAGAACGTAGGGCAGGTCTTCGACGAATCGATGAATACCATCTGGTGCGAAGACCAAAATAAGAAGTGATGTGACGAACAGAAGCAAGAGGAGCGCGGGGTAGAGGCGACGTACCCGAGCGCGGTAGAAAGCGCGCAGGTCGAGCGCGTTTGCACTGTTTATGGAATCGAGAATTAATCGGGTGATGACGTAGCCCGATATAACAAAGAAGAGATCGACGCCGAGAAATCCACCAGGAATCCATTTCACGCCCAGGTGGTAAAGCAGGACTGCACAAACGGCTAGCGCGCGCAGGCCGTCAATCGGAGCTATGTAGCTAGCTGCGTACCCCGATATCTTGCGCGGTGTATTTTGAGCTGAAGCGCCAGTACTCACTTACGTTTCTTGGCTGCTGACTTCTTTGCAACCTTGCGCGGTGCTGGCTTTTTCTTTGCTGCACGAGTTGATGATGCAGCTGCACGGGAAGGAACTTCAGGAATATCGTCGTTGGAATCTAACTCAGCTTCAGCGCGTGCCAGAGCAGCGCCTTGCGCAAAGGCACGGTGACGTGGTCGGTTATCCGGTGTCAGGTTGCCATCGATATCGCTCTGTAGAGAGGCAAGCTTTTCGAACGCACCTTGAAGACGAGCGCGGGATTGTGAAATCGCCGATTCTGCTGCTGACAGTGATTGGGTCTGGATTCGATAGAGGCGCTCAGATTCAGAGATCGCCGTGGTGAGCCACGAACGGTAGTTAGCGATTTCTGAAGTCGCTTCCACGATGATGCGCTCGGCCTCACGCTTCGCGTTACCCAACAAGGCGCCCGCTTCACGCTTCTTGCTTTCCATCAACTGCTCAGCGTTGCGAGCTGCCTCGGCACGAAGTTGTGCGGCATCGGTCTCCGCTGCTTCTAGATATTTACGGCCGCGCGATTCAGCACCAGACAAGATGGACTTCGCCTTATTTTCGGCGCCTTCCAGGGTCTCCTTGGCACGTGCGGTGGCTTCGCTTAACATCTTGGTGGACTGTGCGGTCGCACGTGCTTCGCGTTGTTGCGCAGTACGAATGATGGACATCGCGGTTTCGGTCGCGAGGATTTCAAACTCTTCCTTGGTCAGACTGGTGATGTCACGACGAGAACGGAGATCGGCGATTTGGCTTTCGAGTTGGCGAATACGCTCAACGGCGTTTCCGCTAGGCGCTGCTGCTTCTTCTTCGCCCTTGAAACCGACCCATGAGAGAAAGTTCTTCTCGCTCATTGTTCTCCCCATTCGTATCTTTTCTTCAGCGCGACGAATGCCCGCTGCAATAGGGGGATTCTATGGCTCGGCGAGATTTGGTGAAAGTCGCGTACGGGTGAGGACTGGTGCGAATTAAGCCGCAGGTGTGGCCGATGGAGCGAGCACCGTGGCGGTATCGCTCGGTGGCGCGAGCACCGTGGCGGTATCGCTCGGTGGCGCGAGCGGTGACATCGGCTGATCCGCGGTGGATGGCCATGTCAGCCATTTAGCCATCGGAGCCATCAGGCTGGTGACCAGTGCAAACGAATGGCCACCGGGCGGCAAATTGAGAGTCGCTTTCACGCCCACTTTGTTGAGCTTGGTCCACCAACTAGTTGCCTGGCCATGAATAAGGGTAGTGGGGTCGTTCTGACCTTCGGCTAAGAACCAACGGAAATTGTGAGCAGCGCTTAAGTAATTCACTGGCGATTGAAAGGCGAGTTTATCTTTGCCGACAAACGCACCTGTCAGGTCATCGATGACGTAGTAGCCAGAGATCGGAATAATTTGCGAATATAAATCAGGGTGATGCAAGCCGATGATAGCGGCGCCATAGCCACCCATCGAGAAACCCATGATGGCGCGAGCGCTCTTAGGGCGGATGTGTGTTCCCTCAACTGCACTTATTAGGTTTGTCGTCATCCATGTTTCGATCATCGCTTTTTTGTCTGATGAGTCAGCCCATTCGGAATCGAAGTGCGTCTTGGCATTTCCATCAGGAAAAACAGCGATGAACGGTTTTGCACCAGCAGCGAATGCGGCAGCAAGTGGTTTAGCAACGGCAGCTAATACCGATTGTGGCGATCCTGGCCAGCCATGCAACATATAAACGACTGGCAAAGTATTGCGATCGAGATTTCCCAATGGAGGAGTCCAGACCCAGACGTTGCGGATCGGATAATCCTTTTCCGGACTAGGGACTTTCAGTTGGATAAGTGAACCAGTTTGGTACGTTTCAGAATGGGCCGGCAGCGCAAAAACGAGCCCGACCAAAGTCGCAACGAGCGCAACTAAGGCTCGAATTCTCAGGCGACGCTTCACCATTGCACATTAATGGAGAGGCGCGCGGCAAACCAACCTTATATATGCGATACTTAGAACTCTCAGCTAATTGAGACCTTAAAGGATTTAAAGGATTTGAAGGAGTCGAGATGGAGATGCGCAAGGTAATTGCAGCAACCTCGCTCGCTCTTGGCTGCGCGCTTACTACTTCTTCTGCATCTGTTGCAGATACGCGCGCGACACCTGCGCCACACCAAGATTCGCATGTAGCCCCAACCACAAACGTTGCACCGTCGGCTGCGCCCGCACGCCACGATGCACCAGCACCAACACCAGCTGCGACTCATACCGAGTCCCACTCGCCTCGTCCTACGCCTTCAATTTCAGCGCATCCATCTGCTAGCGCAACGCCGACTGCTCAACCAACGGCAAGCGCATCGGCAAGCGCATCGGCAAGCGCATCGGCAAGCGCGACACCGTCGCCTACGCCATCACCAACTCATACTCGCAATAACGCTGCAATCAAGGCCGCGAACGATGCGTATGCAGCAGCGGTAGCGGCAGCTCAATCGTCATTTGATCGTGCGGTTGCGGACGCTGCGGCGGTGCGGGATCAAGAGATTCTTGCTACGCCTACCGATAAGGTCGCGGTTAAAGCAGCCCGTGATGCATACAAGGCGGCCTTCACTCAGCTTAAGCAGTTGTTCCAGGCAAATATCGCTGCATCGAAGCAAGCTCGCGACGCAGTTATCGCCGCCGCAAAGTAATCCACTTAATTATTCGACTTTAGGTTATTCGACTCTAAATTAGTCGAGCCTAGGCCGCTACTTATTTCTGGTGCGGAAGGTGGGACTTGAACCCACACGTCTTACGACACAGGTTCCTAAGACCTGCGTGTCTGCCATTTCACCACTCCCGCTGGAGATAAGAGAAGGCTAAAGTAAGTTCCCGCACAAGACAAACTGAGCTTGTAATCCGACCGTTAAGGAGCACGTGAGATGGCACTTGAAGCAAAGCCTTCAGATAAATTCACTTTTGGCCTGTGGACTGTTGGCTGGCAAGCCCGCGATCCATTTGGTGATGCAACACGCGCAGCACTTGACCCGGTCCGCACAGTTAATGAGCTCGCTTCACGCGGCGCATATGGTGTGACTTTCCATGATGACGATTTGATTCCATTTGGCTCGAGCGATGCCGAGCGCGCACAACACATCGCGAAGTTCAAGAAGGCGCTTGCTGACACTGGCATGAAGGTGCCGATGGCGACAACAAATCTCTTTACCCATCCAGTCTTTAAAGATGGCGCGCTCACATCCAATGACCGCGATATCCGTCGCTACGCCTTGACCAAGGTAATGCGCAATATCGAGCTCGCGGTTGATTTAGGCGCAGAGATTTATGTCTGCTGGGGCGGTCGCGAGGGCGCCGAATCTGACGCTGCAAAAGACGCTTATGTAGCGCTCGAGCGTTACCGCGAAGGCTTCAATATCTTGAGCCAATTTGTTCTCGATAACGGTTACAACATCAAGTTTGCGATTGAGCCAAAGCCCAACGAACCACGTGGCGATATCTTCTTGCCAACTATCGGCCACGCAATCGCCTTTATTGATTCTCTCGATCATCCAGAACTCGTTGGCGTTAACCCAGAAGTCGGCCACGAACAGATGGCGGGCCTCAACTTCGTTCATGGCATCGCGCAAGCGCTCTTCCATAAGAAGCTCTTCCATATCGACCTGAACGGTCAGCACGGCCCTAAGTACGACCAAGACTTGGTCTTCGGTCACGGCGATCTCAAGTCAGCCTTCTTCTTGGTTGATCTACTCGAGCGTTATAAGTACGACGGTCCAAAGCACTTCGATTACAAGCCAGCTCGTACCGAAGATGACAAGGGAGTATGGGCCTCGGCATCAGCCAATATGCGTACTTACCTGGCGCTCAAGGAACGCGCCATCGCCTTCCGCAATGACCCACGAGTAATTGATGCGATGAAGGAATCACGTATCGATCAGCTTGCAGTACCAACACTTGCTGCGGGTGAAAGCTGGAAGGATCTAGCTAATCCATCGTTCGATATCGACACCGCAGGTGAGCGCGGAATGGGTTATGAGGCGCTCGATCAGCTTGCAATCGAGCACCTCATGGGTGTGAAGGCTTAAACAGAACCCTTACGAGAAATTGCGTCGACACCGGCGGAGATTAAGAGAACGAAGCCGGTGACGATGTACTTAATACCAGCGGCGTAGCCCAGCAATCCCATACCGTTATCAATAACAGATACGACCAAGCCGCCGAGAATTGCATCGCGAAGCTTTCCCTTACCGCCAAACAATGATGTTCCACCGATAACTGCTGCGCCTACTGCGTAGAGAAGTGTGGATGAACCACCTGTTGTTGGTGAGATGGAGTTTTGGCGAGAAGCAAAGATCAGACCAGCGACCGCAGCCATGCCAGAGCAGATAACGAATGCCATGGTACGTACACGCTTGACGTTGATACCAGCACGACGAGCGGCTTCAGCGTTACCGCCGACTGCATACAAGTGACGACCGAAGGCGGTGCGTTGCAGGAAGAAGGTTCCGACAACCAAAATCAAGAGAATCACTGGAACGATATAAGGAGTTCCCTTGAGGCTAATCAGCTTCGGATTGTTCGAACGCTCGAGGTTCAAGACATAGACGGCGAAGGCGCACAAAGCGAGCAATGAAGCGGTCTTCAACACCCAGAGCTGCATGAGCTCGACCTTGAGGCCCTGCTTGCGACGCAACTGCATCTTGCGAAGACCAGAGAGCACGTAAAGAACGGCGCAGACGACAAACAAGATCCAGCTGTTGGTGACGCTGATGTTGCTGTTCTCAATCTTCAACACCGTCGGTTGTGTCATAGGAATTGTTCCGCCTTCTCCAGCGAGAAGAAGCAAGAGACCTTGGAATCCAAGGAAGGCGGCGAGGGTTACAACGAAGGAGGGGATGCCGAGATAGGCGACCAACCATCCGATTGATGTTCCGAGCGCAACTCCGACGATGACCGAAAGACCAAATGCGACATACCAAGGCCAACCATGGTTGGTCACCAAGATGGTCATAACCGCGCCGCAAACGCCCGATGCGTATCCAGCCGACAAATCGATATCGCCGAGCAGTAATACGAAAATCAAGCCCATGGCGATGACAATGACCGCGGCGGCCTGAGTCAACAAGTTTGCAAAGTTAATTGGCGTCAAGAAGGTTGGTGACATGACAGTGAAGACCGCGCAGAGTACGACCAATCCGAGAATTGCCGCGAGCGAACCGATATCGCCGGAACGAATGCGCGACCAGTAGTCGGTCATCGCGCTCTTGATGCTTGGCTTTACAGGGGTATCAACAGTCGTCATTTAGCGAGCTCCAACCGGTGTCACACCAGCAGATTTGCCGGTAGTAATAAGTTCAATAACCTGATTTGTGGTGACGTCTTTCTTCTTTACCTGCGCAGCCATCTGGCCGAGATACATGGCAGAAATATTGTCAGCAACTTCAAAAACATCCGTTAGGTTGTGGCTGATCAATACAACCGCGATGCCGTTGTCGGCGAGGCGACGAACCAAGTTCAAGACTTGTTCGGTCTGGGAAACGCCAAGCGCGGCGGTTGGTTCATCGAGCACAACCACCTTGTTGTTCCACAACACAGCGCGAGCAATCGCAACGGTCTGGCGCTGTCCGCCAGAGAGTGAAGCAACGGTCTGGCGAATCGACTTCACGGTACGAACGCTGAGCGAGTCGAGCGTCTTGCGAGCAGAGATTTCCATCTCCGCCTCGTTCAAGGTCATGCCCTTCTTTACCTCGCGACCTAGGTACATGTTGTGGACGATGTCGAGGTTGTCACAGAGCGCGAGGTCTTGATACACAATTTCAATACCGAGCGCGGTGGCGTCGCGCGGACCGCTAACGCTGACCTTGTTTCCTTCAAAGATGTAATCGCCGTGATCGATTTCGTAAATTCCCGCGATGCACTTGATCAAGGTGGATTTACCTGCGCCATTATCGCCGACGAGCGCGGTGACCTGTCCTGGGTAGACGTCGAAGTCAACGCCACGCAGTACATGGACGGCACCGAATGATTTATTTATTCCGCGGAGCGAAAGGATTGCTTCAGTCACAAATCTGCCTCGGACTTTCTTTATCTGCTCTTTTTTGGGGGGCGAGCTGCGGGATGTGAACGGCGCAACTGTAGTTTATTTGTGGGGGATTTACGAGGAGCGGATTCCCAGGATTCAGGGAGGGAAAAAGCGAGAGGCCCGCCGGATTACTCCGACGGGCCCCGCATTACTGATTTTCAGACTTACTTGACACCGTACTTGGTACAAGCAGCTGCACCTGCGATTGCGCAGATCTTTGCAGCGGTGGTCTGACCTGACTTAACAACAACCTCAACGTTTGACGCGGTGATTGCTGTTGGGGTCAA
>Ga0208253_1000283_pt1 | contig 22486 bp, 31 predicted proteins | sample CryBogCBE10Oct08_FD_184573 | JGI IMG/M metagenome (GOLD analysis project Ga0208253, IMG submission 184573) | Freshwater microbial communities from Crystal Bog, Wisconsin, USA - CBE10Oct08 (SPAdes) | ecosystem: Environmental > Aquatic > Freshwater > Lake | place: Crystal Bog, Wisconsin, USA...
GCAGGGGATCCTAGCGTTTTTGATAAGGTGTACGAGTGGTACACTTCAGGTCCTCGCCAGCGTTTGCAGCCTGGAGGATCTATTGTAGTAGTGATGACCCGCTGGTCTAAGCGGGATTTGACGGGCAAAATTTGCCAAGCCATGATAGATCGGGATGGGGACGAATGGGAGATCATTAGCCTTCCAGCTATCAAAAGAAATGAAAAACCCCTCTGGCCTGAGTTTTGGTCCTATGACGAACTGAACAAACTTCGCATAGAATTACCCCTAAGCAAATGGCAGGCCCAGTATCAACAAGATCCTACCAGTGAAGAAGGTGCGCTGGTTAAACGAGAATGGTGGCGGGTCTGGGAGGAAGAAAGACCGCCAGCCTGTGATTATTTGATCCAATCTTGGGATACGGCCTTTACCAAATCAGAACGGGCTGACTATTCAGCCTGCACAACCTGGGGAGTGTTTTACCTCAATGAAGATAAACAGGATGCTAATATCATTCTATTGGATGCGTTTAAAGAGCGTATGGAGTTCCCAACGCTTAAAGAACGAGCATATGAAATGTATAAAGACTGGCAGCCAGATTCGTTTATTGTCGAAGCTAAAGCTTCAGGTGCACCCCTTATTTTTGAATTGCGCAGAATGGGCATTCCCGTGCAAGAGTTTACACCTACTCGTGGAAACGATAAAATATCTAGGGTTAATAGCGTATCAGACCTTTTTGCTTCTGGCAAAATCTGGGCTCCCAGAAAACGATGGGCTGAAGAGGTCATCGAAGAATTAGCTGCGTTTCCCAATTCAGACCATGATGACTTGGTAGACTCAACCACACAAGCACTACTTCGTTTTAGGCGAGGTGGATTTATCACATTACAATCAGATGAACCAGACGAGCCACAAGAGTTTAGGCGCAAAAAAGGTTATTACTAAGGATCCATATGTCAATTGAAAAAGCAATGTACGCAGCACCAGCGGGTTTACCCGATTTAGATGGTCCAGATGTTGAAATTGAGATTGTCGACCCAGAAGAAGTGGACCTTAAGATTGGGGACATAGAAATTCAAATGGGTGGCGATGACACCGAAGACTTTAATGCTAACTTAGCTGAGTACATTCCTGATTCCGTTTTATTACAAATTGGCAGTCAACTCTTAGAAGACTTCCAGACCGACATTGATTCCCGTAGAGATTGGATCCAGACCTATGTCGATGGTCTAGAACTTCTAGGATTAAAGATTGAAGAACGCTCTGAGCCTTGGGAAGGGGCTTGCGGGGTCTATCACCCAGTATTAGCTGAAGCGGTAATTAAGTTCCAATCAGAAACAATTATGGAAACTTTCCCAGCTGCTGGCCCAGTGAAGGGCGAAATCATCGGCAAAGAAACCCAAGACAAAAAAGATGCTTGTGAACGTGTAGTTGATGATATGAACTACCAATTGACCGATGTCATGCAAGAGTTCCGTCCAGAGCACGAAAGAATGCTTTGGGGCGTGGGGTTATCAGGCAACGGCTTTAAGAAAGTCTATGTAGACCCAGCACTAGATCGCCAAGTATCGATGTATGTTCCTGCTGAAGACTTGGTTGTGCCTTATGGTTCAGCCAGCTTAGAAGCAGCAGAACGCATTACCCATGTGATGCGCAAAACTGAAAACGAACTACAACGCTTGATTTATGAGGGTTTTTACCGAGATATTAATCTTGGTTCGCCAGACAATGTGTTGGATGAAATTGAAAAGAAAATTGCGGAAAAACTGGGTTTTAGGGCAACCACAGATGACCGATTCAAAGTCTTAGAGATGCACGTTCACCTTGATTTAGAAGGTTTTGAACACGAAGACAAGCACGGAATGCCTACTGGCATCGCTTTGCCCTATGTTGTAACTATTGAAAAATCAAACGGAGCCATATTGGCTATTCGTAGAAACTGGGATCCAGATGACAAAACCTACCAAAAGAGACAGCACTTTGTACATTATGGCTATATTCCTGGCTTTGGTTTTTATCACTTTGGCCTTATCCATCTCATTGGCGCTTTCGCTAAATCGGGAACTTCTATCCTCAGACAGTTGGTCGATGCAGGGTCATTATCGAATTTGCCTGGCGGCTTTAAGACCCGTGGGTTGCGAGTCAAGGGCGATGACACACCAATAGCCCCAGGTGAGTTTAGGGACGTAGATGTCCCATCTGGCACGATGAAAGATAACATCATGCCTTTGCCATACAAAGAGCCAAGCCAGACTCTCATGGCATTACTCAATCAAATCGTAGAAGAAGGCCGTAGATTTGCTTCTAGTGGCGATTTAAAAGCATCTGATATGTCTAGCCAGTCCCCAGTCGGTACAACTTTGGCTATTTTGGAGCGCACTTTAAAAGTAATGTCGGCTATTCAAGCTCGTATTCACTTCTCCATGAAGCAAGAATTTAAACTACTCAAGAAAATTATTGCCGATTACGCCCCAGAAGATTACTCTTACGAACCCTCTACAGGACACCAAGCAGCCCGCAGATCCGACTATGAGATGGTTAATATCATCCCTGTATCAGATCCTAACGCTGCCACAATGTCCCAAAAGGTAGTTCAGTATCAAGCGGCTTTGCAATTGTCGCAAACTGCACCCCAGTTGTATAACTTGCCTTATCTACACCGTCAAATGTTAGAAGTCATTGGCATTAAAAATTTGGAAAAGCTTGTTCCAATGCCAGAAGATATGACCCCTGTAGATCCTGTGACGGAGAATGTCAACGCTTTGAAACAAAAACCGTTAAAGGCATTTATTGGTCAAGATCACCAAGCGCACATTCAAATCCACTTGGCCGCCATTAATGATCCAAAAATCAAACAAGTTATTGGCCAGAACCCACAAGCGCCTTTGATTATGCAGACCTTGCAGGCTCATATTACTGAGCACGTTGGCATGGAGTATATGCGCCAAATGCAACAGCAAATGGGCATTAATATCCCGTATCAGGACAATGACGATGATCAAGTTCATCTCACCCCAGATCAAGAGATGCAAATTGCTCGTCTGGCTGTACCAGCTGCTCAAAATCTGTTGCAACAAAATCAAACAGCAGTTGCAGCGCAACAAGCACAACAGGCAGCTCAAGACCCAATTATTCAGATGCAGATGAAAGAATTGCAGCTTAAAGCGCAAGAAATTGATATCAAGCAGAAGAAAATTGCAATGGATGCCGCAGGCAAAGCAGATCAGCTTGAAATTGAGAAAATGCGTATTGCAGCCCAAAAAGAAATTGCTGGTATGCAAGTGGGCGCTAAGACTGCTTCTGATAAGGCCAATTTAGCTGCTAAACAAAAATTAGAAGGTATGAAATTAGGTCATCAAATTGGCAATGCCAAGGCGCAATTAAATCAGCAAAGACAGGGTCAAAAACTCCAAGTCACTGCGGATTTATATAAAACCGAGCAGCAATTAAAAAACAAACCACCAAAAAAGGAACCTAAATGAAAGAAAAAATACTTGACCATCTCCTCAAACAGGTAGATGCGAAGGTTAGGGGCTTGGAAGAGTCCCTTGGTACTGGAGTAGCCAAAGACTTCTCTGATTATCAAAAAACTTGCGGGCAGATTACAGGTCTTTTGTCCGTAAGGTTATATATCTCAGACCTTAAAAAGAACTTGGAGAATTTTGATGAGTGAAATACTAATCGGCTCAAACCCCGATGATGTAACACAAGTAACAACCCTGCCTCAAACAGCAGAAGAAAAAGCAAAGCAACTACCACAACCACAAGGCTATCGTATGCTTGTTGGTATTCCTGATGCAGAAACGACATATGCTAGTGGAATCGTTAAAGCCGATACTACTTTGCAAATGGAAGAAGTTCTTTCCACAGTTTTTTTTGTAATAAAAATGGGTCCAGATTGCTACCAAGACAAAAACCGTTTCCCAAACGGCCCTTGGTGTAAAGAAGGAGACTTTATTCTAGCCCGTCCAAACACTGGCACCAGACTAAAGATTCATGGACGTGAATTCCGTTTAATTAATGATGATTCTGTCGAGGCTGTAGTAGAAGATCCTCGTGGAATTACTCGTGCATAAGGAGAACAACATGGCTGAATTTGAAAAACAAGACTTTTCTTTTTTAGAAGATGACGAAAAAACGCCTCAGGATGTAGAAATTGAGGTAGTTGACGATACTCCAGAGGAAGATCGCATTAATGCTGCACCGCTTCCTAAAGAAATCGTTGAAGATATCGACAATGATGACCTAGAATCATACTCAAAAGAAGCAAAACAACGCCTTTTGCAGATGAAAAAGCTAATTAACGATGAACGTAGAGCCAAAGAAGCTGCTTTGCGTGAAAATGAAGAAGCTATTCGGGTTGCCAATACAATAATCAATGAAAACAAGGCTTTAAAGGGCCGTTTATCCAATGGCGAAAAGGTTTATGTATCAACCGCCAAGGAAAAACTGGCATCTGATCTAGAACAAGCAAGACGGGCATACAAAGAAGCTTATGATTCTGGCGATGCAGACCGTTTAGTGGAAGCTCAAGAGAAATTGACTGAAGTTAAGTTCAAAGCTCAAGAGATGGATCGATATGTCCCACAATACGAAGAAAATGATTTACAATCATCACAAGAGGTCCAAACACCTCAGGCCCAACCAACACGCCTGGACTCAAAAACCCAAGCATGGCTTGATAAAAACAAGTGGTATGGTCAAGATGAAGACATGAGTTTTCTTGCTATGGGCATCCATAAGCGGCTAGAAAGAGACGGAGTCCCGACAGGCTCTGATCACTACTGGAACACTATTGATGCAGAGATGAGAAAACGATTCCCAGAGAAATTTGGGGAGGTAGAAGCCAAACCTTCTACTACAACTCGCAAAAGCACGGTGGTTGCACCAGCGACACGTTCAACATCCTCCAAAAAGATCACACTGAACACACGTCAAATGGAACTGGCTAAGAAGTTCAAAATTACGCCAGAGCAATATTACAACGAATTAGTTAAAACGGAGTCCCAAAATGGCTGAAAACAATCGTACCCCCCGTGAAGTAGCAACAAGACAACAGGCAGAACGCCCAAAAGCATGGTCTTTGCCCGAATTGTTACCTGAACCAGACAAGCAAGCAGGTTTTGCTTATCGCTGGGTTAGGGTTTCGATGCTAAACAACGCTGACCCCCGTAATCTTTCATCAAAATTGAGAGAAGGCTGGGAACCAGTCAGAGCTGAAGAGCAACCGAAATATGGAATGTTAACCGATCCAGATAGTCGCTATAAGGACAATATCGAGATTGGTGGTTTATTACTCTGCAAGATTCCTGAGGAATTTGTGAAGGCAAGGATGGATTATGAGGCCAACCAAACCCAATCAAATGCAGAGGCAGTAGATAATAGTTTTATGAGACAAAGTGACACTCGGATGCCTCTCTTCCAAGAGAGAAAATCTACAGTTAGCTTTGGAAAAGGTTCTTAATTAATTTAGGAGATTTAATATGGCTTATCCTACAGTTTCGGCCCCTTACGGCCTAAAGCCAGTTAACCTGATCGGTGGTCGTGTATTTGCGGGTTCTACCCGTATGTTCCCTATCGTGAATGGTTACAGTACTAACTTGTTCAACGGTGACGTTGTAGCAATCGGTACTGGTGCAAACATTGGTAACTTAGTATCTTCAACATTGGCATACAATGGCTCTTCAGCTGTTGCTGGAACAATCGGTGTATTTGTTGGTGCCGAGTATTCTACAACTGGTGGCCCAATCTACGGTAAAAACCGCTATCAATTCTGGCAAGCAAGCACTACTGCTCCAGATGCAATCGGTTATGTAGTAGATGATCCTCAAGCTGTGTTCCAAACAGTAGTATTGGCTAACCCAGCTGGTACAGGCGGTTCAACAACAATCCAGTACATTAACCCAGCTTTCGTTGGTTCTAATGCTTACTATATTGGTGCTGCTGCTGGTAACACTGGTTCTACAACTACTGGTGATTCCGCTGCTGGTATTGCAGTTTCTGCATCAGCAACTGTTTCAACACCTATTACAACTTCAGCACCATTCCGTATTGTTGGTTTAGTTCCTGCTTCAGCTGTTACAGTGACCCAAAATGCTACATCTTCTAGCACAACGATCACTTTATCTGCTGCTAACACCGCTATCCAGCCTGGAATGGCAGTATCTGGCCCTGGCATTACCCAAGGTTCAAATACTTATGTAACCGCTGTATCAGGTACTACTGTAACTATCAACACTGCTGTAACAACAGCACAGTCGACAGCTGCACAGTTTTCTTTCACTGGCTACCCAGAAGCATTAGTAACATGGAACTTCGGTTACCATAGCTACTTCAATGCCACTGGTGTTTAATTAAGGAGCATTTAAATGGCTATTTCTCGTGCACAACTACTAAAAGAGTTGCTTCCTGGATTAAACGCATTGTTTGGTCTTGAGTATGCTCGTTATGGTGAAGAACACAAAGAGATCTATGAAATCGAGACCTCTGAGCGTTCTTTTGAAGAAGAAACAAAACTGTCAGGCTTCTCAGCTGCTCCAGTCAAAAACGAAGGCCAAGCCATCGCCTATGACAACGGACAAGAAGCTTGGACAGCTCGTTACAACCACGAAACTATTGCTTTGGGCTTCAGCTTGACTGAAGAGGCAATCGAAGATAACTTGTATGACTCGTTATCTGGTCGCTATACCAAGGCTTTGGCTCGTGCTATGGCTTACACCAAGCAAGTTAAAGGTGCTGCTGTATTGAATAACGGCTTTAATAGCTCTTTCACCTATGGTGATGGACAGCCTTTGTTCTCAACAGCTCATCCATTAATTTCTGGTGGAACCAACGCAAACACCCCATCTACTCCTGCTGACTTGAACGAAACTGCATTGGAAAATGCTGTTATTCAAATCGCTGCTTGGACTGATGAGCGTGGTCTGTTGATCGCTGCAAAACCTAAGAAATTGATTGTTCCACCTGCACTCCAGTTCGTTGCTACTCGTTTGTTAGAGACAGAACTCCGTGTTGGTACAAACAACAATGACATCAACGCAATTAAGAACAACGGTTCTGTTCCAGAAGGTTACACAATTAACCACTTCTTGACCGCAACCAACGCATGGTTCTTGACCACTGATGTTCCAAACGGTTTGAAGATGTTTGTTCGTACCCCATTGCAAAACAGCATGGACGGTGACTTCGATACTGGTAACGTGAGATACAAATCTCGTGAGCGTTACAGCTTCGGTGTTTCTGACCCATTGGGCGTATACGGTTCATACTAAAATACTCTCGTGAGGAGTTTTGGCCCCGCCTTAAAAAAGCGGGGTTTTTTTATTTAAAAGCGTTGTTAATATTTAAAAATGTAGTAAAATCATCATATCTGGGTGATTCGCTTATGCCACCACTGCCCCAGCAGACGATGCAAAGATCGGCATAAGTACTTTTGCATAAGGAGTCCATTATGGGACGTAGTACATTTGAAGGTCCAGTTCTATCTGGTGATAATCGTTTTGGCGCACAACGTGACGTTGGCCCAGTATTATTAACTCAACAAGCTTTTTTAGATTTTTCTGTAACTGCACCTGGTGCTAGTTATGGTGGCGGTTCTGGTGTATTTGTTAGCTCAAATAACATTCCAAACAGCGCTGCAACAATTTGGACCCCACAATCTGGTGCTTATAGCACTTCAGGTCCTACAGTAGCTTCTGCTCCTACTGCTGATGCAACTACCACTGTTTATCGTGGTGTATCTTTCTTAATCCCACAAGGATCAAACATTACTGATGTTATTCTTGATATTGGTACGATTCCTAAAGATTCAGCTGGTACTCCTTTGGCTGTAACAGCTATTCAACCATACGTTTCAAATAACTTTGCCACTTCTACTGGTGTTTATGCAACATTTGCTAACATCTCTAGCCCAGCTGCTCAGCGTTACACAGCAACTTTCGTTGGCACACAGTTAGATAATGCATATGGTACATTACAAGACGTTCAAAACTTGCAACCTGGCCAACAGCCTTCATGGTTTAGCCAAGTAGTTGTCACCTTAAAAATGACCACTTCTGTTGCTGGTTTATCTTCAGGTCAGCTTGCTATTACCTTGAAATACGCACAACAAGATATGAACATTGGTAATGCGACAACTTACCCATACGGTAACTTTGACTAATTAATCCTCTTTATGGGGACTTCGGTCCCCAACTTTTTAAAATTTAGGAGATTAATATGGCACAAAGCCCTAATGGAATACCAAGTACCAATAATTCGGTAATGTCTATTACCCGTTCAGCACGTTCTGAACCATTTGATTTACAAGTATCTCGTGGTCAAATTGCTGGCCACCAAACATTAAATATTTTTGGATACCAAGCTGCTGTAGGAAATACTGCTATTCCTGTCTGGGAAAACGCAACAACTTATACATACCCTACGTCTGCTAGTACTTTAACTGTAGCAAGCAGCTCTACATCTGATGTATCTCCTGCTGCTGTATTAGTTAGCGGTCTTGATATAAACTTCAACCCAATTTCTGAAATTGTTGTTTTAAATGGCACATCAAATGTTACAACAAACAATAGTTATTTTAGGGTTAACAGTTTATTAATGACTGGCGTTGCTTCTGGTCAAACCTCTAATGCTGGCACTATTACAGCTAAACAATCCAGCAATATTTTGGCTCAAATTAATGCTGGTATTGGTAAGTCTCAAAGCACTATTTATACAGTTCCAGCTGGATATTCATTTTATTTAGACTTGGCTGAAGTTAATACATCAAATAGTTATACATCTTCAAACATTGTTACTTACAAAGTTCAAGCAAAAAACAATAACACTGGAGTAACTTTAACAGTTCTCCAACAACCATTTGTTTCTATTTACACAGCCAACAGAGCATCTGATCCATTTATTTACACAGAAAAAACAGATATTCAATGGCAATTAGTTACTAGCACAGCAACAACCATTGCAGCTGGAGTGATTATTGCTGGTAAGTTAATTTCTAACGGTAGTTAATATGACTGCAGCTTGGCAACGCAAGGAAGGCAAAAACCCTAATGGCGGTCTAAACGCCAAAGGTAGAGCTTCTCTTAAAGCTGAAGGTCACAATATCAAACCACCACAGCCAGAAGGTGGTTCACGGAAAAAATCTTTCTGTGCTCGTATGGAAGGCATGAAAAAACGGTTAACTTCGGCTGAAACGGCAAATGACCCAAACAGCCGTATTAACAAATCATTACGCAAATGGAAATGCTAAAATGAGCGAGATTGACCCAATTAAAACGGCTAGGGAACTAGCTACTCATGCAAATGATATACAGCATCTTCAGGCAGATATGGATAAACTGGTTAAAGACATGGAAGAAGTTAAGCAGTCTTTAGCAGACATTCAAAAGATGCTTGGAGAGCAGGCCTCAGCCAAAAAAACTTTACACAATGTTTTAACTCTAGGCGCTGGTTTAGCAGGTGGTATCATAGTATGGATTCTTGATAGGTGGTTTAAATAATGCCTAGCAAAAGTAAAAAGCAACACAATTTTATGGAAGCAATCGCCCATAATAAAGCGTTTGCCAAAAAAGTAGGAGTGCCTCAATCAGTTGGTGAGGATTTTGCAGCAGCCGATAAAGGCAAACATTTTAAAAAAGGTGGAATTAACATGAAAAAACGTAGCGTAAACCCAGCAATGGCAATGATGGCAGCTCGTGCTATGCCAACCCCTCCAGCTCCAGGACCAGCTATGGCTCCTGCAGGCGCAATGCCAGGCGGCATGAAGCACGGTGGTTTGTCAAAAGAACACCATAAACACTTGGCTCATCACCATTTGGCAATGGCTGAACATCATATGAAAGAACATGAAGGACATCACAAAATGAAGAAAATGGCTTCTGGCGGTAAAGCAGAATCTATGGGACCACGTTCCATGAAGGAAGATGTTGAGAAGGGTTCTGACAAACACGGTAAATTTGGTGAAGCTAAAGTTCAAAAGACTGGCCACACTAAAGGTAAAAATCTTGGCGATGCAGGCAAAAAAGAACCAATTGAAACAGAAAAAAACATGAAGTCATTTATGAAAAAAATGGCCAAAGGTGGTTCTACATCTAGCCGTGCAGATGGCGCTGCTATTCGTGGCAAAACAAAAACCAAATATTGTTAATTAGGAGACCTATATGAAAAACATGGTTAAAGAGCACATGGAGCCAGAATCAGGCCCAGACATGAAGCGTCATGATGAGTTCATTTCTGAGCATGAAACAGAAACCCATAAGCATCACAAACATCATTTTAAAAAACACGCTGAAGGTCACAAGCATCACATGGATCATGTAGAAGCTATGTGTGGCGGTGGTAAGGCTCACAAATGAGAGCCAGTCGTGGTATGGGTGCGGTAAACCCATCCAAGATGCCGAAAAAAAAGGTTATCGTAAGACAAGATAACCCAGAAGATGTAGATGTGTATGCCAAAGGTGGTCAGGTTTGGGATAAACCTCGTCCTAAAGGATTAGGAAAACCCAAGAAATTATCTTCTGCTAAAAAGTCAAAAGCAAAAGCAATGGCTAAAGCAGCTGGTAGACCTTACCCAAACCTAGTTGATAACATGAGAGCAGCAAGGAAAAAATAATGGCTGAAAAATGGATACAAGGTGCTATTAAGAAAGCGGGAGCTCTTCGTAAGGCGCTAGGCGTTAAGGAAGGTCACACTATTCCTGAAAAAAAACTTGCAGCAGCTGCTAAAAAACCTGGCAAGCTAGGTCAACGTGCTCGTCTGGCTGAAACCTTAAAAGGTTTTAAGCATAAATAATGGCTACTACAGGGACATCCGTATTTGACCTAAGTATGAACGACCTCATTGAAGAGGCGTTTGAAAGGTGCGGTGTCGAGCTTCGTACAGGTTATGATTTTAGAACTGCAAGACGGTCTCTAAATATTTTGACTGTTGAATGGGCCAACAGAGGTATCAATCTGTGGACCATCGAAGAAGGCCAGATCCCAATGAATACGGGGCAAATTACCTACCCATTGCCTGTTGATACCATTGATTTGTTAAGCCAAGTAATTCGTACTGGCACATTACAAAACCAGATTGATATCAATATTAGCCGTATTTCCGAAGACACCTACTCGACTTTGCCTAACAAATTGGCACAGGGCAGACCAATTCAAGTTTGGATTAACCGCCAATCTGGCCAAAGCAATCCTACTAATTACACTTTATACGGTAATGGATCGACTACTGGCATTAGTGCTACAGATACGACTATTCAACTAAATCAGTCCGATATGACGGGTTTGGCTGCAACAGGATATATCCAGATAGACAATGAGATTATTTACTATCCAAACGTCTCTACAACGGCCCCACAGCTCTTAAATTGCTACAGGGGACAGAATGGTACAACCGCAGCTGCGCACACCACAGGGTCCTCTATTAGCGTTGTAAACCTGCCTTGTATTAATGTCTGGCCAACCCCAAACTCCCCAGGTAGCCAATACACCTTTGTGTACTGGCGTATGCGCAGGATCCAAGATGCTGGCACTGGTATTAATACCAATGACATCCCATTCCGTTTTATTCCAGCATTGGTTGCTGGATTAGCCTATTACCTATCTTCTAAGATTCCTGGCGTTGATCCAAATCGCATTCCTATGCTAAAACAGGATTACATGGATCAGTGGACTTTGGCCTCAGAAGAAGACCGTGAAAAGGCTTCTATTCGTTTTGTCCCCAGAATGTCATTTTATGGAGGTCATGGAAGATAATGGCTACCCCTGAAGAAGTGCAAAAATCTAAAGATGAAGTATCTAGAATAGCCGAAGAACACAAGGCTAAAGTAGATGCTGAGCGCCCACGCACCTATGCTGAAAGGCTGCAGGATATGGGTTATTACGATAAGACTCCAAAAGGAAACACCTCTAAAGTTGGAGGAGGGGCTGGTTATGTCCCAGGAACAAATAATCCATTTAACCCAGACAGTCCATTGAACCGCAAAAAAGGCGGCATTATTCGTGGTCATGGCATAGAAAGTAAAGGTAGGACAAAAGGTAGGTTTGTCTAATGCCAAATAAATACTCGTCAGGTAAATGGGCGATTGCCGAATGTGACCGATGTGGTCAGCGTTATAAGTTGTCTGAGTTAAAAAAAGAAGTAATTAAGACTAAGCTATATAACATTAAGGTATGCCCTGAGTGCTGGGATCCAGATCAGCCTCAGTTGAGTTTAGGTTTGTATCCTGTGAATGATCCTCAGGCGGTCAGAGAACCCCGCCCAGATGTGAGTTATCAGGTTGGTGGCACATACGGTCTTATGACAAATCCATATGACCCAAATGTCAACAATATTGATAACCAAGGCTATTCCACAGACGGTAGTAGACAGATACAATGGGGGTGGAACCCTGTAGGTGGTGCAAGTTATTTTGATAGTTACCTTACTCCAAATTCCTTGCTTCCTGTAATAACCATAGGTACAGTAACTATTTCAACGACTTAGGAGTGATAAAATGGCAATGCAAAAACAACGTGGCATTAAAACTGGCGATCCCTTTGAACCAAAAAATGCAGAAGACAATATGAAAAAAGGCGGTAAAGTTATGGAAAAAGAATCTAAAGCAGAAATGCGTAAAGAAGAAAAAGCTGACAAAAAGCAAGATGTTAAGCTAATTAAGAAAGCTTTTAAAGAGCATGATGCTCAAGAACATCCTGGCAAACACACTAAACTGGCTTTGAAAAAAGGCGGTAAAGTTCACAAAATGGCTAAAGGTGGCGTAACTGGCAAAGAAATGAAAGCCGTTGGTCGCAATGTAGCCCGTGCTATGAACCAAAAATCCAGCTCAAGAGGTCGTTAATATGGCAATCGCAAAAAATGTAAAACCTACTACCAAGAATAGCCCAAAGGTTACTATTGGTAAAAACAAATTTGCAGAACCAGCAGATGCTTACGCTAATCCGCACACCAATACTGAGAAACATATTACTGGTCAAGAAGTAATGGATCGTGGTGAGTATGCTCATACCAAGGCCGCTAAAGATGTTACTTTGCAAGACCCAATCAAGAGTGGCGTTAGCTACGGTGAGTCTAAAGTCAAGACTTCTGGTATTGAAATGCGTGGAGCTGGAGCAGCTACCAAAGGCCGTATGTCCAGAGGCCCAATGGCATAAGGATAGTTTGTGAATTACACCACTTTATATAACACAATTCAAGCCTACGCTGAAAACACCGAACAGTTGTTTGTGGCAAATATTCCTGTATTTGTACAGGAGGCTGAAGATCGTATATATAATTCGGTTCAACTTCCATCTTTGCGAAAAAATGTGATTGGGACGGCAACAGCAAATAATAAATACCTTTCTTTGCCAATTGATTGGCTGTCAAATTACTCGATAGCTGTTATTGATTCAACGGGTAATTACAACTATTTATTAAACAAAGATGTTAACTACATTAGAGAAGCATATCCGTCCCCAAGCTCTGTTGGATTGCCAAAATACTATGCTTTATTTGGTTCCCAATACGGCAATATTAATGAGATGACATTGATTCTTGGGCCAGCGCCAGACCAGAACTATACGGTAGAAATGCACTACTATTACTACCCACCCACAATTGTTCAAGGTCAAATTTCTGGTACAGCATCATTAAATGGTGGTTCACTTTATACCAATGGTGTATATCAAAATGTACAGTTAAGTGGTGGTTCTGGAAGCGGAGCTACTGCCGATATTATTGTGACTGGTCAAACGGTGACTTCTTGTAACATTACCTTTGGCGGTCAATTCTATGTAGTAGGTGATGTGCTAACCGTCCCCAATACATCAATTGGTAACTCTGGATCTGGATTTTCTATTTCGGTAGCCTCTATCTCCAACGCTATTGGTGAAAGCTGGCTTGGTGATAACTACGATCCAGTGCTTTTATATGGTGCAATGCGGGAAGCCATGATATTTATGAAGGGCGAACAGGATATGGTTACTTACTATGAAAAACTATATCAAGAAGCTATTGGTCAGCTTAATCGTCTTGGCACTGGCCTTGAGCGTGGCGATGCTTACCGCAATGGTCAGGCTCGTATTATGGTGAAACAATAATGTCTATTGTCCAAGGATCCTGTACTGTATTTGCCCAGAATTTATTAAATGGCAATGAAAACTTTACTAATGGTAACTATTACATTGCTTTGTATAACGCTAATGCTAATTTAGGACCATCTACAGCAACTTATACAACGGTTAATGAAGTTACTGGAACTGGCTATACCGCTGGTGGTCAACCTTTAGTAATTACCACAGTTCCTACAATTAACCAGCAATACAACACAGCTTATGTATCGTTTTCTAACGTAGTTTGGAGCCCCGCTTCCTTTACTTGTAGGGGTGCTTTAGTTTACAATTACACTACGAAAGCAGCTTGTTTTGTACTTAATTTTGGTTCAGATAAGACCTGTAATAGTAGTTTTACTGTCCAATTCCCAGCAGCGACTTATTCGTCTGCTATTTTAACAATTAGTAGCTACACGGCTGCAAACGTAATCAGTTCTGGAGATTAATATGACAAATGAATTATCAAACTTTGGCGATCAAGCTGTAGCCACATTACAAGCCAACGTAGCTATTCCTGAAGGTATGGGAGTTGAAGGATACTGGCACGTTGAATGCCGTGATAAAGACGGAAATCTCAAATGGACTGAAGGCTTTCCTAATTTGGTCGTTGCCGTAGGCAAGCAGTTAATGCTTGACACACTGCTAAAAGGCTCTGCATACACAGTTACTGGCCCATATTTAGGTCTAACAAACGCCAGTTTGACTCCAGCTGCAACAGACGTAATGAGCACAATCGTACCTAGCAAAGAGTTTACTAACTATACGGTAGGTGGTTCCGCTGTGCGTGGTACTGCAGTTTTTGCTTCTTCTACTTCAACTGGCTCTACGCCATCTAACGTAACCTCTTCTACAGCTACTGCAATTACTTACACAATTACTGGTGCTGGTGGTACTGTTTACGGTTGTTTTTTGGTATTGGGTAGCGGTGCTTCTAGCACACAAAGCAATACTGGTGGAACTTTGTATTCTGAAGGAAACTTTAGCGTAGCAAAAACTACAACCGCAGGTGATACGATTTCTTGCACCTACAGTACTACGGCCACTTCTTAGCCCTTGATTTATAAGGCATTTTTGTGTTTTATACTTATAGTCACGCTACCCCGCAAGGCCGTTTATTCTACATAGGTAAAGGCAAAAAGGATAGGGCGTATCAAATTTGTAAAAGGAACACCTTATGGCAAAGAATTGTTGCTAAGCATGGAAGACCAGATGTTCAGATTCTTTCGTATTGGAAAACAAATGAAGAAGCATGTAGCCATGAAATTTTGTTAATTGATTGCTTTAAAAAACTTGGTCATCAGCTTTGTAATATGACTAATGGCGGAGATGGTTCTCTAGGTGTAATTCCTTGGAACAAAGGGAAACCTTGGAGTAAAGAAATAAAAGCCAAAATGGGCTTAACCAATAAAGGTAATAAGTATTGGGTAGGAAGAAAGCATTCTGATGAAACAAAGCAAAAACAAAGAATAGCCCAAACAAAATATAAGTTTATTGGTACCAATATTACAACAAATGAAACAATTACCGTAATTGGTAAAGAAGCTTTGTTTAATGCTGGATTTACTCCAACACACGTATATAGATGTGCTAAAGGTTTATCCGATGCACACAAAGGCTACATTTGGACTAAAGAATTATTAAAGGATAAAGTATGAGCTTAATTTTGGCAGATCGTGTTAGAGAGACAACACAAGTAACGGGAACTGGATCAGCCACTCTACTTGGCGCAGTAACAGGTTATCAATCATTTTCAGTCATTGGGAATGGCAATACCACGTATTATACAATCGCTGACCAAGGTGGTGCTAACTGGGAATGCGGTCTTGGGACTTACTCAAGCGGAACTCTTGCTCGCACTACTGTTTTATCTTCCTCAAACTCTGGCTCGCTAGTTAACTTTACTGCTGGCACTAAAGACGTATTTGTAACCCAACCATCAGAAAAAGCAGTTTATACAGACTCTAGTGGAAATGTAAGTGCATTAGGAACTATTTCTTCTGGCGCTTGGAACGCTTCTACTATTGTTACTGCTTATGGCGGAACAGGATTAACTACCTATACAGCAGGTGACTTACCTTACTATGCATCAGGTACAGCTTTATCTAAACTTGGTATTGGAACTAACGGATATATTTTGCAGTCTAATGGTACTGCTCCGACATGGGTAGCTGCTTCTTCTGTAGTTGGTGGTGCTGGTGGTTCTAATACTCAAGTTCAGTACAACTCAAGCGGGTCATTGGCTGGTTCTGCCAACATGACTTTTAACGGCACTGGCTTAACTTTAGCTAATGACGCTTCTATATCAGGTCTTACTGTTGGTAAGGGTGGTGGTAGCATTTCCACAAATACTGCTGTAGGTTTAAGTGCTTTGGCAGGAACTAATACTGTTGGATATAACACAGCTTTTGGAAGTTACGCATTATATTCAAATACTTCAGGCTCTGGTCTTGTTGGTGTTGGATATACAGCATTACAACTTAATACAACTGGTAGTGGAAATACAGCAGTTGGAAATACATCTTTATATGCTAATACTACTGGTGGTTCAAATACTGCTATTGGTCAACAAGCTCTTACAGCAAATACTACTGCTTCTTATAACACAGCCGTAGGTTTTCAATCGTTAGTTCAAAACACCACCGCATCTAATAACACAGCAGTAGGTTATCAAGCTGGATACTCAACTACCATCGGTGGTGCAAACGCTTTCTTTGGTACATCAGCGGGATACTCAAATACTACGGGCGTGTCAAACGTTGCGGTTGGTAGTGGTGCATATCAAAATGGTGCAACTGGTGTTCAAAACACCGCAATCGGAAATTCTGCGTTAACTAGCGCAGGAAACATTAATAATAGCACTGCTATAGGATACGGCTCATTAAGACTTGATGCAGGTGGCGGTAATACAGCTGTTGGATCGCAATCATTATTTAACAATACCACTGGTAATGGATCAGTTGCTATTGGTCTAAATGCTTTGTTTGCTAATACAACTGGCGGTTCAAACTCAGCTTTTGGTAATGGCGCACTTTACTCAAACACCACCGCATCTAATAACACCGCAGTAGGTTATCAAGCTGGTTATAGTAATACGACTGGTACATCAAATGCTTTTTTAGGATACCAAGCTGGTTACAATTCAACAGGTTCTTCTACAACTGCAATAGGATATTTAGCTATAGGGTTTGGTTCAAATTCAGGAGCAGGAAACTCTGGAGTTGGTCAGCAAGCATTATTTGTTAATACAACAGGAACAAGTAATTCTGCATTTGGAACATATTCTTTAGTATCAAATACAACAGGTTCTTACAATACTTCTTTAGGTTATCAATCACTCCAAGCAAACACCACCGCCTCTAACAACACCGCAGTAGGTTATCAAGCTGGGTATAGTAATACTACTGGCACTTATGTAACTGCGGTTGGAAATCAAGCTTTATACTCCAACACAACTGGTAATTATGTAACTGCTTTTGGTAATAACGCTCTTTACCATAATACCGCTAGTTCTAACGATGCTTTTGGTCATGCAGCACTTAGTGCCAATACATCAGGAACAGCAAATGCAGCTTTTGGAGCAGCATCCCTTGCTTCAAATACAACAGGAAGTTATAACACAGCAGTTGGATTGGGTGTAATTGGTTCAAATCCACCGCCATTATTAAATAACACCACAGGTAGTTACAATATTGCAATCGGTTCTGCAGCACTCCAAGCAAACACCACCGCATCTAACAACACAGCAGTAGGTTATCAAGCTGGTTATAGTACTACAACTGCTGCAAATAACTTATATATAGGTTATCAAGCTGGATATACATTAACTGCTTCTAGCGGTGGAAACACATTTGTTGGTGTAGGTTCAGGTTATACATTCAATACAACATCTAATGGCTTTAATACTCTTGTTGGTTATCAAGCTGGTTATGGCTTGACTACTGGATTGTCTAATACTTTTGTTGGTTCAAGCACAGTAGGATTTGGTTCAGGTAGTGCAGTTACTACTGGTTCTAAAAACACTATTCTTGGTGCTTACACAGGCAACCAAGGCGGTCTAGACATCCGTACAGCAAGTAACTACATTGTGTTATCTGATGGTGATGGTAATCCTAGATTTTATGTAAACGCTGCTGGTAATAGCACAAATAACTTAGCTTTCAATGGCGTTAATTTTTACCCAACAACAGACAATCAGTCTAGTTTGGGAGCTTCTTCTTATCGTTGGACTGTAGTGTATGCAACTACAGGAACAATTAATACTTCAGATGGAAATCAAAAAGAACAAATTGCTGACTTAACATCTTCTGAATTAGCTGTAGCAAAAAAAATTAAAGGTTTAATTAAATCTTATAAGTTAAAAGAATCTGTAATAGAAAAAGGTTCTAATGCTCGTATTCATATTGGTGTAATTGCCCAAGAAGTACAACAAGCATTTACAAATAATGGATTAGATGCAACCAAATATGGAATGTTTTGTTCTGATACTTGGACAGATGAGTCTGGAATTGAGCAAACAAGACTTGGTATTCGATACGAAGAACTTTTGGCTTTTGTAATAGCAGCACTTTAAAAGGACTTAAATAATGGATGAATTAAAATTAACCGCAGAAGAAATTGCGGCACTCAAAGCTAAAGTAGGAGCATAAAAATGGCAACAACATACACAACTACCATCAACTCGATGTACACACTAAACACACCTAACCCTGATTATGTGGTTAATGTGCTCTTTACTGTATCTGGCACAGATGGCACTCATACTGCCTCTATTGACGGCAATATCCAATTTGCCCAAGAGGCTAAAGAGTCAGGATTTATTCCTTACGCTAACTTAACCGAGCAAATCGTATTAGGCTGGATTAACGAAGCTACTGACAATCAGGCTAATTACTACGCCAACATTGACGGACAAATTGCCTCAATCGTAAACCCACCAGTAAGCCCACAAAACACACCATTGCCTTGGGTAACAACAGCAGCGCCAGCAACAACTAAGGCTTAAAGTTTATGGGTAATCCATCAGCCCTTTTTTGATGGAATTTTAAGGAGAATGACATGGCCGAGAAAAAAACAACGCCTATCACAATCAATGGTAACAACTACGTCTACGAAGACATGACCCAAGAACAGCAATATCTGTTCGAAAACTGTGTCGACCTAGACCGTAAAATTGCTTCAACCCAATTCAATCTTTCACAGCTTCAAGTTGGTAAAGATGCGTTTTTGGGTAAACTGACTGCTTCATTGGGTGCAAACCCACCAGAAACACCAGTAGAAGCACAGGAAACTGCACCAGCAGCTGCCTAAAATATGTATGGTGGAGAAGCCTTTGCTCAGTTAGCGTTTGATGGTCTTTGGACCTCTTATATAGCATCGTTGAGTGAAAACTCCACCATTCTAGATTCAAGCGCACAACAAAGTGCGTTTCTAGAAAGCCTTACAGAAGGCACAATTAATTTAAACGACATTCAAAGTGAGCAGGATAACTTCTTTGAAGGTATTGTTGAATCCCTTACCCAAGCTGATTCCAGCACGCAAGCCTCAACATTCTTAGAAAGTCTTACTGAGGTTTTAACATCTTCCGACACAAGTACACAAACATCAAGCTTTTTAGAAAGTTTGATTGAAAATTTAACTTCCGCAGAACTAGAGACTATTACCGCTGCTTTTGCTGAATCCATAGCAGAAAACTTAAATCCAAATGATTCAAGCGCACAGGCATCTACTTTTTTAGAAAACCTTATTGAGAGTCTTACTTCTTCTGAAACAGAAACAATTACAGCCCAGTTTGCTGCTTCTTTAGCGGAAAACTTAAACCCATCTGAAACCGAAACCATTACAGCTCAATTTGCCGCATCTAGGACAGAGAACTTAAACCCAGCAGACACTGAAACAATTACCGCCTCTTTTCCTCTTTCATTAACAGAACCATTTACATCTGCTGATTTTAGTACCCAGCAAAGCGCTTTCTTGGAGTCAATTACCGAGAATACAAGTCTGTTAGATATAGAAGCAATCACAGCCCAATTTAAAGAAGCAATTGCAGAAAATTTAGGAATAGCTGAATCTGAGTCTATTGTGGCCCAGTTTGCCGAAAGTATTGCTGAAAATATAGGCCTGCTTGATGTTATTAAGATTGGTTCTGCTTATTTCTTTGTTGTTACCGAAAACTCTGGGTTAACCAATACCCAACTTATCCAAGCTAATTTCCCAGAACAAATCACAGAAAATATCAACCTTGCTGACCAAAACTCAGTCCAAGCCGCATTTGCTGCCACCATTGCCGAAAACATCGTTCTAGGTGATAATGCTTGTGTATTCGGCTGGTTTAAAATTAACGATAACCAAAACCCTCAATGGGGAGGCGTTAGTGTAGTTATTGAAGAAATAGCAACTTTTGGCGGTGCAACATTTGGCGGCATCGACTTTGCTGGTAGTATGAAACGTACTCGTAATGAAAGCTTGCCTTTAGGAGTTACTCCAACTGTTGTTTGGAGCGATGTAAATACAAATGAAAGCTCAAATTGGGCTGTAGTAGATAATACCCAAAAATGTTAAGGATAGATTATGGCATCATCGTATACAACTAGTTTAAAAATTCAAGAAATTGGTAACGGAGACCAGTCCGGTTCTTGGGGTACATCAACCAATACTAACTGGACCCTTATTGAGCAGGCGGTGGCTGGTGTTCAAACTATTATAATGAGCAACGCTAATTACACGCTAACAAACCTTAATGGCGTTTTAGATGAAGCTCGTAATATGGTGCTTATAGTGCAGGGCACAAATTCTAATATCTACCAAGTAGTTGCGCCTTTAAACCAACCCAAAATGTACGTGGTTTATAACAACACTTCTGGCGGCTATGCTATTACTATTGGTGCTTCAACTGGAGCAGTTGTTACTATTCCTAATGGGGTTACAGCTCAAGTCTACACAGATGGTACAAACTTTTATTCTGCTCAAACAGGTTCTGCAGGTAATTTTACAGTTAACGGCACACTAACTGCTTCAGGCGTTACTGATACTGGCGCGCTATCAGCGGCTTCTTTGTCCGTTGCGGGTGCAGCAACATTTTCAAGCATACCTACAGCACCAACCGCAACAACAGGTGATAACTCAACAAAGCTTGCAACAACTGCTTTTGTAGCTAGTGCAACAGGCGGGTTGGGCACCATGGCATCTCAAAATGCCAATAGCGTAGCTATTACTGGTGGAACAATTAACGGTGTTACGGGAACCGCTTCCGGACTAACTGTAGGCAATGCAACAAACGCCGCTAACGCCGCTAACGCCACAAATGCCACAAACGCATCATACGCTACAAATGCAGGCACGGCTTCAAACGCTACTGCCCTAAACGGTAAAACTAAATTAGGTCTTGGTATTACTGGAGAAACTTGGCACGACGTTACAGGCAGCCGTTCCGCAGGTACTCAATACACAAATAATAACGCATATCCAATTTCTGTTTCTATTACATTTGGCACAAACAATGATGGGGATTGGAGATTCTATGTAGACGGTGTTTGGCTTGGATATCTCCACGAACACCAAGACTTTAACGGTGCGTGGATGGGCGGAATTGTTCCTCCGGGGTCTACATATCAATTTAATAGTTCCACAGGCGTTGCAGGTTGGGCAGAGTTGTACTAGTGAACAAAGTAATTAACGACCTTCTTACTGGTAAAGATAATCAAACGCACGATATTGTGCGTTGGTCGTTGTTGTATTCTAGTTTAGTTCTTACTGCCGGCTTAATTTTTAATGCTGTGCATACTGGGTTGTTTGATATTGAAAAGTTTTATATGGGTTCAGCAGCTATTGTCGGCGCTCATGGTTTTGGGCTGATGATGAAAAAAGGCACTGAGCCAGAGGAGCAATAATGTGGTCTTTAATTACGGGAGTATTTTCTAGTTATGGAACTGCAATCAAAATTGCACTACTTGTTGCTTTTGTATGCGGCGTGTTTTTCGCTGGCTGGCATACTCGCGATAGGGATTTTACTGTATACAAACTTGAGCAACAGGCTATCGTTGAAAAACAACAAGCGGAAAACGAGTCAATTAAAAAACAACAAGCATTAGTTACTAAAGGGATTCAAGATGAATATGATGCGAAGCTTGCTCTTATTAGGCAGTATTATGCTAACGGGGTGCGCCAATCAGGTACCAGTTCAGTGCCCGGTATATCCGCAACCTCCAAGCTTTCTGATGCAATCGCCGCCTACAACCAACTTGCTGGACAGTGCGCTCAAACAACCTTGATGGTAACTGAGTGGCAGAAGTGGTATGAAGAAGTAAAGAAAGCTAGTGAAGAATGAGTCCGGAGCAACTACAAAAACTAGGTATAGCTGAAGAATGGTTTAAACCCTTAACAGACACATTTATTAAGTACAACATATCGACAACACAGAGACAAGC
>Ga0208253_1000284_pt1 | contig 22463 bp, 35 predicted proteins | sample CryBogCBE10Oct08_FD_184573 | JGI IMG/M metagenome (GOLD analysis project Ga0208253, IMG submission 184573) | Freshwater microbial communities from Crystal Bog, Wisconsin, USA - CBE10Oct08 (SPAdes) | ecosystem: Environmental > Aquatic > Freshwater > Lake | place: Crystal Bog, Wisconsin, USA...
TCCGTACATCTTGCGTTAGAAAAGAAAGATGTACCTGTCATCACAAAGGCGTAGTCCTCAGTAGGCGGAAATTCCTGATACATCAGGCTATCGTCTTTGATGCCTTCGTACAATTTCCAGCGCCACCAAGCAATTTGACGAGAATTGATCTCAAAGTTGTACAACTTCTTAATATCTTTGACCCATTCTTTTTCTTCGCCCGTTAGCTTGCCATCCCAATACACTTCATAGGTTTTGTCTTTAAGATCGAGCATATACAGCTCATTGCGCCACCAGCCACAAAATATGGCACGTTGAGTACGGGCTTTTTTAGCTGTCACGTACATTTCGTGAAACATATTAAAGCCCCGTGCCGTTGATTCAAAGGTGTACAGGCGGTCAGGGTTGGTTTCCGCTAGGGAGGCTAAGAGGGATGCAAGTCCTTCCTCGTCACCCCAGGATGATGTTTCCGTTCCATGTAGGTATGTAATAGCCTTGCCACGACCCAAACTTCCTTTTGCTCTAAGCCCAGCGACTTGATAAAAGAGGCGGCTTCGGTTCTTGAGGGAAAGCTGATTTCTGTTGTGAGCAAGGAGCGGGATTTTATACTCCTTGGGCAAACCATCCATATACATGGCAAGGGTTGATCGGAACATATCCCGATTTTCTTCCGTATCTGTTGTAAGTGTGCCTTGAAGCCCTGGGTGCATGAAGTGCCAGTAGAGGTCAAGGGCGAGGGAGATTGTGGTGATTCCAAGTTGCCTACCTTTTAAAATAACAAAAAAATGGCATCCATCTGCCAAGCCTTTACTAATTTCATCCATGACATAGGTTTGCGTACCCAAAAGATGATCCATCTTTCGCAAGCCTTGCTCCTTGGTTTCAATCTTGAGCTGCTTACAAAAGTTGTAAAAATGCTTGAGATTGAACTGGCTCATGTAGTGATCCAGGGCAGCTTGCCATTAAAGCGCTGTAGCAGGGAGTGATTGCCCATTTCAAAGAATTCTTTTTGTACTCCACATTCCCCGCCCAGCCTAAAGTTAAACGTGTGCTTGTTGGTAGAAGTGAAATTAGGAACGATCTGCGTTGCAGCGTGATAAAAGTGCCGATCTACCTGAGGATCTGGTTGATTGAGGATGATTGCTAATTGTTTTAGGTAACTGGTTTTCATGCCCCACATACACCAGTCAACAAAGTGATGACCAGGAATATTCCATGAGTCGTGCAACTCTCCTAGGGCTTCGCAATTGTCCTCAAACAAAAAGTTGCCCTCCTTGTCATAGATTGACCTAAGGCTATAAGCCCAATCATAACCCTGATCTATCTTTTCCATAATGGAAGATACGTGGTTTTGACTAAACCAATCATCATCGTTACAAAAGAAAGTAACTTCCTCAGTAATAAGCTGGGGAGCAGCAGATAACCAACGCTGACCCGCCCAGCCATCCCCGCCAATTTTGGCATCCCAATAACAAACCTTAGCTTCGGGATATTCTTTTTTAATCTTTACAAAATTATCAAAATTACCGTCACATAGAATGTAATGATTGCAAGGGTAATATTGCGCTCTAATTGCAGCAGCGCAATTGGATAACTCCCAATGGCGATCACCCTTAGTTACGGTCACTACGGCTGCGGTTTTCAATTGTGCTTCTCCATGCGTTTGTTTTCAAAGTTAGGCAAATCCCAATAAGCCACCTTTAAACGGGCTGTATGGTTCTTAGCCAGGCTTATAAGACCGTCATAGGTCATTGGGCTGTATTTCTCTTTCCACTCGCTTGCAAGGGCTATTTTCTGCTTCTTAGTTTTGCAAGAGATAGCTCTTAACATTTCAGTCTTATACAAGAGTCTTTCTTGTATTAAGCGATCAATGTCTGGCATCCCCATCCTCAGGACCATCAAGCAAGGATCTTAGGTAAGTCACTTCCGCCTCGGCTTGCATAAGCAATTCGGATGACTTGGCATGAACCCGCATTAGCTCATGAAAGATTTGTTCTTTAGTCATTTCCCAGATCCGCTGCATATATTGCTTTTTGGCTAGGTCACCTGCCTTCTCAATGTACTGCTGTACTGATTGAGCGTCTTTTATTCCGTTCTCCATACTCGCACTCCTTCGCTTTCTTTTCTGGCTATAAATTTTTTACCTAACTGCTTGCCTGTGCGGTAGTTTGCATTACAGACAATCTGAATTTTCCCCGTTGGCACAAAGAATGACTCTCCGACCTCTAATACCTTATATGGGTACACGTTGCGCTTTTTCTCAGGGGGTATTGGAATATTTTTTTCCACCTCAATACTCATTATGATATTCTCCTTATAACTTCACTCATCATACCACCATGATACACACATACAATGAATATCGTCTAGGGGATAACCTAGTTCACCTTAACTATTTGCGTAGGGCTTGCAATGAGAATCCCAGTTTAGAGTTCACGCACCACGTTAATCCTGCCCACATTGAACAATTGACCCCTCTCGTAGAGGATACTTCTATCAGCTTGCAGGGGTTAAATATCCCGCCTGGCGCTCATAACGCTTGGATTGGCAGGGATAATTACTTTTACCAGCATCCACTGCAGCATGATTGGGTGGCTTTTTACTTAGAATGGTTCGATCACCTCTCTAACATCCTTGAGATTTCCTCCCCTATGGCTTGCAGGGAGGATCTGTTATTCGATTACCCCGCCCTAAATGAACCGTATGAGATGGACTTTGATGTATTAGTCATTAACTCTGCCCCGTCATCTGGGCAATTACCAGACTTTAACCCCCAATTCTTTGAGAAACGGGTACGGGAATTGGCAAATCAGGGGCTAAAAGTAGTCACAACTGCCCCTACAGGGATGGTTTCTTGCACCTTAGATTGGGGTTTAGACGTGACTGGCATAGGCGCAATCACTAAGTATTGCCAGCACATAGAGGGCGTGGCTACTGGTCCTATGTGGACTACGTTCAATATCTTCAATCAAAACAATATCTTGAGCCGTAAGTTCTACTGCGGACATCAAACGGTTAATCTTACCGACAATACAACGACAATCAATAAGTTGTAATTTTTTTTGGGGGGAGCTGCGAATGGGGCTCCTCCTACAACAGACTCATGCCCATCTCAAAGGGCGCATTGTTTATGCTGTTTTAATCTAAGCTGTCCAGCCCATATTCCCTTATGGATCAATTAGTTATGGCGTATTGTTGATGTAATACTACCCATTGCGCCCATATTGAAATTGTAAACGGAGATAGAGTAGCTATATCTAAGACCATTCAGATACCCCGTCTGACTATCTATAAGACTATCTACTAAGTACCTATATAAACTAACTTTAAATAGATGATAGCTATATATCTATCATTGTATATATATAACTATAGACTATAGACGATAGCTATGCAATAACTAAAAGATATGAAAATAAGTTGTTGACATCATCTTATATATGTATATAATCATATCTATGCAGTCTAATCAGTAGTACTAATTAAGGAGTTTAAATCTCATGAATACATCATTAAACCGTATCAGCGTATATGACAGCGTTACTAATAACATCATCGCAAAACTTGAGAGCGGAATAGCGCCTTGGATCAAACCTTGGTCAGTAGCAAGCAATAACAGCGCTGACATCAACGCTATCAGTAAAAAAGAATATAACGGTGTTAATCGTTTAATTCTAGGTATGAGCGGATACTCATCACCAGTGTGGGCGTCATTCAAGCAATGGCAGGATCTAGGCGGTAACGTCAAAAAGGGCGAAAAGGGTACGCAAATAGTTTTCTATTCTCAAGTAACTAAGAGCGAGATTAAAGCTAACGATCCTAACCCTGAGTCATCTACTTATGCAATGCTCAAGGCGTACTACGTTTTCAATGCTGACCAAGTAGAGGGCGTTGAATTTGATAAACCTGAACCTGTTATTTCTACATTCAATCCAGTACCAGCACTAGATGAGCGCATTGCTAAGACTGGCGCTCAAATCAGTCATGGCGGAGGCAGGGCATTTTATCGCCCATCTAGTGACAGCATCACTATTCCTGATCGCTCTAGTTTTTTAAGTGAGTCACACTATTACGCCACTGTATTGCATGAGCTGACACACTGGAGCGGAGCGCCCCATCGTTTAGATCGCACTAAAGGCAAGCGTTTTGCCGATACCGCCTACGCCTTCGAGGAATTAGTAGCGGAAATGGGAGCGGCATTTTTATGCGCTGATTACGGTATTCAGGGTGAATTACAGCACGCTGACTATATCGGTAATTGGCTGACTTGCCTTAAGAATGATAACAAGGCAATTTTCAACGCTGCCGCTCTTGCTCAAAAAGCCGCTGACTATATCAACGGTTTAGACGCTCTCACCAATCAACAAGCGGCATAAGGAGGATATATGACCTTAACTAGATTTGATAAAACGGCACAACTTGAGCGCTTATGGGAGGCGCTTGAATGTTATCGGGAAGATTTTATTAGTGGATCAAAGCATGACAGCGAATGGGATGATTTATGCACAATCATGGCGTGGATCACTGAAGATATAGAAAACGCTCATTAGAGCGGTTTTAGGGGTTAGGTGCTGTATAGGTATTACCTAACCCTTAAAAACCTTATAGCGCTTGTTTTAATCAGTTTTATACGTATGTTTTAACACTTAATTATTTTTTTATTTCACTATTTCGGGAGTATTTCAAAATGAATGATATTTATACAAAAGAACGTAGGCGCTTTGTAAAGGCGAATTATTCTCACGTGCGTGTGCAAGGCGTGATGACTAAAAGCCAGTTAATTGATTGTTTTAGCGTTGCTGGAGGTTTGCTACTGGTTGCGGTGCTGTTAGCCCTATGATTACCCCAAGAGCTATGCCCCTAACCCGCTATATGCGGATAACCTTAAAAAAGGGTAGCTATCGTTTATCTTGCTGCTTAAATAAAGGGGTGCGGTCCTGTAAAGGTCCCCCAGATACTAGCCAGCTTGTTTATTCCCTTTGGCGCTACACCATGCGGGAGGGGTGGGTAATGCCCCCGTGTAATTTACTTTAATCGTGATTTTGGTAGCGATGCCAACAACGTCAGAAAGCCCCCTAACTGACTGGCAACAAAACCACGATCAAAACAAACTTAAGCGGATTAAAACATATTTTTAAAAGGAGTGCAACATGAGTAAAGCAGATGATGATGCATCAAAATGGTTGGAGATGAATCGGAAGGCTCAGTATCGGGAATGGATCAGAGCAACAGAAACGGGTACGCCTTATTACATCAATGGTAATGGGGATGTCATAACTGAAAAGGAGGAAAAAACAACAGATAACAAATAAATTGCACTAATTGTTTTAATGTAGTAATGTTCTAACTGTAGTACCTAAACCTAACTATATAAAGGAATTTAATTATGGAATATTGCGTAAATTGCAAACATCTACAGCAAGCCACAATGATGTGCTTGTCACCTAATCGCCCTATTGATTTAGTAACGGGCAAACTCAAGCAATGGTCAGCAGAGCACTCAAGATTGATTGGCTATGGATGCAGTGAGCAGGGCAAATGGTTTGAATTTATTGAGCCTGAAAACCTTGATGATCTTGACTCTATACCTTTTGGGAGATAAGCATGAATCCAAATATTGAATTAAGGGATTATTTTGCTGGTTTAGCTATGCAAGCGATGATTGGACAATGCGAAGGCGCTAATTTTGATGATTTTGTAATTGCAAGATCGGCTTATCAAATGGCTGATTTTATGATTAAAGAGAGGGATGCAAAATGAACGATCAAAACGATTTTGCACCCGAAGTAAGACGCAGTGCTATTTGGTCAGGTGACAGTCGCAAGGTAGCTAATGGAAAGATGGTTGATGTCATTCTTGAGAAGCAAGGCAAAAAAGAGATCCCAGACTTGTCAGGCATTGAGGCTGTCCAAATGGGTCACGTAATGCAGCCTATTGTCGGAAGATTAGCCCAACAAAAACTCAAGAAAGAACTCAAGGAAGCAGACTATGCACTTACCCATCCTAAGCATGATTGGTTTCGTTCCCATTTCGATTTCATTAGTGCTGACGGTAATATGCTTGTTGAGGCTAAAAACTACAGCGCCAGTGTTCGCTCTAAGTTTGACCCCGAATCTAATCGGATTCCTGATGCTGATTATGCCCAACTTGTCCACGAGGCAGCTTGTCACAATGTTAATGATGTCGTTTTGGCTGTGCTATTTGGCGGTCAAGAGTTTCACACTTTCCAATTCCATATCACCGATCAGGAAAAAGAAGATCTCATTAAGAAAATGGCATCCGTTTGGGGTTATTGCAAGGCTGATACATTACCGCCAGCAGAAACCATTGAGCAAACCAAGATCATCTACCCAGAATCGAAAGATGGGTTCATTACTGCCACGCAGCAGGTCGAGAGGGCGATAGCACAACTCAAGGACATCAAGACGCAGATCAAGCACCTAGAAACAGCAGAGGAGCAGATTGAAGTTCAAGTGCGTAACTTGATGGGAGAGTATCAGGAGATCAGATCGGTTGATGGCACTACTCTTGTGAGCTGGAAATCATCTAAGAGTTCTAAGCGGTTTAACTCAAGCCTATTTCAATCCGCTATGCCTGATATTTATGACAAGTTTGTAGTAGAGCAACTTGGTTCTAGGAGGTTCTTAGTCAAATGAATAAAGACATCTATTGCGAATGTTGTGGCGCTAAGGTTGTGGAATACAAACACACTTTTAACGCTGGATTGGCTAACAGCTTATGGCAGATTTACTTAGCTAATAAACCAGTTGACCTTAATGATCTTGAATTGTCACGCACTCAATGGACAAACTTTCAAAAGTTACGCTATTGGGGTTTAGTAGAGCAATGCCACGATCAAATTAGTAAAAGAGCTAACGGTTTATGGCAGGTCACGGATTTAGGTAAAACCTTTGTGAATGACGCTCAATGCTCAATACATCACAACGTATGGACTTTTAGAGGTGAAACCATGCGTTTTGACGGTCATTATGTTCATTTTCAAAACGTACACGCTAAGTTTTATAAGGACAGACCTACTTACGCAGCGGAGGCGGTTAAACATGAATAACCTTGATTTAGCAATATGGGTAATGACTATGCAGGGAGGTTTTTAGTCAAATGAAACAAAAAAACGATTGGAATTTTAAAGAGATGGCAGTTTTGGACTTTCGTTACAGAGAAGGTGAAAAAATGAAAGATTTAGCAAATTTTTACGGAGTATCTTCAAGTCGTATTCGACAAGTTTTAGATAAATATTTAAGGTTTCTTAGGTGGGAAACTACGAAAGTATTGGGAAAGCAAGAAAATGAACAATCTTGATTTAGCAATATGGGTGATGACAGCCAGCTCTGTCATAGACACGATCCTAACTATTATGGAGAAATTATCATGAGCAATTTAGTAGCGTATTCAGAAATGGAGCAGATGGCTACCGCTATTGCTGCCAGTGGTTTATTTGGCATGAAGGACAAGAATAGCGTTCTTGCATTGATGGCAGTCGCACAAGCAGAAGGATTACATCCTGCTACGGCTGCTAGGGACTTTCACATTATTCAAGGCAGACCAGCGCTTAAAGCAGATGCGATGCTGGCACGTTTTCAAAATGCAGGTGGAAAAGTTGATTGGGAGGTTTACACAGATGACAAAGTTACAGGAGTTTTTTCACACCCCAACGGGGGTAGCCTTGCGGTTACATGGACTATCGAGCAAGCAAGCAAAATCGGTTTGGTCAAGCCTGGGTCTGGATGGCAAAAGTTCCCCAGAGCGATGTTACGAAGCCGTTGTATTTCAGAGGGGATTAGATCAGTTTTCCCTGGATCTGTTACAGGGTTCTACAGCCCCGATGAAGTTGAAAACTTTGAAAGCCCGACCTCCAAGCCTCAAGTATTAAAAGAGATGGGGTCAGTTATCCCTAATGTAGTGGATCTTTCCGCTATTCCCGATGATATTCCTGATATGGCGCTGCCTATGTACGTGCCTAATCAAGATGAACCATACGCACGTTACATTTGCCAAGATGATTGGATTGAAGGATTTGCAGAGATACACGCAAAAATTCATGAATCACCAAAATTTACGGCTGAGGAAAAGTTTGCCAAGATAAAAGCATTTAGAGATGTCAATGAAGCCTATACAAAAACATTTGATGGCAATACAACAGCGAAGTTCTTATCAAAACTCCAATCACTTAGAAAGGAAATCCACAATGGCTAATGGTCATATCGCCCAAATGGGTAAAGGCGTTTTATTTCAAAACGAAAAGAAACATGAGCGTTCACCTGATTGGAAAGGCACTTTATTGCTTTCCGAGGATTACAAGGCAGGGCAAACTCTCAAGATTGCTGGCTGGACTAAGCAAACCCCTAAAGGTAGCTTAATCAGCTTGTCGGAGGATAACTGGAAGCCTGACAATGGCGGTACATATCCAAAAGAAGTTAAACGTATTGATGACGGAGAGGTTCCATTCTGATGAAAACAATTATTGCTATTATGCTAGTTATGGCATTTTCCATGTCTTACGCAGCCACTAAATGTGAGCGTGACTATTCTGGTGGTGTTTGTTGTTGGGACATCAATGTTGACGGACCTTTTAGACCTATTAACTGCTAATGATTTACATGAACCTACCTTATCCGCCCTCAATCAATAATTATTGGATTGCGAGTGGTCATCGTAGGTTCATTAGTCAACGGGGAAGGGATTTTAAAACGTATGTTGCCGATTATGTGGTGGAGTGGCGTGTTCCCAAGTTTGGGGATGCCCCTATGTGGGTTGAAATTGCCTTACATCCAAGATCCAAAAAACTTATGGATATTGACAACTGCATCAAACCTATTTTGGATGCCTTGCAAGATGCTGGAGTATTTGACGATGATTGCCAAGTACAACGAGTGTCAATTACAAGGGGTGTTACCAAAAAAGGCGGTGGCTGCGTAGTAATGTTAGATAAGGTAGTGCAATCACCAGCTCAAGGGGAATCTGACGTGAATTAGTCAGGTAGTTAGGGGTTGAGCCAGCCGACTGCTTGGGCAAGCTGGCATTAACTTTATGGGGATAAAGATGAGTAAATACAATTACGGTTTAGGCAAGACTTACAGCAACGCTTCTGAGGCGTTTAGAGATGCAGACTATGCAACTGCCATACAAAGACCGTATAAAAGCGATTACAGTGGTTTTGGTGCTTTTATGGGTGCTTTAGCATTTGTTGCTTTGTTTGGTTATTGCTTTTGGTTAACTATTGGGCGTTATTGATGGAATATTGCACTAAAGAGCAACTTATTGAGTTTGAAAAAAAGGTTGCACATCATTGGGAAGAAGGGGATCTTCCTTACCTTATTCACCTATCAGGTGGTAACGAGGATTTTCTAATTGATCTTTTTAAGGATATGAAGGATGGAGATTGGATTTTCAGCACTCATCGGAATCATCATCACGCTTTATTGGCTGGAGTACCCGAATCTGAGCTTATGGAACGCATTTTGCGTGGGGATTCTATGTTTGTGTTCGACAGTGGTCGTAATTTCTTTACATCGAGTATTTTGGCTGGCACTTGCGCTATTGCAGCAGGTGTAGCTTACGCATTAAAAGAAAAAGGCAGCAAAAACTGGGTTTATTGTTTTTTAGGTGATGGAGCTGAGGAGCAAGGTCACTTTTACGAGGCTGTGATGTTTGTGGAAGGTCAAGATTTGCCCTGTATGTTCATTATTGAAGATAACAACAGATCAGTGGACACCACATTAGAAGAACGCAATCCTAATAAATTTAGGTTTGAAATGCCGTCTTGCGTCATTCGTAATGAATACAAGGCTACTTATCCTCATGCTGGTAACGGCACTAAAAAGCATATTGTTTTTAAGGATGTGAAATGAATAATGAACCAGTAGCGTGGATGAATGTTGATGAAGATGGTGATTGCAGAGAATTTTTTGCAAAAAGTATGTTTAAAACAATGCCTAATTATTGTGTTAATGACATGATTCCACTCTACACCCATCCAGCAAAGACACTAACAGATGAGGAAATACTTGAAATTTGGAAAGAGTTTGATGATAAAGATGCAGATAACTGGTTTATTGCAATTGCTAGAGCAATACTAAGAAAGGCACAAGAGAAATGAGCTATAAACAAGCCTTAATTGATGCCAACACTAAATTAGCTGGTTATGACAATGTGCGTTTTGTGGGATACGGTCTTAAAAAAGGTCGTGCGCTAGGAACGCTTAAAAACGTCAAAGATCATCAAATAATAGAGATGCCAGTAGCGGAAAACCTAATGATGGGCTTTGCAATTGGTTTGGCATTACAAGGATATTTACCAGTTGTGTTTATTGAGCGCATGGACTTTTTAATGAACGCAATGGATGCAATGGTCAATCATTTAGACAAAATTAAAAAAATCAGTAAAAGTGAGTTTTTTCCAAAAGTCATTATTAGGTGCATTGTGGGCAATATTGATAAACCGCTATATACGGGAATTACTCATACTCAAGATTTTTCACAAGAAGTGCAAAAAATGGTCAGTTTTCCTGTCTGGAGGCTTAAAGATGAGGGTGATATTACCTCTTTATATGACCTTTCCGTTAAGATTTCTGATCCCGTCATGTTGGTTGAATATAAGGATTTAGTGTGAAAAGCAACAAATACAGCAACTTTAAGATATTTCACTTTCCAGAAAAGCTGAATTCTTTTGGGGCGGGGGAGGTTTTAGCACCGCTATATGTTCGCATCAAGCCGATTAACATTTGTAATCACGGATGCTTCTTTTGCGTGTATAGCACTGGTTTTAGGGTGAAAGACGGAGGCGATGAAGAACACATCATTAGCGGTATGCACGAAGATATGAAAGAAGATGATGTCATCCCTACTGAAAAAATGATGGAAATTTTAGATGACTTGTATAGGATAGGCACTAAGGCAGTCACTTATTCAGGTGGTGGAGAGCCACTGATGCACCCAGACATTGTGCCTATTATGCGTAGGACATTAGAGCTAGGTCTTGATCTATCTATTATTACAAACGGTCAAAATCTGGCAAAGGAACGTGCCGAAGTGCTGGCAAAAGCTAAGTGGGTAAGGGTCAGCGTGGATTACACAAGCGGAGCAGAAATGAAGCGCTTTAGGAACGTGCCTGAAAAGAGTTTTGATTCTGTCATACGGAACATCAATCATTTTGCTGCGATCAAAGATAAAAATTGTGATTTAGGTGTTAATTATATTGTGCATCGCAACAATTACAAAAATTTATGGGGGTTTAGTCAGCTATTAAAAGAGGCAGGGGTTGAGAATGTGCGCTTTAGCCCAATGTACGTGCCTGACTTTTACGATTACCACAAGGAGATTGCAGATGAAGTCAATGAACAATTGGCAAAAATTCAAACGATTTGTGATGACCGCTTTACTGTTAACTCTACCTATAACATTACTCCTGGGAGCAGTCATTCTAGTGTACGAAGCTATAAGAGATGTTACATCATGCAAACAGTGCCAGTCATCGGTGCAGACCTCAACGTGTATGCGTGTCATAACAAAGCCTACGATAGCACTGGTTGTATAGGATCTATTAACGGCAAACGCTTTACCGACTTATGGTTTAGTCAGGAAACCAAGCAATACTTTGAGAAGTTCAATGCCAAAACTACTTGTATGCACGAGTGTTCTAACGATGGAAAGAACATATTGATTAACGATTATGTAAACGCTAGTACCGATAACTTTATTTAAGGAAAAACAATGGCTACCAAAAAGAAAAAGCTAGATGTAAAACAATTTAAAGAACCAGAAAAACGTGTACCACCCAATATATTTGTAGCCACACCGATGTATGGCGGTATGTGCGCTGGCTTTTACACACAATCTATTTTGCAATTAACTAAAGTATGTGCAGACAATGGTGTTCAATTGTCATTTAGCTTTATGTTTAATGAGAGCTTAATTACACGTGCTAGAAACTCATTAGCGCAAACATTTTTAAAAACCAATTGCACTCATTTAATGTTTATTGATTCAGACATTTTGTTTGATCCAAGAGATGTTGTAACCATGCTACAGGCTGATAAAGATGTGATTTGCGGTATTTACCCTAAGAAAGAGATCAATTGGAATAGCGTAAGACGTGCTATGGATCAAGGCGTACCAGAAGATCAACTTAAATTTCATACAGGTAGCTTTGTAGTCAATTTAGTTAACTATGCTGGTGAAGTAACAGTGCCTATCAATGAACCAGTAGAAATTTTCAATGGTGGCACTGGATTTATGATGATTAAGCGTGAAGTGTTTGATACTTTAAGACCTCACGTACCTTGTTATTCCAATGACGTTGTTGACCTAAACAAAACAATGGTACAGGGAGATCAAATAGCAGAGTATTTTGCTACTTCAATTGAGCCTGAAACCAATCGTTTGTTGTCTGAGGACTATCACTTTTGCCGTGAATGGCGCTTGATTGGCGGTAAAGTATTTGCTGCGCCTTGGGTAAAGCTGGCACACGTAGGATCGTATGCCTTTGAAGGTCAGTTAATAGCTACTGAGTAATTGAATCGTATTGTTTGTAACAGGCATCCAGGGCAGTTCTTATTTTGTCTGCTCTGGTAGCTTCCCTGATAAGAAACTCTGCATCCTCGGCAGAAAGGGATCTCCCAGTTCCATCTTGTCCAATGTTGGTGCTGTATTGACTACGACTGGGGCGGGAGCGCAACTGCACAAGAGCATTAGCAAGCTGATCGTTAATAGCGTTGATTTGAGCATCTTTGTCCTTTCTGATTTTGTCGGCAGCATCTTGGTTTTCCTTCTCTTTCTGTTGAATGATTTTCTCCTGAGCAATTTTTTCCTGAGCGATCTTTTTTTCGTATCTCCATCCATTGACATTCCAGCCAGCTAGGAAGGTCAGAACTACAGCACAAGCATAAGCAATTAGTTTGATTTGCACTGGTCATATTCCTCTTGTCTGCGTTTTAAAAGCCCTGGTACAACCTTACCCCCAGCCGTATCCCACTTTAAAAGCTCTTTGCAAGCCCCGTCATAGTCACTTGAATTAAGTTTTTTATTAAGGGTTGAATGGCAGAAAGCAGACACCCCAACATTATAGGTAAAATCCAAATAAGCATCGTATTCTCCTTGAGATATAGGCACTCTAATACACTGCACCATCCCCTTGGCGTGTTCATCCAGACTTTGCTCTAGCTTTACTAAAGCCCTTACTGGATCGGTAACGTCACCCTTTTTAACACCGTCTGCTTGACCGTATCCTACGGTATAAACACCGCCTACATCTTGGTAAGCGTTGCTTTTGTATCCTTCATGTACAGCAATGCCAACAAGCGCAGCAGCGCTTATAACTAGCGCAGCTACGGGCTTTCTATCCAATTATTGACCCTCTACAGGAGTTTCAATAGTAGTTTCTAAAGGAACTTCTGGGGTAGGCTCAGGCGTTTCTTCAGGAGTTGGCTCAGGTTCTGGTTCAGGAGCAGTTACTACAGGCTCAGGAATAGGCTTTGGAATAATTTGTTCTGCTTGTGCTTGAGGTTCAAATCTATCTAAAAAAGCAGCAAATTGACAAGCAACGGTATGAGTTTCACTACCAATACCTTTACCAACATAATTTAAAAAATCAACAATTTTGTCTGTAAAACTCATTTCTTTTCCTTATGTGGTTCTGTTTTATGAGAATCACGAGCAGTTTTAACACCAGCAGCTACAGGCAAAGATTCTGGTGCGCCTTGCTTGAGCTTTGGGTTCATGGTCTGACCGATGGCTTTTAAGTTAAGACCTTGTTTTAGATGACCTTTCATTAGTACACCTTCTTTCCACCTGGGAATGAACTAGAACTGTTTTTGCTGTCTTGATTATCTTCAAAACGCCATACAGCTTGGAAACCCCCCGCTGGCATCGTTCCCAAACGATAGTGCTTGTGCCGACCATAAGTGTCGCTAACCATTTCTGGTCTTACAGGCTGCGACTCTTTAGGTTCAAACATTTTGTTCCGTTTTCCGTTTTCTTCTTTCATAATCTTCCTTATGCTTGTGATTCTTGCCAACTTAAACGAGCAAGAATGGTTGCGTTAGAACCACTGACGTTGTTTGCTACGACATACAAAATATCTGGACCGTCTGGAAACTGACCATTGGTTGTTGCGTTTGGAACAGTATTGTTTAATCCACCACCTAAAATAGAATTACCGATACCAGCTACGGCTGTTAGATCAAGAGTAGTTTGACCAGAACTGTTTGTAAACGCAGCTCCAATTGACTCACCACCAGTAATGGTTGCAGAAGCATTTGAATTAGATGCCACCTGACAGATAGATGATGTGTAAGTGTTATTTTGAGTTGGTGAAGCAAAAGAACCGCTAAAGCTGGTTGATTGACCATTCAAAATTAACTGAATTAAGAATGTACCAGTAGTAACAACACCCAATTCACGCAATTGCAACTGCAAACGATTGATAATTTCTTTGTTTCCTAGTGTGCCAACTGTGCCGTTATCTACGCTAGGGGCTACACGAATAGCAAGAATAGGAACTACACCACCATTTGCAACTGTTACGTTAGCAGTAGTACCGTAGTTAAAGATTAACGATACGTCATTAGAAAATCCACCATCCATCACAACAGATGAACCCCAGTGTGAAATGACTGATACCGAGTCAGGTGGGGAATACTCTACTGATACTGGAGGTGTAGCATTAGTTGCTGGAGTTGCAGCGGTAAATGCTGTTGCAGCAGCGCCACCTGTAACGCCTCTTGTCACGCCTGTTAGCTGATCGTATCCTAATCCTGAAGCTGAATTAGCAATAATACCTGTGTAGTTTGCATACTCAATAGCAGCATTTACAGCAGATCCAGTAATCTTAACTGTACCGCCTAAAGGATTAAATCCTGAGGCGCTGACAATAGGAATCACGTTAGCTACGTTAGTAATACTTGAATACAAGGTGGTAATTGGACCTTGACCATTAGATTCATAACGACTTGGTAAGTTACCAGAACGCAAATAGGCAGTAGGCTGTATGTTATTGTTTTGCAATGCGTAAACGTAGTTAATTGTGCCGTTAGTAGTTCTTAAACCCCAACGAATAACACCAGCACCGTACCAAGAATAATCAATAAACCACATTTGGTTTTTGGTCAAATCTATGTTGTAACCTGAAGGACCTGTACCGTCACAAGGATCTAACCATTGTGAACTAGGAATTTTTAGATCAATGGTTTTAGAAACAATCGAATTGGTGACGTTAGCACCACGATATTCAGGAATAATATTTAAACTAGTATCACTAAAAATATTGGTTACACGATAAGATTGACCACGAATAACTATGTAATCACCAACATTTATTTGATTAGTAAATGCTGTACCAGTACCTGTAACGGTAGCGTTACTTTGGGTACAAGCAACAACACCACCTAATTGGTTAACGCTGTTACGGTAAACGGCATACAAGGTTTGACCGTCATATTGGAAGAACATACCATTTTGACTATCAAAGAAACCAATTTTGTTAGTTGATCCATACCAAGAATATGGGCTAACAGTAGGAGGAAAACCAGTTGCAGTGATAGCTACGTTGCTTGCAGGAGTGACGTTATTAACAGTGTTATAAGTCAATGTATTAGCATTAGGAACGCTTTGAATCTTAAAAATACCATTGTAAGTATTTGATGTTGCGCCAGATACCTGAATGGTTGCATTGGTGGTCAGGTTATGTGGAGTACGAGTTACTACAGTAATAACTGAGCCACTAGCTGTTACGTTGCTAGTCAATAATTTAGGTTTTAATACAGAACCAGTTGAAAACTGAATACCTTTACCAGATTGATAACGGAAGTAACGTCTTGTTTGACGAACCATTTGCTGATTAGGTACAGCAGATCCAGCAGTAAAGTTTACAGAACCGTTATATGCACGGGTTTCAACGTATCCTGATGGGCGAGCATACACTGTACCTAAAGCTGTTCCAGTAGTTGCTGTGCCTGTTAATGTAGATACGATTTGAAATTGATTTGCTGATGATATGGTTGATACTACCCAAGGTCCATTCAAACCTGCCACACCTGTAGTGTTGGTAATATAAACTAAAGAACCAGCAGACAAACCGTGTGCGTATGTGGTATTTACTACAATTAAACTACCAGTAAGAATAATGGCAATAGTGCTTGTAGGAGCTACAGCAATACCGCTATTGGTATAAAAATAACCTTGGTATCCGTATGTAGCAGTTTGATTATATAAAGTTCCAGAAGCAGTGTTTGAAGTAGTTGTGGCAATGATTGCTGTAGCATTAGATGATTGTGTCCACCACCATCCGTTAGCATTAGGATCAAGCGTTTCTTCCAAGAAAATTGGCTGGTTAGCACCAATATTTGAAGTGGAAGAAATGACAATCGTTGTTGTGCCGTTACCCGAAATATTAGAAATATTTAATGGATTGTTGGTAAAGTAATAACAAGATTGACGATTGTTTTCAAGCGCCAATTGCTCCCATTTAGTAGATTGTTGACCATACTCAAAGTCAGTATCAATGAGGGACTGGGGAGTAGATACCCTGTATTTACCTACGGGGTCTGTTTGAGCTGCTTGGGGTACTACAATCATGCTATCTGGCATATCAGTTCCTATTCAGTGTTAAGTTCAGTTTTCGCTTTCAGTCTGTCCTTAGTGTTAATGACAAGATAACTGAAAATGCTGAAAAAAGCCATTGTTACAAGCCTTTCCCAACGTGGGTCGTACATTGCCCAACACGCCAGACCAAACGACAGACCGAGTGACAAAATCACCAATAAGCGGTCTGAGATGATTTCTAACGCTAGGCGAACAAGTGCTACAGCTTCCATTTAATATCCCCTTAAAGTTAAACAAAGACATAGTTTAACCTTCCTCATCATCTACTGCAATAAATCCGCTACCCCACTCATCATCACTAATCTTCTGCTTCAGTTTTTCAATATTTACCATACGGTCAATAACCTTGCATTTATCAGTAAGAGAAGCGCCTTCGTCAGCCATTACTTCACGTAATAGCTTAGCTACAGCATCTTCAAGATCGGGGTTTAATCCTTTTGTTTTTTTACTCATTTATTGACTAAACGCCTTAGTTGCCAAACCGCTGCCAACAGTTGCAGCAGCTCCATAACCCAACGCCCTGTAAACAAATAACTTAATTTTGTCTTTCATTTCGTTGGCATCTCTAACAGTCAATCTCACTTGCTCAATTTGACGTTGTAAATCACGATATTGCGCTTGGTCAATTTGACCGTGTTGAAGCATTTTTTTAGCCAGGTTATTACTTGCAGCGGTAATCTTGGCTGGGTCATTAGCAGCAACAGCAAGATCAGATTCAAAAGTTTGATAATCCTCAGTAAGTTTTTTCTTTTCTTGAGCAATTGCTTGTTCAGATTTGGCTGTTTTTCCTGCTGCTCCAGCACGTTGTTCGTACTTCCTTAGATCAATAGCGTATTTCTCAGCCATTGGCAAAGAATTGGTTTCTTTAAGCATTGAACGGTTTTGACGAATAAAAGTTTCCACTTCTTTAGCGGATGACTTACCCTCTAACTGGCTTGCAAAATAGCGTTTTGCTTCAGCTTCAGCCAATTTACGATCATTGCCAAAAGCAGAAATTAAAGCGTCAAAATTTTCTCTTGACTTAAATACTCTGCCAGGAATATCTTGTGCGGACACGCTGGCAAAGTTTTCGTTCTTACCTGGCAATTGAACGTCTGTCAGAGCTTTACCAACTTTGCTTTGGAAAACACGTAACGGCTCAGAATCTTTAGCGTATTGCTTTAAAAACTTATCAAATCCTGGAGAAAACTCTTTTTGAATGTTTCCTACCAATTCAGCTAATCTACCAGCTTGTTGTTGATTGATGGCATCAAATCCAGTTTCAGGAAAACCAAAAGCCCTATCAGACAATTTGCGTCTGACGTTTTCTAAACCTTCAAAACTAGCAGGTCTGCCAGTAACAATACCAGTAGTAGGATCAACTTGACGTGGGTTAATGTCACTTAAAAACTTGCTTAAAACATCTCTAGATTGCTGATTAGGCACGTCTGTCAAACCCGTTGCTGGGTTTCTAATCATTGTTTTAATTTCTTTTTCGGCTGCTTTATAAGAATCAGAATCTACTGGTTTACCCTTAGCATCTAACACAGCATTGCCAGAAGCATCTAATTTATGGATGGGCTGAATACCTTTTGACTCTTTTTGAAAAGCGTCACCAAAAGCAGCTTGTTTGTTTGTTTCAGCGTTAGCAGAACGTCTGGACTTAAGCGTTTCCATTACTTTGTTGGCAGATTCTTTAACTCTGTTTCCAATGTCTTGGAATGTTTGAGCTACTGGTTTAAATCTACCAGCTTCTTGTTCAACACCTACGCCTGGCAATGGTTTTAAAGCGTATTCACCACCAGTTTGCGCTTTTTGCTCCGCTTTGCCAGCAATAGCAGCACGTTGTTCAGCAGCGGTCATCTCCTCGCCAGTAGTCTTGGCAATTTGACCAGCCTTTCTTTCGCCAGTTAAACGCAAATCTTCAGCTAATTCTTTAGCAGTCTTTCCAAGGCGTAAATTTTGAGCAAGTGCTTGACCACCTTGTATTGCTGATTTACCTGCTTTATACATAGGAAAAGCAGTCATTCCAATGTCAGCAGCAATTCCTAAAGGTTCTCCTACTTGCTTGCCTTTTTCAAATTGCATAGCAGCAGGTGTTTGCTGCATAACAGACGGACCTTTTTCACCAGTCAATCCACTAATTACCCCTGAAGCAAAGCCCTTTTCCCTTTTAGGAAGCATGGCAGGTGATGTAAACGCTGCTTTACCTTCGTTTTCCGTTACTTTTTGAGTTGGAATAAGCGCAGCGTATGGATCTGATCCACCGCTACTTTTTTGAGGAATTAGTGATTCGTAATCATCCATTAGAGATCCTTACCAGTTTTTTCCTTAAACATTGTTTTAATTTTATCTTCTGGTGCGCCTTTTGCAATTGCTGCTTTAGCTCTGCTGCGTTCAGAATCAATATCAATTTCGCTATCACCTTGAGGAACATCGGCAACACGACCTGTTTTTTCATAAATTGAATCAAGCCTTGGTCTTAATTGTTTAAAGCCTGGGTACACTTCTTCGCTAATAGCAAGGTTATCTTTAAGGGTGTCATTTACTCCTTTAAGACGTTCATCCAATGCTTTAGCGGTTAAGCCACGCCAGTTGTAAATTGGACCAAGAATCTTTTGTTCACTTGAAGTAAGGGATTTACCACCAACTTCAAATTCCATTGCTTGAATACGAGCCAATTTTTGAGAAAGCTCAGGAAAATTCTCTCTTAAGTTGTTAAGAACGTCTGGCATATACCCAGTTGACACATTGATTAACTGACGGTATTTAGGATCTTCTAGTAAAGATTGAATATCCTCCACGTTTTTAATCATTTGATAACGTGTTGTGTACTTGTTAATTGCGTCTTTGTCTTTTGGAAGCACATTGGCTGTAACATTATGTTTAGCAGCCAATTCACGCATTTTAATAATCATTTCGCTGTTGCGCTTGGCAATTTCAGCAGCAACATCATCACGACCTGATTGAATTAAAGATGCTAAAACACCAGGATTTTCAGTGGCAATCTCTTGTGCTTTTATTAAAGCAGCTTCCTTGTCAGTTACTCTTAACTTTTGATATTGCTCTAAGTTTTTAATTAAACGATCATTTACTTCTTTAATACGAGCAGTTTCTTTGTCAAAAATAGCTTGTTCTTTAGTAAACAAGTCTTTACGACCTGCTTGATAACCCTTAAGCATACCGCCCATAGCGTTTAAAGCATTTAAAGATGACAGTTTTCCGCTACCACCTAAAGCTATTCCCATAGTGGCTACTAGACTAAACAGACCACCAATATCCATCATGTTGTCTTGCGTAGGCTTAAACTCAGGAGCAGGTTGCATCAAGCTCATGGTTTCATCGTACTTAGCCTTATCTTCAGACGCAATTTTTTCTAATGCTTGTCCTTTTTCTTTAAGAACTTCGCCTTCTTTAGCAGATTCCGCTTTAATTTTTGATTCAACAGCCTTTTCTTTAGCTGCTTGTTCTTGCTTTAAAAAGGGAAATTGCTTTAGCTCTGTTCCTACAGCATTAGCTAATTCTGGAGTGTTTGTTTCAGCCATTTTTAAGCCCTAGGTTGAGTATAAGGAACGCCAGTTCCAGTGCCACCAACAATGCTGGCTAATTGACTATAAAAATTATTAGTTGCAACACCAAGTTGTTGATCTAATTGCAAACCTGACTGAATAGCACCAAGACTAATATTGTCACCAATTTGCATAACTTGCAAACCGTATTTATATTGATTGTCCAACAAAGTTTGATAAATATTGGCTATTTGATTGGCTGATTGTTGTGCTCCAACTCCACCTCTGTTTGATTGAGATTGAGCTAATTGGGCTTTTGCAGCATCTAATGCTTGTTGGCTTGTAGCGCTTAATTGTCCTGCTTGAGCTTGAGCTACTAATTGTTGACCTTGTTGTTGATAAGGCTGTGCAATATTTTGTTGTTGTTGTGTAGCGGCTTGAGTTTGATTTCCAGCTTTTCTGACTTGTGATGCACCAAACAATCCTAATCCGCCAGCCAAACCTAATTTAGCCAAGGTAGATGGATCAGTAATTCCTTTTGTTAATCGACTTAAAAATCCTTGATCCTCAGGTTTTGAAGGGGGTGCTACACCGCCAGTGGCTTGATCTGGACTAACAACTCCAGGAACAGGGGATGGCAAATTACCACCAGGAGTAAATGTTTGACCTACTTGCTTTGGAGCAACGGCTGCAACACCAGGTTGCGCTTCGCTACCACCAGTATAAGAAGTAAATTGATTTTGTGGACCAGAAACATCATAAACAGGAGAAACTGAAGTTTCTGGTGTTTGATTTGCTGCATTTTGAGTTGCAATTTGTTCGGGAGTTCCGCCAGCATAAGCATCAAAACCTTCTCCATCATCAAATTCGGGTAAACCCGTATTTGGGTTAATGTTACCACTTCCTCCATGACGTTTTAAAAGAGCAGCCTCTTTAGGGCTAATGTGAGCAAGAATTGTGTCTTTATTGCGACCTTTTGAACGCAATAATTTAGCAATAGCTGCTAAATCTGTACCTAGAGCTTGATTGATGTTTGCCATTTTATATTCCTAATGCTCCTCTTAAAGATTCTAAATTCCATACATTTTTTCGTTTTCCGTCACTTAGCATATTTGGCTCTCCAGTGGCTTCTGCTGGATTAACGGCTGGACCTTGACTACCTAATAATGCCGATGCCAAAGGATCTCTAGTAGAAAAAACATTGCCAATGCTAGGTGTAATTCCGCCTATTGTGAAGGTTTTTGGTGATGGTGTATAGGTAGATTCCGTTGTATCTGTTGGCGTTTCTATAGATTGATCTGGAGGTATTACGGTAGATTCGACAGGCTGTGGTTCTGGAACAGGTGTTATTTCTGAAGATATTGATGCTGGTTGCTCCACAGGCGCTGGTTGCTCCACAGGCGCTGGTTGCTCCACAGGCGCTGGTTGCTCTACAGGTGCAGTAACTGGCGCTGGTTGCTCCACAGGTGCAGGAGTTGATTGATCCTTTGCAATAAGATCTAAAATATTTTGATCTACAGGAGCAGGAGTTTCTTCAACATTAGATTCTATAGGGGCAGGTTCAACAGGTTGTTGTTCTGGTGCAACTTCGGCAGGAACAAAAGGCGTTGTAGTTTCTCCTCCAGCATCAGTTAAAACTTGGCTTCCTTCAGGCAAAAATTGTGTAGTTACTCCTGCAATTGGTGCGGCAGCAGGCTGTATTACATCTGCGGGTTGCGTCATTGTGGCTACATTTGTACTAGGGTCAACAGATACAGTTGATCCTGGCTGTATATCTGGTGTTGCCGTCACTTGTAAAACATTTCCTGATAAATCCATTACCGCAGCAATTTGCTTTACAGGATCAACTGCCATTACAACAGCGGTTGTTGGGGTAACTGCATTAGAATTAGGGCTAATTGTTGCGTTTTGATCGCTACCTGTATAAACCTCTCCAGTAGCGGGATTTGTGGTTGTATCAGGACTTGCTCCACTAGTGGAAGCTAAATTTATTAAGCCAGAAGCAATTGCGGATTGAAGCGGATCTTTATTAGTCAATGCACCAGACAATGCACCTGCGCCAGCACCAGCAATGGATGAAGGAACGCCTGTTTCTGCAACACCAGTACCAACAGCGCCTGTAGCAGCTCCAACTAAAGGATTATTACCGCTTATGGCTGATTTTGCTGCACCAGCAGCAGCATTAGAAATAATACTTGCCGCATCAGATCCTACAACGCTAGATATTTCACTAGCTACAGGAGCAGCAGCACCTCCTACAGCACCAGTAGCCCCTCCAATTAAAGCTGCATCAGCAATTTGAGTTGGTGTTCCACCATTGGCAGCGGTAATTATAGCGGCAGATCCAGCTCCAATTGCAGCAGTACCAGCAGCGGTTGCA
>Ga0208253_1000287_pt1 | contig 22395 bp, 29 predicted proteins | sample CryBogCBE10Oct08_FD_184573 | JGI IMG/M metagenome (GOLD analysis project Ga0208253, IMG submission 184573) | Freshwater microbial communities from Crystal Bog, Wisconsin, USA - CBE10Oct08 (SPAdes) | ecosystem: Environmental > Aquatic > Freshwater > Lake | place: Crystal Bog, Wisconsin, USA...
CAAGTATGTCTTCGCGGCTGATACTGTAATGCATAGCAGGACGAACACCGCGCCAGCTATCAACAACTCGTTTAACACGCTCGTCGTTTGGCTGGATGTAGGCTCCTTCGCGAATCCAATAATGATGAACGTCCATGACAATAGGCACAATATCAGAAATGGTAAGACAATCATTCAACCCCCATGAGTTTTCTTCGTTTTCGATAGTAATACAATTACGTGCTTCAGGTGATAGCTTGCTGTATGCTTCTCTAAGACCTTCGGGACCACGCTTGCCTGAGATATGGACGTTAATCTTCATGTCCTGGAAAGTCTTGCCATATCCCATCCAACGAGCCATGTCGGCGTGGTATTCAAATTCATCAATCGACCGTTCTACAATGCCGGGATTCTCCGACGCCAACACACAGAACTGACCAGGGTGGAAACTGATGCGTACATCTAACCTACGTGCTGTTTCACCAATGGGTGCAAAGATTCGTTCAAGGTGATCTTGTATTTCATGTCGTTGCCACCAGGCTTGCCAATCTTTCTCAGTGTAGCCCTGTAACATTTCACTACCTAACCGCACCATACGCCGTTCAGGCGGTAGTGTGGCCACACGTTCGATCAAACGCACAGCGGCTGCCGCATTATGATTCATAATGTCCCACTGGCGCTGTTCGGCTTCAAGTGGATGCTCGCGCAACCAGCGCATGGTAGTTGAACGCCCGTTAAGGTCCCGATCCACTGCATTAACTTTCATACCACCACATTCGGACGGATCATTAAGCCATTTGCAACAGAAACCAATACGTTTGAGTGTATTCATAGTATATATAATACACAAGAATTAATAACTTGTCAAGCGTTAAGGAGCTTAAGAACACCCTCAAGTGTATCTTGAGTAAGGTTGTCCAGTTTATCCAATTCTGGGCGTAGAGGTCCCGGGTGATCAACTATAACAAATTGGACATTAGGTTTACTTCGAATTGCCTGCTCTACAAGTCCTCTATAATTACGGGCACGAACTTCTTCTAGCTTATCTTCTTTTGGTTCTTTTTGTCGCCAGTCAAACCCCACAAGTAACACAACATCGGATGTACTGGCTGCAAGATTAATGGCTACTATTTCGTCTTGATTGTCTACATCGTGGCCCATAAAATCACCTTCATAAACTTTGACAGCTTGTGGGCGGCCAAAATGAATGTAACTAGAATTTGGAATATAAAAATTACAGGTAGCTTGAAAAGCTCGTTTAATTAAATCTTGTGCTTTTGTACGATCATGGCAAATAACGTTATCTGTAGAGTACTTTTTCCAGGTACGCCAAGAACCCCATAGGCTACCTATATCTCTAAGTCTGTTGATATCTGTATCTGCGCCTAGTTTGAATTTGTCGGCTAATACCCAGTTAATGTTCACAAATGTTTCCTTTTTGTATCCAATGTAACACAATGAAACCCTCCGCCTAATGTACGGCTATGTGTAAGTGTAAGCGGAATACTACTAATGCCCTTGGACTTTAGTATATTTATTAGATGGGTTTGTCTAGAATCTATGACAACAGTTTCTGGATCTAAGCTCAACATATTCATAGCTATCCAATTACTGGCATAGGGATATTGGTAAAAATCCTGGGCCACTATGTCGGCTTCTGTAATATAAACTTTTTCCCAATCCTTAAATGCTCGAGGACAATTTGTTTCATTAACTCTACTGCCGTTTAATAAGACCAAACCTTCACGCAAAGGTGTAATAGTGCTGTCAATATGTACACCCGAATAAAAGTTAACCAACTCTATATTAATCTGGGGGAATTGATTACATAGCCACTCATAGGCAGCGCGGTTACCCGAAGCAGATTCTAAAAATAACCATGTATCTCCTAGACGACAGATATTAGCAGCATCCAATGTCATTCCTTGATCTTTTGGCATTACTAATACAGATCGGGCCTGTTCCAAGGTGCGATCGTAATTTTCTATTTCTTGATTACGACAAGGATACATCATGCTAACATCTACTATTACATCGCCAGCTACTAACAAACGATCTCTAGGACAATAGTTGTACATTCCTTGGTTTTTAGGAAAGTCCATTGGTTGAGGTCTTGAAACTATAGCCCCATAACGCAACAATGCTTCTGCTAAAATATCTAATTCGCGATTGGCTGCATCGACCACTTTTTGATATACATGGCCACTAGGAGCTGGTGTTTCTTTCCATAAACTATTCCTAGCTTCTCTGGCAAATATAGGGTCGGTCATAGGCCAGTTAGCCGCAGTAGCATCGCCTACAACAACAGCTTCAAGTGGATCCCATTCGTTACGACTATCAACCATCAATGTGGCCAGTAATTTGTAGCGTATATCTGTCTTCTAGCCCTAGGTTGGCCGCCATATGTGGAGTATCGTAGGTCCACTCAACAACTGTACCGGCTGCCCAATTAACATAGGGATAATTCATTACTTCAAGATAATGTCCGGATTTCCAATCTTCCAATAAGACTATAGCACGACGTATAGTATGTTCTTGACCTTGTAGATTAAAAATCTCAATATATTTTTTGTAAAGGTCTCCATGTACAGGCATTACAGTACCAGTAGGCATACGGTAATATGCGGTGCCTATATCTTTCCACCCTAGAGATTCAAAATGTTGAATGAACTTAGTATTCCAACTGGGTTGGTGGCCACGCATATCAGCTAACCCGCCGGTGATTTTACTTTGATAGCCTTGGGTTACCCATTGAGCAACTCGAGCAGGATCGTTGAATGGCTCATGAATATAATCTAGTTGTTTATACTCATCGTCCCAAAATACTTCTAAGTTATACTTGGTTGCTGCGTGAGTTACCATAATGAATAACTTTCATGTTGTTCCAATTTTGATTTATACGACGCCATGGATCGACAATCACCGATCCGGGTTGTAATTCAAAATAATAATCTTCGTATCCAGCACACCCTGTATAGCCATAAGTTACTTCTCTGTTGTGTGCTAATAAAACTACAGCCGGAACGGTCCAATCATTAACTACTTCGTCTGGATCGTCGGCCAGCGGATCCACATACACAACCTTATGACCAGCCTCTTTAACAAAGTGGCCAATGAGTGTTGAATAGCTACCAATACAATATGGAACATCAGGTTTGTATGCTTTACCGTGAATTACAATAGGCAAATTATATTTTTGTGCCTGAATAACTAAAAAGTCTGCTAAATTTTTAGCTTGTCGTTCGCGAGCCAACATAATAGTATCAAACATATCATAACCTACTTCATACTCTTCAGCCAGCCAACGTAAAGCAATATTATCTCTTGGATGGCAAGCTCCGGCATCGCCCATACCCGCGGTCATATACTTAGGACCCATAATACGCATTGTACTTTGTGCTAGAGCATCAGTTACAACATCAACATTAATATTTCCAATTTTCATTGCAAAATCTTGTATCATATTTGCCAAACCTACTTTGGCACTAATAAAGGTATTGTAGAAAATTTTAATGGCTTCGCATTCGTCCCAGGTTCCAACAACCATGCGAGGGTTATTTTTCATTAGGGGAGCATATAAATCCATAAGTTCGCTAGCAAGTCCGTTAGTATTGCCGTCCTCTGTACCAATCATAATCATTTCTGGATGTACCATATCCCATTTTACAGAACCCATAGCAATCAAATATGGATTGTAAAGAAATTCGTGTTCTTCATTTAATCTTGGAACAAAATGGTGACGGGTAGTTCCAGGTAATACTGTACTGATTAGAACTACTTTTTTGCTAGAAGTAGCGTACTTGTTTACTTTTTTAATAGCATCAATAACTGCTTCGTGCCCAAAGTCTTTTGGTTCTAAATGGCTACTAGGAGTAGCACCATCGTAGCCTTCTGCGTGTGGAGTAGGAACAGCAATAAAAATCCATTCGCTTTGGTTTATAACTTCGTCAATGTCGCAAACTTTTACCGTGTCGCTAGATCTTGGGTAAATATCGTAGCCGCGCACTTCGTAGTGTTCAGCAAATACCTCGGCACAATCTAAACCAAGTTTACCAATTCCAATAAAACCAATTTTTTTCATTTATGAGTATTCCAATAGACAAGTTGTATCATTACATTGAGCGTGTCGCAAAGGACATTCGCGGAGACAATGTAATAATTTATCGCTTCTATCCTCATGGCTCAAAAAAACTTTCTGATTTAACACCATTGCGACCAATACCCGATAATTGGTTAAATTCTATTACCGCACCAAGAATATATTGTTATGATCAAGAACCACTAGCTTATGATAGTTATATTGGGCAAGATACAGATGGTAGCGAAGACGGGTATAAAGCATTAGTTAAAAAAACCCAACTTAACAGTTCTATACAAAATTTAAGAGGTATACCATCTGACATATATGATAAATCTTTATTGATTCATAGTGAACAACGATCTGCCAATTTAAAAAAATATCAGGATGATAATTTTATTACTGTTTATTATTGGGCACATGGGTTGATTGCTCGCGATTGGTTTAGATTTGCTCAATACGAAGTACCATGTAAAAATATCAAAAATACATTTTTAATATATAATAGAGCCTGGGCCGGTAGCAGAGAATATAGATTAAAATTTATTGATCTATTAAAGTCTTATCAGTTGCTTGATAATTGCCAGGCATCATTTAATGCTGTAGACCCCGAAACCGGAATACATTATACTGATCACAAATATTTAAATAAAAATTTTCAGCCAATTAATAATTTAGATTTTTTTAAACCTACCGACATTGCCAGTTCGGCCAGTGCTGATTATGATTTAGAAGATTACATTTCAACTGACATTGAAGTGGTACTAGAAACTTTATTCGACGATGATCGATTACAATTAACTGAAAAAATTCTAAGACCTATTGCTCTTGGTCAGCCATTTCTACTAGCCTGTACGCCGGGCAGTTTAGAATATTTACGGTCATATGGATTTTTAACTTTTTCAACCATATTTGATGAATCTTATGATACTGTGATAAATCCGGTAGATCGTTTACAAGCTATTGTAACTACTATGAAAGAAATTACTAACTGGTCTGTTGAGGAACGGAAAGAAAAAATGGAACTAGCTAATCGGATAGCTGCGTATAATCGTAAACATTTTTTTAGTAATAAATTTACTAATCAAGTTACAGACGAATTAAAACAAAACTTAACTAGCGCATTAAATGAATTAGAAACTACTAATACAAGTTCTAGATTTTTAACTCAAAGAAAGATACTGTCTAAAAATAACGAAGTTAAGGCATTTATGTTAAAAACATCAAAAAACAAATCTAGACAGGATATATTAGAACTACTAAAAAAAGTTAAAAATTATAATAGCAAACACAATAAATATTAGATGCTTAAACGAATCCTAACAAGTACTTGGACCGCCCTTGTAACTCTAGCTCTTGTAACTGCTCTGCGTGTAGGAGATCCGTCTTTTGTGGAATCAGTGCGTCTGCGTTACTTTGATACACTTGTTACCAGTAAACCCGCCGAAACCATCGGCGTATCAGTAGTAAACATAGATGAGAAAGCATTAGAACGATATGGTCAATTCCCTTTCAGCCGCGATGTCTACGCTAACATCATCAGAGATCTCTATAGTAGGAACGCTGGCCTTGTGGTTTTTAACGTCCTTACTCCTGATAAAGATCGTATGGGACGGGACCAAGACTACATTCAAGTCCTCAGACAGTACCCGACGGTACTTCCTAGCGTTGGATCAACAGCGACTAGAAACACCCCGAGAGCTCCAGGATCGGCAGTCATTGGAAGTTTCAACCAAGAAGCATTTGTAGAGTTTCCTGGCATTATTGCCAACATACCTGGCGTAGAATCTGCTGCCGCAGGTGTTGGTATTACAAATACATTCCCTGAAGTAGACGGTGTAGTACGTCGTATGCCTTTAGTAGTTGCTTACAATGGTCGACTATATCCTAACCTGGCAATGGAAACGCTACGTGTTGCTGGTGGGGACTCAACTGTACAAATTAAAGTAAATGACAACGGTGTAGAGAAAATGCGCATACCTAGTCAGGGTATTGTTACCACAGACAGTTTAAGTCGCATTTGGGTAGATTGGAGCTTGGTCCCAGATCATTACAGTTTAACTGACTTGCCTAAGGACTTTGAAGGCGAAATTGTTATTGTTGGCGTAAGTGCTCAAGGTCTGTCTAACCCTGTTGCTACTAGTTTAGGTGAAATGCTACCACAAGATTTACAAGCGGCTGTACTGGGTACGGTAATTGCTAACAAGACACGTCCTGTTATTACACGTCCTGACTGGGCTGATGGTGGAGAGATTATTGCGCTAGTAGTGCTAGCGTTGGTATTATTATTTTTAACAAGGTGGACTTATGTTGGCATTGGAGCTAGTATTATTATTATCAGTGGTATTATACCTCTTTGTTCGTACACTTACCGCACTTATTCTTTGCTCGTGGACGCAACTATTCCTCTGGCTGGCCTTGTTTTGGTTATGCTTCATGCTTATGGAGTTAAGTTTGTTTCAGAGTTTTTAAAAAAGCAGGCAATTAAGAAACAGTTTGCTGGCTATGCGTCTCCAACTGTAGTCAAACTGTTACAGGAAAATCCAGACTTAATCAAGAAAGGCACCAAGCGCGAGGTATCGATCTGCTTCAGTGATTTACGAGGTTTTACACCTTTAGGAGAATCGTTTGGTGATGACGTAGGGGGACTTACCAAGGTTATGAATGGCTATATGGATGCTATTACACAACCAATCTTAGAAGCCAACGGTATGGTTATTAAGTATATCGGTGATGCGTCAATGCACATACACAATGCGCCAATAAGTGATCCCGACCATCCTAAGACTGCTGTTGCTGTTGGGCTGAAAATGGTTAAGGCTGTTAAGGAATATAGTAAACAGTTAGAAGCCGCGGGTCGCCCAGGAGTTAAAATGGGTGCTGGTATTAACACGGGATTAGGTTATATTGGCGAGATGGGTTCTACTCAACGTCACAGTTATGATGTGTTGGGTGACGCTGTAAGTACTACAGCACGTATTGAAAGCAAGTGTAAAGAATACGGTTGTGTATTATTAGTTGGAGAAGAAACTGTTAAGCGTTGTGCGGACGAGTTCTTCTTCTTAAAGATTGATGACTTGGCTGTCAAAGGCAAGACAGTAGGTGTTGGCATCTACACAGTATTAGACGATGTGACACCTGAATACATAATGGCTGGAATAACGCATGATAAAATGCATCAGTTGTATAGAGAGCAACACTTTGATGCGGCTATTGTACTGTGTGAAGAACTTAAATCAGAGTTTGATGGTAAGATGACGGGCTATTATGATATGTGGATAGAACGTTGCGAGTTTATGAAAACCCAGCCTTTGTCAAAAGACTGGGACGGTATTTTCCACGCTACTACAAAATAATTAAGCGTAATCAGGAACTTGCGGAGCCGAGCTGTCGCAAATTTCAGTGTGTTGTACTTCGCCTGTTTCTGTATCAAAAATCTTAAAACTATGTGGGCCACGCTGACGAGCTAAGTTTTTAGCTTCATCGTGTGAATCAGCATGATGATCTTCTGTGAACAAGCGACCGTGGAACCAAGTGTAAAGTCTAACGCGATGTTTTTTGTGTGCCATGATGTTTCCTTATTTTGTAAAATATTTAGTCCAAACTTTTAGGGTTTGGTTAGTGTAACCAGTTAGTTTACGCTGGTTCAACCACACGTTGGTCTGCGGATGGTTATAGGTACGTTCTAACTTATTTGCTATGTCGTGACTATTGGTAGGATCGGCATTGAACCAAGCGGAACTCCAAGGTATTTCATTACTGCCAACTAGAGGTACACCTTGGCTGATCAAGTCAGCTCCGACTATGTTGAATGTCTCTGAAAAACTGACCTGTAAACCAATGTCCATTTGAGAGCAAACTTCTAAGAAATCCTCTCGTGGACGCCATTGATGATTAATTAATTCATGTCCTGAATCAGCTAACTGTTCAAATAATCCTTTTAGATTGTTTAGAGCAGGGCCGCCTTGCATTTCGATTCGTCCAGCATTGACATGAAAATGTAACTTTTTACCAATGCGACCCGCAAACTCTAAGGCTCCAAATGCCTGTAACAAATGATTTTTTAACGGACGGATAGCACCAAAACAGGCAACATCCACCCAATCTTTGTCTTTGCCAAAAGGTTTAGTTGTATAATCTTGTGGATAGTAGTTGGGTTGATAGATTACTCGTGACCATGTTTGCTGATTAGTCCAGTTATTACGCACTTGTAAATAATTCCTTATTTCTTGCAACATACGCGGTGCGTTACAAGAGATGATAACATTTTTAAATGTTGTATAATCACCTATCCAGTTGAGCGCATTACCTTCGCCGGCCATGAAAGGCATTTCAGAGTGGATGCGAATAATCCATGTAACATTAGGATGTAATTTTTGTAGAATCCCAAATTTACTAGGAACTACCCATAGTGCTTCGATTATTACATGAGTGGGGCGGTGCCTAGTAACCAAACGATCTATACAGTTATTGTCAATGGCTACTTCAAGGGCGGAATCATATCCTGCTTCTTGTAACATTGTATCCATAAAACTTGCTGAATTATAAAGCCCTGTAGATAAACCCACATGACTGTGTAATGAGGCAGAGTAATCTTCTCTGCGCTTAAGGATAAAAAGTATTTTAGACATTGCTGTACAGAATTATGTACAGCTATTTAGCTGTGCGTCGCAAATAAAATATTACAGTTGTGTTATTCACTTCCGCCAGCGGCGGCTTGGTCGTTTTCTGTTTTCTGTGGTTGATTAATAAGTTTTTCGGCCTCGACTCGTTCAAACTCAATAGTCTTGCCGCGTAGGTGTAAAACTGTATTGACTTTTTGATTTAAACGAATTAAATCATTGTCCAACATACGAATACGATCAATAAGAGCAATAAGAACAGTATTGGCGTCACTGATAACTGGCTTAACTTCTTTGGTACACCACTCCCACACCATGTGGATAATGAAACCCATGCCCACTGCCATAACGATTGGAAATCCATATTTGCTAACTATTTCTACTATGTCGCCCATTGTTTCTCTTTTGTTTATATAATTTTATCTCTTGATTACATAAAAGCACATAATGCCTAACCCATTCTGAGCAATTAATTACATACATACTTCTATTATAAGGCCATTCCTTTAAAACCATAGCCAAAGGCCTTGACTCATCAATAACAAACCTGTGCCAGCTACCAAGAAGCTAGCCCAGAATAGTTCCATTCTAACAGCTAGAATACTTGCTGATAACAGTACAATGGCCAACTGGTAAGCTGTTGAAGCATACCCAATCCATGGTGATTTCTTTTTGGCGAGATCTCGTTCGGCTTCTAATTTCTTAGCGTGAGCATATAGAGCTTTTTTGCCTTCTTCACCATCTTCGTAACCGGCAGCTTTGTCAGCCCATTTTTTTGCTAGGCTGGGATCTTTTGCCTGCTGTGCCGCCAATTCATACTGCGTTTGCTTGATACTTTTGGCTTGATAAAAGTTCCAAAGGTCGTTAGCTTTGATAGTGTTGTTCATCACAGTACTACTTAAACCACCACCAATTACTGTGTTAAATGCCAACAGAGCTGCAAACACGTTGATGACCATACCTGCTTTGTCTTTGATTTTTGCTTCACGTTCGCTGCGTGATCCTGTTAAAGGTTCTTTACGACCTTTTGTGAACATTCCTAATACTGTATCAATTAATGCCATTTTGTTTACTCCGTTGTATATTTTTCTCTGGCTACTGCTAAAATTTTACCAGTAACTTCTTGTAATTCTTTTATCAACTCGGGATGTGTCTTGCCTATTTCCCAAGATATCATACCAGTAATATCACTCAAGTGTATTGCTTTATCTTCTAAATCATCTAAACTTAAATATGCTGGCATTTAATCTCTCCTTGCATCCGTCTTACCATCAGCACGGCTGATACGTTCCACATCAGGACGTAAACCCAGAGCATTGCTGACAACGGTATCAATTCGTATAACATCGTGGTTCATTGTTTTTACACGATTGTCAAGGGCTGTAATAATACCTGCCATTCCTTTGACTGAACTTAAAACACCAGCTAACAATAATTTTAGTGTAAGATATACAAAGTAGCCACCAGCTAGAGCAGCCACTACGGGCATACCTAAATCGCCTATAATTTTAAATATACCGCCCATTGTTGCTCCTTGTTTTTATTATTATATACTACTATTTAGTTGCCCTGTTTAATTGTAGTGGTAGCACACCCACCTACAGTTACGCAGGTAGAAAGTATGTTATACACTTGCCCGCCCGTTTGAGTGAGATTTACACTAGCTGGGCCGCCGGCATTTGTTAGATTAATAGTAGCCGCGTTAGCGCCAGTAGCTCCTGAATTGCTTTGATTTACAACGGCAGAGTTACCGTTGCCATTAAGTGTAACATCTAAGAAATGTCCACTTGCGCCAGTTTGAGTAGCATTAATAGTGTTGTTGTTTCCGGTAATTGTGCTGAACACTTGTTTTTGCGCTGATCCGCCAGTCTGTGTTATGCCCACAGTATTGTAGTTGCCGGTAACATTGGCCTCAAGATAATTGCCTACGGTGCCACCTGTGCTTTGCTGTTGAGTAGTGATTGCATTGTTATATCCGCTAACGTTGATAAGTTGATAATGATAACCAGCGTCCTGCCCAGTAACATTGCCCGCAGTATCTGTACCTTGATTTAAATTAAGTGTATTTGATCCTGTTCCTTGAACAGCTAAATCAATCAAGTTATGCCCGGTACGAGCAGCTGTATCGCCTTGACGAATAGTTATAGTGTTCAACGTACCTTGTATTGGAGCTGATGTGGCTCCTACTCCGTCAACTTGATTATCTCTAGTATTTTGATTTATACCAACGATATTATTGCTGGCCACTTGATCAACATAGATACTGTTTTTTGTTAAAGCAGCCAATCTAGATTCAGCAGAGTTGACACGATTCTGTTCAGCGGCGGTAATGCTAGATGTGTATTGCGGCGCCTGTTGCCCTGAACCTAATGGTTGTGTAGTAGGCGGAGTGTATGCTTGAAGCTGGGCTTGCGTTGGATTCATTTGTGTCACAGTCCAGTTACCGCTACTGCCAATACCATAACCTTGACTAGTGGTAAACAGCGTACCCCAACTGCCTCCACCTATATAGAATATTGCGCCGCTGGCCAATGCGTAAACCGTTCCATAGTTATCTAACACACGTATAAGTGTTTGTCCTGTGCTGTCATATACTCCAAGTCCATAAGTTCCAGGATTAGTAGAACTAGGAAAAAATCTAATAACATCGCCTGCTGAAGAGTAGGCATTGGTCTGGGCAGAAGTTAATCTATCATTTGTAGGTTGACTAGCATATAGATAGTTAAAACTGCTGGCATATAACACATTGCTAGTAATATGCCACTGTACATCAAACACTTGATTAAAACTAAACAGTTGTTGACTGATGTCAGCATGAGCTTTGGGTGAGCACCATCCTAATAAACCAGCAACAAGAAAAGTTAAAAATATTCTCATTAGTTTTGTTTCAAAGTAATAGTTGTACCGGCACCCGAGTTGACTCGGTTTTTAATTGTAACACTACCTTGTGTTTGATAGATAGTGCTAGTTTCATTTTTGTTAACTGTTACACACTGCATGTTGCTTCCGTCGTTACGACACAGCTGAACACTCAGATCATCAACTGAGGCCTTTACTCCTGTGCTAGCTTTATAATCTGGCAACAGCCCTTTAGGAGTATTGTTTAATACATTTAAATCTTCGGCCATCTGTTGATTCAACAGGGTAAGAATGTTGGCCAGAAAGTCTTGATCTAAAAAATTTTGGGCTAGTTTGCTTTGAAAAATTTGTTTTTGTTGTTCAGCCAGTACACTACCCAAATCAGCTTCTTTAAGAAAATCTTGGCTCAGCAGGCTGACTGTGGTTTTGTTTGCTTCTTGTTGGGCTTTTTTCAATTCTGGTGGTTGCGATATAATCAACAAACCATTCATAGCATCTAGGCTAAGATTAAGGGTAACTGGTTTTAAAGGAGCAAGACTACGACTTTCCACTCGTGTGGCCTGGAAGGGTTTGTCTAGTGTAACAACGCCAGCGTCTGTGATCACGTCAATTATTCCGGTAACGCAAGTTTTATCGTTGCGATCTAATGCGTCAATACTTTTAATTTTGTCTGCGCAACTTGGCAACAAAATAATCGTACTAGCGCCTAGCTCATCAACCGTAGCTGTGAAATCAGTACCGCGTACAGCAACAGTAGCAGTAGGAGTATTGATAGCAACCTTGTTAGGATTATTATGAGCGATAGCGCCTGATGCGTATCTAACCGTACCGCTTGCCATGTTGAGCGCAAGTTTGCCAGCTGCAGGCTTTTTAGGATCGTAGACAAAGTCGTCAATAACCAATTTACTATTTTCATTTACTTGTACCTTTGTATCATCTGCGAATGTAATTCCAACCTTACCCTGGCTGGTTTTGATCGCATCCTCCATCTCCACTCCGGTCCCCTTGGCTCCCGTCAGAGTTTTCGTGGATCGTTGTATCGAAGCCGGGTTGTTGGCCTGCTCCGTTATGGTCCCTACCGCGGCGACGGAGTTCGGCGATATATTCAGCAAGAGTACGAATATGCTCAGCTTGCATAGTTTCACACCGACCTCTATTAGCGGTTATACTGCGTTACTGAAACGTTGTTTGTACTACCATTGATTTTGTAGTTTAACACGTTATTGCCCGATCCAGTTGCGCTTGTACTCTGAGTAACACTTACAGTATTACTGCTACCTGTAACACCAATTATAGCCGAGTTATCAGCTGTACCAGATTGTGCTACTGTAACTGAGTTACTGTTGCCTACACTGGTAGTACCGCTGCCGCCGTAGCCTTGTAATATAAATGTATTACCTTGTGTGCCACCTGTTTGTGTTGCCGTAACAGAATCGCTAGCACCGCTTGTATAAATGCTTACGGTATTGCCACTGCTATTACCGTTGCTTGTGCCTTGATTAATTGTGGCAGAATTATTACCGCCGCCAGTTAAACTAACGTCATTAATATTACCGTTACCATAAATTGTAGTTGATACCGAGTTACTGGCACCGCCTGACGTTAAGGCTTTAACAGCGTTATTGGCACCACTGATTACAACGTTGGCATTGGCAGTATTACCTGTCTGTGTAACATTAACATAATTGCTGACCCCGTTGCCTGCCGTGTTGGCGTTGTTTACATTAATATTTGCTGTGGCATTGTTACCAGTGACAGAATAGTTTATAGTAGGAACGGTAACCGTTGTTCCGTCAGGAAGTGTTGTTGTTCCTGATGTAGTGCTGCCTACTCCTAAATTCAACGTATTATTAATACCAATTTGATTTACTGTAACAGAGTTAGTATTACCATAAATCTTAGCCGCCACAGTATTATCATTTCCGCCTTGGCTTTGTATGCCGCGAATTATGTTTCCATAACCGTCTTGCGTCATGCTGATAGTACTATTGCTGCCCGACTGGTCAACATAGATACTGTTGTCTGCCGCGATTACGTTTGCCGTAGTAGCAATTAAGACACTAGCGAAAAAACGTTTAATTATATTTTTCATTTTATTTTCCTTTGGCCGAATCCATATTGGTATTTGGATCGTACCCTATTTTGTCAGCCGACTCAGGACTGACTGGTGCTGTTAACGCAGGAGTAGCAGATGTGTTCTTAACTACTGGTGTAGCTGGAACATCTGTTACACTTGCCTTAACAGGCTCGGGCTGTTTAAAGTCCCAAACCCCTTTGCGCTCGCCCTCTTTGATCAATTCGACCACTGCCGCTTCTACTGTTGTTTTGACTGCTAGAGTGCTTGCTTCATTAATTGTTAAACCTGATTCAAATTCAAATATGCCTGCCGTGGCACTTGAACTGCCAGTACTACCATCAAAAATTTGTTGTGTTATACCGCCGCCTGGATCAATGCTTTTTAAGATTGCTACGCTATCTGCGGTAGAGTAAACAATTTTAGTTACTGTGGTAGCTGCTAATATTTTTCCAGTATTAACAGATATGGCTCTTAAACTAACAGTTACAATATCCTTGCTATATTGTGTCTGTGGTCCGACACCTAAGAAGCGATAAGCAAGACCACCAGACTCCAGTCCTGTATCATAGCCAATGATGCCACCTTCCATAATAATACCGGCAAACTGCATTGGCATTAATGGTTTAGCATCTTTGCCTTCGTAGGCATCTCGCATCTGTTTAATAATCAAACGTTCTTTTGTTAGAGCATCAATATTGCCGCGCTCGACTACATCAAACCAACGGGACTTGCCTACATCTTGTAGGGCTTTAATTAAAAACACATCAGCGCCTTGTGTAACTGCTGTACTAAAACTTGCCACCCCTGGCGTTGCCTTACGCTGTCCAGTTTTGTCAGCAAAGTTATAAACTGCTACACTCAGTTTTGAACCAGCAGGCGGCGGAATAGCATCAAACTCTTTTTGCATTTTATTTTCAGCAACTTTTGGTTCATGCTCAATGCCCACAATTTGTCCGGCCTTTTGTGTCATGGCACAGCCGGTAGTAAGTAATAAGAGAGATATAATTAATAGTCTCCGCATCTTAGTTCATGTTAAACGAGTTTAACGGAACATTAATTACCGTTGTGTTACCCACGTTATCTCTTACTGTGAGTAAAATATTTGTTGGGTTAGTTGGATCTTTAATCCAGCTCAGTGTATTACCTTGAAAGTTTATACTGCCAGAGCAAGCACTTGTTCCACCCGAACAAGAACCACCAGCAAACATTTGTGTGGCCACATTTTGACTAACCTGTGCGTAGATACGTGATTCTAAGTTGGTTAGGAATTGATTAATTGGCTGGTTTTGTGCGGCGCTTGCTGCAGCTTGTTGTGCTGACTGAAGCGCAGCTAATACAGACTGTTGCCGTGTGTACTGTTCGTTTTCAATAGTAAGAACGTAGGTACCATAACCGTTGCCGTTGAAAGCCGGCGACTTAAAACTATAGTCACTTATAGGTGTTGCGGTGGCGGCTGTAGCTAGCCATAAGGCTGCAATTACCGAGTATTTTTTATTATTTTTGTACATACTCTAGCTCCTAGTTAGTATTTATAGGAGTTTGAGCTAGGTTATGTTACTGTATTATTGTTTTGCTACTATTCCGGTCCATTCCGGGCCCGGTTCATTTTCTTTATAATTGCTGACTCTTTCTAGCAAATTTTCGTAAAAACTGTCGGCTTCGTGTGCCCAAGCACCCATTAAATAACTAATGGCTTCTTCGCAAAATTGCCAATTGCGTTTACGATAATTTTCCATAAGGGCCGAATGCATTTCTTTAAGTGCTTCAGTTTTTGGAAGCTCATCTAACGGAATATGTTCAATAACACAATAAACTGTTATTGGAGCCGAGCTTTTAATTGTGATAGTATCTAATTCAAGTAGAGTATGTTTACTACTAAGCTCTTCCGCTACGTCTTTACCAAAAATAATGTTCATGAATCAATCTCCTGTAAATACTTATTATGCTTACTTACTACCTATACAAAAAGACTCATAATCAAACTGGATTAAAATATTTAGGTTATACTAAAAAATTAGCACTAGAAAGAAAAAATGTTAATACACTTTGATCTCATAAGCGATCTCCACGTGGAATCTTGGGGACATTTTGATTGGACTGATCAGCCAACAAGTCCTTACTGTATCGTTGCGGGAGATATTGCTCGAGATCATGCTATTGTTGTTGATACCCTAGAACATTTAGGACAAGTTTATCGAGGAGTATTTTACATTGACGGCAACGATGAGCATAAACATTCTATGAACAATTTAGGACAAAGCTATAGAGAATTATCTCAGCTTGTTGAACAAATTCCTAATGTTGTTTATCTACAAGATAATGTTGTAGTAGTTGACGGAGTTGCGATTGTCGGAACTAACGGGTGGTGGTCTTGTGATTTTGATCCGCTGTTAGACTTTGATCAAAGTGTTGCCTATGTTGAAGAAACTGCTATGATCAGTACCGGCGAAGCCTTAAGCATAGTTGGTGTTGCTCACAACGATGCTGCTTACGCAATTAATACTATAAACAAATTACAACGACACAAAGATGTTAAGGCTATCATTATGGTAAGTCATACTGTACCAGCACCGTGGATAATTGAACACGACCCACAGTTAATTGATAACTGGCGATTTAATGTTATGGGCAATAGTCATTTACAGTTAGCCTTAGGCGAGGATTCAGAACGTAAAATTAAAACTTGGTGCTTTGGTCATTACCATAGACCTGTTGACCGTATCAAAGATGGTATTCGGTATGTTAATAACTGCCGCGGTCGGGCCGATACAGAATATCAGCAAAGTGCTTATTATCCTAAGCGTATTACTGTTGAATATTAAACTGACTCGGGTTCAAGTTTAACTTGCAGTGGATAATTTTGTGAACGAGCATAAACAGTAACTTCAATACCTTTTTGCTCAGCAATCTCATATGGCAGAACTGCCACTGTAGCAGATCCTGCGTCGTGAATATCTTGTGTAATTTGTACAGCCGTATCTGGTGTATAATTAAAAAAATTCATTAACGTATCAATAACAAATTCCATAGTTGTTAGATTATCATTAAGATAGATAACTTTAAACATTGGTGGCTCTTGTAGAGCAGAGTTAATTTTTACCTGTGATGCTACATCTACGTTAGACATTCTTAATCCTTTGTTATTGTACAGGGCATAACGCCCTGTACTGTATTTACTATTATATTACGATTCGTAAGTAATAGCAATAGTCTTTGGCTTCATTGCTTCTGGAACTTGGCGCTCTAGTTGAACACTTAGGATACCATTTTTTGATGTAGCCGAGACGACCTCAACATAATCAGCTAGACTAAAAGTGCGCAGGAATTTACGGGCACTAATACCTTTATGAGTATATTCGTGGCCATCGGGTAATTCTTGTTCAAGTTTTTCGCCTGACACGATTAGATTATTATCGCGTACTTCAACGTTTACTTCCCCTGGATTAAAGCCAGCAACAGCCACCTGCACTTCAAAGGTATCTTCGCCTGTTTTAATAATGTTATAGGGTGGGTAATTAGTTGCGTCGTTACTGTGTTGATCAATTTGACTTACAATACGATTGAACAGTTGATCTACGCCAATGGCGTTACGATAAAATGGATTGAGATCCAGAGTTGTGAGTTTTGTCATTTTTTTCTCCTTTGTTTAGCAAGATGACTTTTATACGAACCCCTAAGGCATTCGTAAAAGTATTTATTATACTACACTATGAATTATATTAAAAGATTATTTGGACTAATACATTTTTTTAGGTAACTGCTGTTGGCGTAGCTGTTTGCGCCAACGTGCTTTGGCAGCACCTTTTTTACGTTTGCGTTCTGTTGTAGGTTTTTCATAAGTTTCGCGAGCACGTAATTCGTCAAGTAAGCCAGATTCCTGTACTTTTTTCTTAAACTTTCGTAGGGCTTTTTCAACGTTACCGTCTTTGACCAATACCGAATTACCGTAAAAACTCATTCATTTTCCTGTGCAAGTGTTGTAGGAGTATTTACCAGTGTGGGGCTAATTGCTACCCGTAATATGCTCTGTTTATTATAGCGTTTTAAATCAAACATATGAGGCAATAAAATACGTTCTAATTCCGAATGTAGGCCTCGGGCGCCAGTTTTAGTTTTAAGAGTATTCTCTGCTATGAGTTCTAAACTTTCAGGATCAAAATCAAGCTCTACTCCGTCTTGATCAAATAACCATTGATATTGTTCAACAAAATTATGTTTTACTTTTGTTAGAATGCTCACTAACTGATCTTTTGTTAATCCGTGTAAACTTACTGTAGAACTAAAACGGCCAACAAATTCTGGTATCATTCCGTATTTGACTAAATCGTCTGGACTAACGTGTTCGTACTCTACAACCGCATCGGTAGTAAGTTGGGCACCAAAGCCCATAGCAGTTCCTTGGATGCGATTCTTAACAATTTTATCTAGCCCTACAAATGCGCCGCCGGCAATAAACAATATATTAGAAGTGTCAATTTCTATAGTAGCATCTGATTTACGACTGCCAGTTGGACTAATTTTAATTTTGGTTCCTTCGACAAGTTTTAATAGTGCCTGTTGTACGCCTTCACCTGATACATCGCGACTAACAGTAGCCGACTCTGACTTACGAGCAATTTTATCAATCTCATCTAAAAATACAATACCACGTTGGCAACGTTCAATGTCGCAGTCTGCGGCTTGATACAAACGACTAATCAAGCTGTCGACGTCATCGCCTACGTATCCTGCTTCGGTCAACGTAGTGGCATCAGCTACTACAAAAGGCACGTTTAAATACTCGGCTACTGTTTTTGCCATTAAGGTCTTGCCAGTACCAGTAGGTCCAATCATTAAAATATTTGATTTAACAACTTCGTTATCAGGATTGTTAATGCGCTTATAGTGATTAGCAATAGCCACAGCTAAAACAATTTTGGCTTCTGGCTGTCCTACAACGTATTCATCTAAATAATCGCGAATGTCGCGAGGATCAGGAATAGCAATAGTTGGGGTTTTTTTAGTGGTAGTTTTTTTATCTTTGAGTAGTCCAGAACAAAGATCTACGCATTCATTGCAAATAGCAACGTTATGTCCTACAATAAGTTTGCCTACTACATCTTTGTGCTTGGCGCAAAAAGAGCAATGGTTAATTTTTTCAGCCATACAATCCTTATAAGGTACGTTTCAATTTAAGAGCAATTTGTTCACGTTCAGCATCGCTGAGTAAATCAGGGTCATATTGTCCGCTACCAATTTGATCAATAAGGTGATCAATGTATGCTTCGTCGTGAGCATAGGTGTCTGTCGATCGCTTGTCGACCTCAATCCATTGTTGACCGTTGTACTTATATAACACAGTTGGTAGAGCATCAACACGTAAAAATAGATCGCCTCGATTAGGTGCTGTAGGGAAACTAGTGCCAAACCCTGTTATGGTTCCTAGCACAAGGGGCATATTGTCTGCTTGTAAACTATACTGTTTTTTTAATCTAGCACGTTCTCCGTCGGAGATAGGTAGCGACTCAATATGATCGGAATCATGCCATGGTAGTTGATCGATATGGCCGGCTGCATGAGCTTCGTGAATGGCTTGGGCGTCTAGGTCGGGATTTTGAGCTAGATAGACTGCCTTGGCTAATTTTGCTAGTTCGTCTGGTTCTTCGTGTATTACAACAACCTGCTTAGGTTGGGGTTGATATGTATTTGTAAACATCCATCCTGGAGTAGATGGATCTGTTTCAACTTTGGGCAACGGATCTGGTTCTAGTGCGATAGCCGTTTTGGTTTCTACTTCCTGTAAAGATTTAGAACCATTAAAAAAATCGTTGTATTTTGTTAAATCTTCTTCGAGCTCAGGTTGTACATCAAACGGAATTTCTGTTTCTTCAAATACCGGAGGATCGCCATCTAATTCTTCGGGTTGACTGTCTACTAGGACAACATCTTTTTCTTCTTTTTTCTTGTTAACATTAAACAGATCAGTGTCATGTTCCCACTCAAAAGTTTTAGTTGCAGCTAAAAGTAATGTAAGTGCTAAGGGATCAAATACAGCTACAATAAGAATAATTACCCAACGTACAGCGTGTTCAAGTAAATTAGCATCTGGATTGTCTCCATAGATTAGAGCTGCAATATATTTGATAGGGCCAACATCTGCTTCCACTTTACGAACTTCGGCACGTATAGGAGCAGCTTCATCGTTGAGTTGGCTAATAATTTTTTGATTTGCTTCTATATCTTTGGCTAACGCAGCACGGTCACGTTTCTGACTATTACGAATTGCGTTTGACTTATCTGCTCCGCCCTCAGTAGTTGAACGTGCCATAACTTGATCAACTGCGGCGTCCATTTGTGATAACTGTTTACGATCGGCTTCGATATTATCTCGGGCTGTTTTAATCTTTTCATCATAAACAGCAATCTTAGCGCCTACGTCTCCAGATACTAGTGCCTGATCAGAGTGAGCTTTTGACAAAAACCCAAATACACCCATAGAGGTCAAAAACATTAATACTGCCACCGCTGAACAAAGATACAATTTGTATTGTAGCTCGGCTCGATTCCAATATTTGTGTAACCATAAGGTAGTTACAATTTTACCAACTTCTAATGAGCCGCCCATAATAACAATAGGCCAAAAGGCCGCGGCAAAGATAGCAGTTAAGCCAAGTATAGAATAAACTGCGGCACTCAAACTGATAATAAGTGCGGTTGCAAGTGTTAAGTATCCAAATAACATATCTAAGTATTTACCGCCAGGTTCTGTGGTTTTCTGCTATCCATTCTTTGCCATCATAATCATTAACGTGCCATGCTACCCCAGCAGGCACTTCCACTATCTTAAGTTTACTATATTCACCGTTGGCTTTACTACCTAAACGGCGAATTACCGCTACCAATGCTGGGTCGTTTCTTACAATACCCCTAGCATAAAATTCTTCATTGTCTACAATAATACGGTCGCCCAGCCTAGTTTGGCGTTCTCGATCTTCTTGTGGACAAAAATGGTATGGGGTCCCGGTCAATTCAAGATACAATAATACGGCCTCGTGGCTAAGATCAAACCCGCCGTATGTGGTGTTTATTACTATTAATTGTACGCCACGTAATTGTTTTAATAACTCTTCGTGCGCTGGGTTTACTTCTTGCCCGGCCATGTTTTGGTTGCTAAATTAAATTCTCTTTCTAACGTTACTAATCTATTAGTAAGTGTAGTAACTTGCTGTGTTAGTTTGAGCTGACGAACTGCTACAAAAATAATAGCCGCAATCGCTAGGGTAACAGTAACACCCCAGCCCGCAATGATACCATAGGTCCAAAACCATAAATTGTTAATACCATTTGTCAACAGGGCTATTGTGTTCATTTGTCGTTGTATTTCCTAGTAAGTATATGTACCAGCCAAAGTATTCCTAAATTTATAGCATAATAGATTGCTAAAATAATAGTAATTTTAACATTTAAATCGCTCACTTTTGTTTCAGTTTCTGAATCGTTTCTTTTGCTTCTTGTAAATCTACGTAAAGACTATCGTTCAAATTTTTAGCTACGGTCAGTTCTTCTTGTAGTTTCACTTCTTTGTTACTGAGATCTGGTTTGTCATTTTTTACACTAACACGACCGGCAAAATAACCGCAAAACAATGCTGCTAAAAATAGAATAATACTCATTCTGGATTGCCTCCGGTACAGGACCCACCATTGAACCAAAGTTCTTCAGCTTCTTCGCGATATTTAGCAAGGTCGTACTCGTCACGCTTAACTTTATATTCAGATTCAGTAAGAGCGTGCCATCCGCAACACTTGCCGGTAGGGCTCCGACCACATCCACATTGTCCTATAGTTCCTGGTTTAGGCTGCATCTTCTTCTCCACAAAGGGCTTCAAACTCTTGTTTAAGTTCTTCTAAGGCTTTTTCTAAATCTGTCACGCTGTCGTCGGCATCGGGATTAACAGCAAGTCCTTGCCATTCTTTAATTTTAACTTCATCGGCTGTGTTCCATTGAGCTGTATCAATCCAGGCGCTAATCCAGCGTGTGCCGGTCCAACGAGCTTGATGCGTATAGCTATTTTTACCTGTTGTCTTGACCATATAGATACCGTTGCGTACCGGTTTGATTTTTTTAGGGAACCAATCAGTCATAGGATATACTATGTCATCTTCGTTGCGATATGCTTCCCATGAATTATCGTCGTTCACAAGATAAAAGCCAAAGTCTGAACTCTTACCGTCTGTGCTACCGCCCCAGTTATCAATGTCTTCACCGTCGTACATTACTCCAGTAATCATTTCGGTGCCGTCAATCTCTTCGTTGAACAAGACTAATTTAGTAATATCAAAGGGTTGAGTAAGTTCAATATCACCTTCAAAGAATGTGCCTTTTTCATTACTGCGTCCAACAAACACTACTTTGCCAGCTCCGGCTTGAGTGATCCAAGTTTCCTCTCCCCAATCCCATCTCGGACTGTCGTCACTGTCGCCGTCAAATTCTCCTAAATCTTTTTCGAGGATGGTTTCACCATTTTCGTCATCAATTTGTAATGTACCCGAATCACGATCTACTCCATTAGAGTGAGCCATGTCGTCACATTCATACCAGGAACCTGGCGGAAATGGTTGATTCTCTTCGGGAATATTATTTTCCTCGGCATAGTCATAATTCCACGCATAATCGCTGAGATCTAGTCTGCGGCGTTTAAAATAATCAAAATGTTTGCGATCAACTGTACCCATCACAATCTCGCCACCATAACCCCAGAGTGAAATACGATAGGTGCGTGGAGTAAACCGCAGAGTCTG
>Ga0208253_1000290_pt1 | contig 22109 bp, 17 predicted proteins | sample CryBogCBE10Oct08_FD_184573 | JGI IMG/M metagenome (GOLD analysis project Ga0208253, IMG submission 184573) | Freshwater microbial communities from Crystal Bog, Wisconsin, USA - CBE10Oct08 (SPAdes) | ecosystem: Environmental > Aquatic > Freshwater > Lake | place: Crystal Bog, Wisconsin, USA...
GATATACCCGTAGTAACCCGCGCTATACCCACCCGCGAAGATATGTGAGAAGTAAGTCGAGCGATATCGCGTTGGCACCGGCGAATAATTCAGCCCATACGCAGTAAGCGCCTCTGACTCAAATGCAAGAACATCACTCACCACTTGATCTTCAGTGATCTCATGCCAGGCAAGATCCAAGATCGCAGCAGCCAAATAACTCGTTGTCGCGTGACCCTGATTGAAGGTATTGGATGCCTCCAAGCTCGCGATCCATTCCCGCGGGAACTTATCACCAGTCTGGTAATGCTTGGCGTAGTTATCCAAGACCTCTGGCCACATAATCCACATCTCGTTCACCTGCGATGGGAACTCAACAAAGTCCCGCTCTACCGATGTGCCCGATGTCCTGATGTATTTCACATTCGATAACAACCCATGCAACGCATGCCCAAACTCATGGAAGAGCGTCTTGGTCTCATCCAACGTCAATAAGGTCGGCTCACCCGCAGATGGCTTAGGAATATTGAGGTTATTACAGACCACCGGCAACTGATCAAAGAGATAGTTCTGATCCGCCAAGTTATTCATCCACGCACCACCGCGCTTTGAATCACGGGTATAAAAATCACCGATAAAGAGACCGAGCTTTGATCCATCTTCATTAAAGACCTCAAACGCCCGAGCCTCTGGGTGATAGGTAATCAGATCTGGGCGCTCTTTAAATGTGATCCCAAATAACTTCGTGGCAGCAAAGAAGACACCATCGCGGAGTACTGATTCAAGCTCAAAGTATTCGCGCATCGCTGCTGTATCAAGGTTGTACCGCTCTTTACGCACCTGCTCTGTATAGAAAGCCCAATCCCATGACTCAATCGGGTGGCCCGCAATCGCCTCAAGCGCCGCTGCCTCTTTTTCTGCGTTCGCCCGTGCACTCGGTGCAATCTTCTTCAGCATCGCATGAATATTCTCAGGGTTCTTCGCAGTCTGATTCGCTGTCTGATATTCCGCATGATTCTTAAACCCAAAGAGCGCCGCCCGCTTTGCCCGCTGCCGAGTGAACTTCAAAATGAGCTCTTTCGTATCATTCGCATTACCGCGATTCGCCTTCGAAAGCGACGCCGCCATAATCTTCTTACGCAGCTCACGATTAGTAAGCGACGCAAGCAGTGGGTGACCCGAGAAGTTCACAGCAGTGATGATGTACTTCCCATCAAGCCCACGTGATTCCGCAGCCGCCTTACACGATGCAATCTGATTCGCAGTCAACCCATCCAACTCAACCTCGGTATCAACAACCACAGCAAGATCATTCGCATCAGCGAGCACTCGCTTCGAAAACTCAGCCTCTAACTTCGAGAGCTCTTCATTCAACGCAGTGAGCTCTGCACGAGCTTGATCAGATAGATGCGCCCCAGCATGTAGAAAGTCGTTGTAGTACTTCTGCAAGAGCCAGGCATCTTCTTCATTGAGATTCAGCGACTCTTTTGTCTCATGAAGCGCCTTAATCCGCGCAAAGAGCGCCGGGTTAAGCCTGATTGCATCAGAGTGAGCCGATAACTTCGGTGCGATCTCTTCATTGATGGCATCAAGCCCCGGCGTGGTGTCACTGGAGTGCTTGTTAAAGAAAACATTAACCACACGGGTGAGTATCTGCCCGCTCATCTCCATCGCAACGATGGTGTTCTCAAAGGTAACAGTGGGCTGATCAATGATCGCCTGGATCTGCGCAAGCTGTTCATCAAAGCCAGCATAAAAAGCGGACAGGTAATGGTCTTCAGTTATCAGCGCGAATGGTGGAAGCTCATATTCGAGAGCACTGCGGGTGAGGAATGGGTTTGATGACTCTGATGTATGTGAATGCACAGCGTAACTTTATTGCCATTGCTTACTTTTGTATGCCCCAAGCCTCGTTGAATCAAAAGCTGGTTCCAGGTCATAGGTCATGCCCTCCACAGCAGTTCGACCAAGCCAAGGCAAAGGATTAACTATTGAGTTAATCTCAGATTGTTCTCTCGTACCAACTCACATCTGAGGAAGGTTGCCAACTGCGCACACTAGTTGGCTCACTAACTTTCTCCGAGCTTCATCGGAGATCCCCAACGCCAAGTTGGGAAGGCAGATGAGAGGAGGTGCAAAATGGGTGATTACGAGCCATGGCTCCGCTTTACAGCGACGATGACCAGATTAATTCTGGAGTTCGTTGAAAAACGAAAAACTCGCCGCGGTAACGGCGAGTCTGATTCGTAAGGCTCCATGAGAGAACCCTAGTAAGAGGGTCAAACCTCTTACTAGGACTATTAAAGCAGAGGATTAGGCTTTTTAACAAGAATCTTCAGCCCATATGTGTGGATCAACTTCAGTGACTTGCAATCAACCTGGGGCATTAAAACGAAAAGCTCGCCGCGGCAACGGCGAGCGAACTTCGTAACCTGAAGCATTCAAGGCGGGGGAGTTAATCTCCTGTCTTGTCTTAATTAAAGCACGCAGATGGAGCATTCTCAATATATAAAATTTGACTACTTAACATGCAACTAGAAGTCCAAACTTAACTCTTCTAAAAGTCCCTCGCGATTAATACTCTTGCAGCGTGGGAAAGAAATCTAAAGCAACCATTCCGTACAATTCTGTGAACGTTCAAGTTGAAAATGATTTCTCCGCGTATATAAAGTTCGGTTTTGCAAAAGAATCAATTCACGTTCATCCCACTGGACGCATTAACTTCAAGTTCTATTCCTCGGGACAGGAATATTCAAATACCCATTACATCCACGATCCGTATATCTTCGATGGTGCGCAATTAATTGCGGCCATAAAACTCCCAAAGGCTCTCATTTCTGACTCCATTCAAAGCTACTTAGTGTTTATTTCACGAATGGGTACTTTTACTTCTCAGGCGCCAGCTAAATATTTTCCAATAGACACCCTCTATGAGATCTTCTTTGTACCCGTTGAAGTTCGAGATTTAACACAATTTGGCTATTACAAATTCGCAACGGGGGTTTTGCTGGCGCCCCAACTCAGCAGGGCGCGGCAAGAGAAAGACCAAATAGAGCGATACGTAGAGTCTCATCGTCTCAGTCGAATTAATCACACCTTGAACCACCCAGAATTCCTTCGGCTTCCTAAACCAGATCAGGATCAACATTTGCATGATCTTCAAAAGGGTCCCGTGTTTATCCCAAGGACAAATCAAATCTTCGAAGTCATATTCCCTGCGGGAATGCGAGCTCGCCCAAGGCTGGGAGCAATGGGCGTGAAAAAGGTGATTTGGGTAGATGAGTGTGACCTTGGCAAAGATCCTTACTTAGGGGTTCGTGCAAAATTTAAACTGAAATATCAAAAGGGAGGACACATACTTCCCGATTTTACGGATGTTCGGATGTTTGATTTTGATTCAGAACTGTATTAACGCGTACCTAGTTGTACCCAGGCAGCTTCCCCTCACCCGCCCGCTCCGCCAAAGTGGGCGCCGCCTTATCTTTCGGCGACAACAACAACTCACCCACAGGCAGCCCCCAATCAATCCCAATCGCAGGATCCAGCGGATTAATCTCAAACTCTTCCGTCGGTGAAAATGGCGACGAAACCAAATACGCCACAGTCGATGCATCGGCAAGAGAAACAAACCCATGCCCCAGCCCCGCACCAATCAACACTGCATTCCCCGCCGCCCCAGAAAGGTCAACAACCTCATACTTCCCATATGTAGGCGACCCCGGACGAATATCAACAATCACATCCCTGATCGCTCCACTCACACACGTCACCCACTTTGCCTGACCTACCGCTGCCAAGCTGTAATGAATTCCCCGCACAACCCCCCGCGCCGACGATGAAATATTCGCCTGCTGCACTCCAAAATCAATCCCTGTCGCAGCCAACACATCCGCACTCTTAAACCACTCACGGAAAAACCCACGATCATCACTCCAAACAGGCGATGTCGCCACCCATGCACCTTCAATACCAAGCGGAGTTAATTCCATATACCTATCCTTCCGCCTTTACCGCAGAAATGATCGAAGGCATGACATCACTCAATGCAATTTTCCAATCACACATCGGGCTCACTAAAACTCCACCTGCACCAACGGCGCTCCAGGAATCATGCCCCAACACGGAATATGCCGGCCTCTTAGCTGGTCGCACAAACGACGACGAATCCGTCCGCACCACTCGATCAACCGAAACTTCATCGCCACACAACCTAAATATCTCCTGCGCAAAGTCAAACCACGAAGCCTGCCCGCTATTAGTCCCGTGATAAATCCCAAATGGAAGCTTCGCCTCTATCGCCGAAATAATCTGCTCTGCTAAATCTAGGGCTGAAGTTGGCTGACCAATCTGGTCATCAACGACCTTAACTTCACCATCACCATGCAATGCCAACCGCACCATGGTCTTTGCAAAGTTCTTACCCCACTCGCTATACAACCACGCCGTTCTAAATACATATGAACGTTCTGAGTACGCCTTAAGAACAAGTTCCTCCCCCAGGCACTTTGACTCTCCATAAGCAGTCAACGGCCCAGGAGTATCTGATTCTTTCCATGGGGTCGTGGAATGACCGCTAAACACATAGTCAGTTGAAACCTGAGTGAAAACTGCCCCTACGGATTTGGCTGCCTTGGCGAGGTTTTCAGCGCCATCTGCATTTACCCAAAAAGCCTCAGTTCTGTGAGATTCAGCTCCATCAACATCAGTCCAAGCCGCTGCATTAATAACTACCGATGGTTTCAAAGTCCCTATTAATTCCATAGTCCTACTCGAAGACCGTATATCTAAATCCGATGAACCCCACGCTCGAAAATCAACTCCACGTGCACCAAGTACTACCGACAACGCCTTACCTAATTGGCCACTCCCACCAACAATTAACCAGGTCATTTCTACCTAGAGTCCTGCACGTTGCTTCAAAGGCTCCCACCATGCACGGTTATTGCGATACCACTCAATAGTGTCTCGCAATCCATCTTCAAACTTCACTTGAGGTTCATACCCAAGCTCACGATTGATCTTGGTCCAATCAACGCTATATCGAAGATCATGACCCTTTCGATCTTCTACATACTCAATGGATGACTCATCAGCACCCATTGCTTCTAATATCATATGCGAGATTTCTAGATTAGTAAGTTCACGTCCACCACCAATGTTGTAAACCTCGCCAGATTTGCCCTTCATCAGAGCTGCATGGATTCCTCGGCAATGATCATCAACATGTAACCAGTCTCGAACATTCTTGCCATTTCCATAGACTGGGACCTTTTTACCTTCGAGCAAATTAGTAATAAATAAAGGTATTAATTTCTCTGGGAAATGATGAGTTCCATAATTGTTGCTACAACGTGTAATCACAACATCAAGCCCATGTGTGCGGTGATAAGATCGAGCCAACAACTCACCACCTGCTTTTGAAGCCGAGTAAGGGGAATTTGGTTGTAATGGACTGTTCTCATCCCACGATCCAGACTCGATCGAACCGTAAACTTCATCCGTTGACACCTGCATGAAACGAATATTTCTTCCAGAAGCTTTTATGGCGTCGAGAAGAACCTGGATACCGGCGACGTTAGTTGAAACGAATTCAGCCGAACTATTTATTGAGCGGTCTACATGAGATTCTGCAGCGAAATTAATTACGGTGTCAACTTCAACCAATAAAGAGGAAACCAGTTCAAAATCACCAATGCCCCCCTTTACAAATTTGTAACCACTTTGACCGGTCACCGAATTTAGATTCGATAGGACGCCGGCATAAGTTAACTTATCGAGCACCAACACAGATTGGACGCCTGCCAAAGCGGAATCAAAAACCATGCGAGTAAAATTTGACCCAATAAACCCCGCTCCGCCGGTAACCATTATGCGCATGAATTCCCCCGAAAATAGTTCAGATTGAAATAGTACCGTTAAGATTCACTCATGAAAGGTATTGTCCTCGCGGGTGGAACAGGTTCGCGCCTTTGGCCAATCACTAGGGTGACAAGTAAGCAATTGCTCCCTGTATACGACAAACCAATGATTTATTACCCAATTTCAACGCTCATGCTTGCCGGGATCAGGGAAATATTGATTATCACAACTCCGCAAGACCAGGCCCAATTTATCGATTTGCTCGGTGATGGACGTAAATTGGGAGTGAAATTCAAATATGAAGTTCAAGCTAATCCTGAAGGTCTTGCTCAGGCACTCATCATCGCAGAAGAATTCCTAAATTCAGAATCTTGCCTTTTAATTCTTGGTGACAATCTCTTCCATGGAGCGGGGTTAGGAAGTCAACTCGAGCATTCACTTCCAAAAACCGGCTGCCATATTTTCACATATGAGGTTACTAATCCTAATCACTATGGGGTTCTTAATTTGGATCCAAACGGAGTTCCTGTTTCAATAGAAGAAAAACCTAAAAATCCAACTTCGAATCTTGCTGTAACTGGCCTATATTTTTTTGATAAATTCGCAAGTTCTATTGCCAAAAAGATTTCTCCGAGTTTGAGAGGCGAATTGGAAATAACTTCAGTAATCGATGTATATTTGAAAAAAAACCAACTTACGGTCACTCGGCTAAGCCGGGGAACAGCATGGTTAGATACTGGAAATCCGACCGCACTTCATGAGGCAGCTACTTACGTAAAAATTATTGAAGAACGAACTGGTCTAAAAATTGGTTGCCTAGAAGAAGTTTCCTACTTAAAACAATGGATAACTAAAGAGGACTTGAAGGAGTGCGTCTCGCGCTACAAAAACAATGAATACGGGAAATACCTTGAAAAAATCGCTTACTAGGCTTGATATTCCAAAAATTCAAGTTCTCTTGGCTACATATAACGGTGATAGATACTTAGACATTTTTTTACAATCGCTCGTTGCCCAGAAGAATGTGGATATTGAACTTTTAGTTAGTGATGATGGATCAGAGGACACGACTCTTGAAATTATTAAACGCTTTGAGAATCAATTCTCGCGCGTGAGAGTCTTTGCGGGGCCCAAATCTGGAGCAGCGGCAAACTTTTTCTTCTTGCTTAAGCAAGTTGATGCTGAATTCTGCGCATTTGCGGATCAAGATGACATTTGGCTTCCTAATCACTTGCATGACTCAGTTCTTCGGCTTGAAGGTTGTAATGGTTCGGCACTTACCTTTAGCTCTGTCCTGGAGTTTGAAACCGACAATCCCGAAAAAATCAAAACCTGGCCTAAATATTCTCCAGACAACGACGTTACATCACTCATTGGAGAAAATTATGCTCGGGGATGTACTATCGTGATGAACAAGAATGCAGCTGATTTAATCAATTTATATACGCCTCGGCACGCTGTTATGCATGATTGGTGGGCGTTATTAGTTGTCGCGCTAATAGGAACGATTTCATGGTCTTTGGAAACTGAAGTGAAGTATCGAATACATTCATCTAATGCGATTGGAACCACTCCAAGATTTTGGGTGAGGTTAAAAAGGTATATGGTCAATTTGAGTCGACGTGATAGCCCATCTTTTCGACAAGTGATTGAACTGTTACAAGCATATGAGAATCATTTGCCTCAACAAAATCGTGAAATTTTTAATAAATGCAGGGCGTTAAGTGGTAATTCTCCACTATCATCCAAGATGAGAAACCTCCTTAGATTTGGGAAGGTACGGAGTAATACCTTTTCTGATTTGCTTTGGAAGTGTCAAGTGTTCTTCTTCAAAAAAGGAGCGGAAATTTAATGTCATTATTATTGTCAACTCTCCGTCGACTATTTGCACTTTTCACATTCTATGTCCATTCCATACCTTCCAGGTTGAGGACTGGGTTTATAAATAGATTTGGTAAATCATTTATCGAAATTCGACATGCTGATCAGTTAGGATGTACAAAGTTAGCAATAGTTGCCCTCTATCCAAGAGAATCAATTTATTATTCTACAGAGAGACTGATAAGAGGACTCGAGGCAAATGGCTACCACGTTTTTTTGGTGGTGAATAATTCGAAGCTCGCGCCAGTGTGGTTAAGAGCACTGGATACCGGGAAGAGAACTATATTGGTTCGAAATAATCACGGGCGTGATTTCGGCGCCTACGCTGAGGGCTTCAATTTTATAGTTAAATCAAAAAAGTTCGTAGAGATAAATAAAATTGTTTTTTGCAATGATAGTGTTTTTTACGGACCAAGGTCAAAAGCATTTATATCGGAATTATTATTTAAAGAGGGTCCATGGATTTCAATGTTTTTGAATTTTCAATTTCATTTACATTCGCAAAGTTTTTTTCAAGTATTTGATGCTTCAATTTTCCAAGAGGATTTTTTCATTAAATTTTGGAAGAATTATAGCGCTACCAATTTAAGGCACTTGACTATCAATAAAGGGGAAGTGCGACTCAGTCAAATGCTTTTGAGACATAATTTTAAACCTGAACCTTTTGTAACAGCGGAATCAATTTTAGAATCAAATAATTTTGTTGAATTTAACGAGCACGAACGATTTTCCTTGTGGTGCAATTTCGGGCTAAAAGTATTTGAAGACAAAATTAACAATCAAGTGAATTCACTCATGAAACTTCAGAGAGTTTTTTTGGAAAATAATCCAACTCATCATGCCGGCCTTTTAGCCTCGAGAACTCTGGGCGCCCCGCTGAAACTTGATATTTTAAGAACTGGCCTCGTCACGGTTTTGGGGGTTAAAAATACACTTTCTCTAATGGGGTGTAACGATTTGGAAGTGAAAGAATTGATGAATACATTAGTTTCCGAAGGAACGCATGCCTCTAGGAGTGGGTTCACTCGACTTTGGAGCGATTACGGGCTTGTCTGACATTGCGGTTTGAAAATTCACTCAGATAATTGTGTTGGAAGGAAATGCGAACTCTCTTTTTATAAAGAATTTAATTCAGGCAATGGTTTGAGAAAAATTCCCCTAAATCCTTTGCTCAATAAGTTTTTTTCAATTTCTGCGGCAATGTTCCAGGCTAAGATCAGTGCTACCACCTCAGAAGTGTGAAATAGAAGATCATCTGTTTTGATAGGAATATCTGTGCCTGGAACAAATCCTCCAATATGGTTTGAATTTGGGCGGTCCGTTACTGCTTCGATGACTGATTCATCGAGACCTAATGCATGCAGAGTTAAAAATCCTCTATTTGAAGCTCCGACTCCCACTACTTTTTTTCCTTCAGAACGATATTTCATTATGGTTTTTTTTAGATTTAATAAATGGGTATCGGTCCGGTTCTTAAAGCTCTCAATCTCGCTCTTAAATTTTGGATTTCTATGGGAAGAGATGGACTTCCGCTCATGACTCCCGGAATATTTTCTAGCGATGCATCTAAGTGAACCTCCATGGATCGGAATTTTCTCCATATGAAGAGCTTCTAAGTTAAACATTTCTAGATATTTCTGCAAGCTGTAAGAATTAAAATATCTTCGGTGTTCAGGGGTGAATTTATCAAACTCAAGGTCCTCAATCATAACGTCTAAGTCTAAAACCTCAATAGAAATTACTCCATCGTCCTCTAATAGATTGTATGCGGCCTCCATTGTAGACGATGCATTATCTAGGTGCCCTAAGACGTTAGTCATACAAACTAAGTCGAACTTTTTATCTTGAATTTCCTTAAGAGCCTCAGGAGCGAAATCAGTTATGTAGTAGATGTCGCTTTGTCTGCCTTGCGTTCTCTGAACAGGTTCTATGCCTACTTTCAATTCGCTTTTGAATAGACTCAGTAGATAGCCATCATTGCAGCCGATATCAAGTATCTGATAGGGCTGTCGATTCATACTTGTTGCGATTCTCTCAGCCAGCTGATTAAGGGACTCTCGCAAGGTGATAGTCGATGAAGTTCTAAAGTTGTAATGTTGATTAAAGATGTATTTGTCAAACAAAATTTCTTTTGTGAAAGCAAATTGACATGACTCACAGTAGAGCAAAGTAATATTCTCGGACCCATTACCAGAACGATTTTTTAGATTATAGTTTTGAAGTGGAGTATTGGGATGTTGAAAAAATTCAACTGCTGAAGATCCACATATTTCACAAACTTCAATCAGGCGATTAATTAGTTTCATTTTTAAGATACCATTTAACAGTTGAATAAATGCCATCGGCCATTGAAACCTTTGGCAAATATCCGATTTGTTTAACTTTTGCAATATTCGGAACTCGCCTTTGGACAGACCCTTCCGATAGGCTACCTGGGATAAAACTGCCAGTGAACTTTAACTCTTGGGCAATTATTTGGAACAACTCGCTTATTGGAGTTTCTATAGATGTTCCGATATGAAAAATTCTATTCTCATATTTGCTATCATTCATAGCAATAATTGAACCATCTACGAAATCAGAAATGTAACAAAAGGCCCTGGTTTCATCACCTGATCCCTGTATTTCGACAGTGCCGGTATTCTCTCGTTGTGCGTTTCTAATTTTCAAAATGAGCTGAGGGATTACGTGCTCAAATCCCATATTGGGTCCATAAACATTATGTGGGCGAATAATTGAAAATTTATCCAAGTTCTCTCGAGCATAATTTACAAGTAAAAGTTCAGATGCAATCTTGCCCCCACCATAAGAAAATCTCGGATTATCAACATCAGGTACTATCAAAGGGACAGTTTCCGGAGTCGGTATTTCCTTCGGGAGTTGATAAACTTCCGATGTAGATATAAGTGATAACTCTTTCACACCTTGAACTTTGCACTCATCAAGTATGTTCAACATTCCTTTGATGCCAACTTCGAGTATTTCATACGGGCGAGTGTAAAAATTTTGAGTTCCATTTATGTAAGCCATATGCAAAACTCGATCAACTCCCTTTAGCGCTTTTGCAACATCTTCACGGATCCGCACGTCACCTTTAACGACTTCAATGTTTTTACTGTTGAAAATATGATCAGCATTAAAGTTTCTAGAAAAATTATCAATTACCCTGACTTGGTGGCCATCGTAAGACAATCTTTCCACAATTGATCTTCCTATAAATCCGGTTCCCCCAGTTACCAGGAAAAATGCCATTTTTCTTATCCCTCCCAAAAGAATGGAACTCGTGTAATCACATTGACTTCTTTTCTCTTTGATCGAAGTTCTAGTATTCCTCGACTATAAAGTTTTAAATAACTTTGTGACCATGAGAAGAAACTAAATGTGCTATGTCCACCGTAAAGGCGATCGATACTGACAATCGGCACTTCAACTATTGTATCCAAATTTTTGACGGCCTCGAGGGATAAAAACAATGCCATAGACCAGCCAGCAAGAGTCTGGTCTTTTTCGATATTGAAAAAGAAATCCTTTTTGAAACCCTTAATACCCGTTGTGACATCAGTGAGTCGAATTCCAGTCAGAAATGGGAAGATTCCGTTCGCAACTTTTGACATCTTCCTTCCCAAAATATGTCCGCCAATTCTTTTCCCTTGGCCGGCGTATCGTGTTGCCGAGACAAATGAATGTCCATCCACCAAGGCCTTTATTATCTCTTCTAAACTTAAGGCTGGGGTCAATTCATCCGCTAAGTAAATTACTATATTTTCTGAGTTTGATTTATTGACACCAGAAACAACTGCGTTCCATACACCACGGCCCATTGTGTTCACCACGAGTGACACGTTTTCTAATGCTTTGATCTGATCTGAGTTAGTTGAATCTTGTTCCGAATCCACCACCACAATTATTTCTTTAGTGAACGGAACATAGGCATTCAACATTCTAGAAATGACAAGAACTGAGGTTGGTTCATTTCTTACAGGCAGAATTATCGAGACCTTAGGACCTAGGTCACTCATAAATTTGTACCAAGTTTTTCGCTCACATAGGCAATTTGGGCTTTGGATAATGTAAGTGACGAAGGAGCCCACAGTATTTTGTCAGACATTCGCCTGGAAACGAGGTATTTTTCTTCAACTTCGTAACTTTGCTGTTCGGAGATTGGGAGCCAAATATTTCTGTATCCAATACTGTGCATATTCAAATGATCCTGCATTCTTTCTCGATTTTCACATACCAACTCTGGCCACAAAGGTATTTCTCCTTTTTCTATGTCAGAGAAAATTAAGCTATGGGACCTAACGTCTTGCATGGCCACTGTGTAAGATTTGTAAACATGCTGCAGATGATTCAAGCGGTCATTGATCTCATCTAACTGGGCAAGTGCGATTGCTGCTTGTAAATTAGTATATTTAAAATTAAATCCGACAGTTGGGTGTAAGTCATCCCCGCCCGTTCCACGTTTACTTCGCCCTTGGTCTTTCAATGCTCTAGCTAGCTCAGCCAACCGATTATTATTAGTTATTAGAACGCCACCTTGGCCACTCGTAATAATTTTATTTGGTGAGAGAGAAAAAATCCCCAAATCACTTTCTGTGCCTAAATGCATTCCTGAAATGGGATTTCGTGAGCCAAATGCCTCAGCTGCATCTTCAACTACCGGCAAGGAGCCGGCGACTTCCCTAATAGCTGCAATATTTGCGCTTCGCCCGCTTACATGAACGGGAATAATTGCCGCTGTGAGGGGATTTATTTTTTTCTTTACATCTACTGGATCCATCATTAAATTTTCATTCACTTCTGCAAGCACTACTTTCGCTCCACAAAGTGATACTGCGTTAGCGGTTGCAATGAACGTCATGTTAGGAACAATTACTTCGTCTCCAGGGCCAACTCCTAAGCTTTTTAGGGCCAAGAAAAGGGCAGTTGTTCCACTAGTTGTCATGATTACGTTCTTCACATTGAAGAACTTAGAGAGCCTTTCTTCAAGTTCAGTTACTAGTTCACCTTCGTTGTAATATGCACTGCTTATTACATTTTTTAGATTCTCTAGCTCCGAATTAGCGGTCTTTGGAGTGAACCATGGAATTGGAGTTAAAGCTTCACTAGACATATTTCACACTTTCTGAAAATAAGTTGGAGGATCCACTTACCATATTCCAGATATCATAAACTGGGACATTAAAAGTTAATTCCTTGTACATTGAGTGTGGTGCTCCGATAATGACAAGATCTGCTTCTTCTAGGGCAATTTGTGTTGAAACTAAACTTGTATCATCATGTACGTACGGATCTGAACAAATCACTTTTCCTGCAAGTAAAAATAGCTCTTTTTTTATCCTGTAGCTGAGACTAGAACGAATATCATCATTGTCAGCTTTAAACGCCATGCCCAAAACTGCTACCGTCATTTTAGATAAATCATGTTGACTCGCAATCTTATGGACAACATATGGTGCCAGTCCTTCGTTTACGAGCATGGCAGAACTCCCGATCGCAAATCGATTTTGGGCTCCTGCTAAAATTTGAAGCGTATCCTTCAGAAGACAAGGACCGGCTGCAAATCCGGCTGACGGGATACTTTTTCCTCTCGGATAATCTTCCTTCATACCTCGCAGTACATTTGAATAGTCAACACCAGCGTCTGTTGAAAGCATGAAGAATTCGTTTGAGATGGCGAAAGTAGCATATCGGTAGGCATTCAAAAAGAGTTTGCTTAGCTCTGCTTCCTTCGCAGTAAGGCGTATTATTTTTGGGGAAATCTTCTTAAAAAACTCAGAAACACTCGTAAAGGTATGTTCATCAAATGCTGAAATAATTTGAGGAAGTTTGCCAAGTTCTTCAATTGAGTTTCCTTGCAAAATTCTTTCAGGGCAATAACTGACCCTAATTCCTAAGGGTGCTAGCTTTCGCTGTAGCCAGTCAGTCGTACCCAAGGTGACTGTGCTTCTCAAGATAAGAATTTGTTCACTGGACATAAAAGGCAAAATTTCGTTTATTAAATTTTCAAAGATCCTTGGAACCGGGCTTAAATGCTCATCGACAGGAGTTCCGAGTGTGACAATCACAAAATTTGATTCTTGGATTGATTCATATTGGGTTGTAGCAATCAATCTATTTTGTTGTCTTGCCTCTTTTAGCGCATCAGGTGCACCATTTTCAAGAAAAGGCATTTTGCCTTCATTCACTTGTCTAACTGCATTGACGTTAGTGTCGATTAAAGTAACTATGCAATCCTTAAGTGCGAGAGTTATTCCAAGGGGCAGTCCGACGTGCCCGCAACCTCCGATTATTGAGACTTTCACCATTTTTTCCTCCTATCTGTATAATCATATTGTGGATGTACAGCCAATGGCCAAGAAAGATCGGTCATTTCGGATTATTTTTATGGGGGAAAAACCAATCGGTGATGGCGTACTTGCCTTATTGTCCGCCATTCCAAATGTTGATATCGTGGCAATAATTTCGAATAAAACAGCAACAAATAAATGGTGGAAATCAAATAATGCTTGTCGCTTAGCAAAAGAGATGAACGTTTTATTCATTGATTCCGAAGTTCGGTTAACTGATTCTGAAAACAAAATGCTTTCAGATCTAAATGCAGATCTAATAGTCTCGGCTCATTACCCTTGGAAAATTCATCCAGATGTCATCGCTTCTGCGAAACAAGCATGGAACCTTCATATGGGTAAATTGCCTGAGTATCGTGGATGGAATACTATGGCTCATGCAATATTGAATAAAGAAAAATTCTTATACGTAACTGTTCATGAATTGGCGATAGAAATTGATCAAGGAAACTTAATCTTAGAAGTGCCAATTCTTATTTCGGAAAATGAAACAGCGAAATCTCTTTATGAAAAAGCTGTCCCGGCTTGTGTGGGGGCTTTTGGTTTTGTATTGAGTTCGTTAATTGCAAATCAAAGACTACCTTCAGCCGCCCAAATAGGCGAGCCTCATTTCTACAAAAAAAATAGTTTGAAAGCCTTAGAAGAAAATTTAGATTTTCACGATTTAGATCGTGCTGATTTAGTTTTACGAGCACTTTGGTTTCCACCATTCCCACTCCCAAACATCCCTCTGGGGAATTCGCGTCTTTCGGTTGAATTGGATTAGTAAATGAAATGGCGCATGAGAGATGAGGTGAATTCAAGTTACTTTTGGCTGTACGCGTCAGCTGTCATTTTAGGAACTCCGTTTGTGAATTTGACACCCCAGTCAGGTTTGGACCCAAGTTGGCAACTTGGTCTAAATCTGGCGATGAAACATCATTGGAAATTTGGTTCTGAAACAGTTTTTAATTATGGTCCATTAGGATTTATAGCAAATCCCTCACTATTATATCTTCCAAGTCTTTCACTTTTCTTCCTTCTATATTTGGTTGCTATTAAATCTTTCAGGCTGCTTCTTTTCCCTGAAGGCTTTGCAAACAAGAGCATTTCGCGCTTCGCAATTTTTCTTTTTCTCACCATCAGTGTTTGCCATGTAATTTCTCCTCTTGATTTTCTTTTTATTACTTATTCATGTCTGAAAATAAGAAATATGTCACTCAAGAAGAACTACGAATTAAAATTCTTAATTATTGCTTCATTGCTTGATTCAACTCTTCTTTTAAGCAAATTTTCGCTTGGAATAACTTCTCTGATAATTACATTATTTTTCTCCTTTGTTTTGAATGTTGAAGTATGCCTTAAATACCTTTTGAGCTTTATTATCGTTACTATATCGATTTGGCAAATTCTTTTATACCAAAATACTTTTGATTTTTTTAACTGGTTTGCTTACTCTTGGTCAATTTCTACCGGTTACTCAAAAAACCTCGCACTCGAATCAGTAAATAGTGTTTGGGACTACATTCCGGCCGCAATACTTTTAGCAATAATATGTATCCTGATCTACCGAATTTCACGCTCGGAAAGGTTTGTGGCCAAGACAAAAATTGCCACTATATTTGGCTATGTCTTTCTCGTGTATGAGTCTATAAAGGAGGGTTTTGTACGCCATGATGGCGGTCATTCCGCAATTTTTTTCTCTACACTCTCGATCATATTTATATCTTTCGACACTAATTTTGTAGATCAAAGAAAGACGAGAATTGTTGCCATATTTAGTCTTCTTGTAGCAATACAAGCTGAGGGAATGACGTTATCCTCCTCAGTACTGAGCACACAGGGAATCCAAAATCTTGGTACAGTGGTATCAGCTACATTTACGAGCGTTGTGCCAAGTGGATCTAGTTACTCAATTCAAAATCGCATTCTGGATCAAGCGGCTCAATCCATTAAATCCCAATCAGGGTTACCTTCAGACTGGGTCGCAATAATGTCTCGGAGTCATGGCATTGTGGATCCGTGGGATTTAGGTACGGCATGGGCCTACGGTGCGAACATAGAGCCATCCCATATTCTCCAGTTACAGTCCTCCTATACTGATAAGCTCGACATATTCTCAGCTTCTCAACTTTTGGGAAAAAATCCACCCAACTGGATCCTGAAGCAAACGGGCGCTTCTATCGATTATCAAGTTCCTTTTTGGTCAGCTCCGAGATATCAATTGGCCCTAGCATGCAACTATCGTCCCCTTGGGACTGTAAACGGCTATACCCTTTACGTTCCAGACAATCGTCGGTGCAATGCACCTCACTCATACTCTAAAATAGTTCACTACAAAAAGAACGAAATATTTCATTTACCTTCGACTTTAAATCATTCAATTCTACTTATGAGCGTAAAAATTCATCAGTCTAGACTCAAAAGCTTCTTCACTACACTTTTCAAGCCGATCAATAAAATCAACATTAAATTCGACTCAGGTGCCTTTTACAAATTAGTTAGTCCTTCCAAATTATTGATATTAAATCCAACGAACATGATTACATCAGATGCTGTTGCAAATATGTATCGAACCTCAACTCTAAAAATTTCAGAAGACAGTGATATAACCTTCAGTACAATAGAGTTGCAAACAAACACAAATGGTTAACATAAAGAATCGTTTCCTTTCACTTGCCCTTGTCTTTTCGAGTATTTTTATTTTTGCTTTCCGGTTCTCTGCAACTCGTGGGATTTACTACCAGGCAGATGAATGGAAGTTGCTCTCTCATTTGAATGCCGGGCAATCCAATTTCCTTCCTGAAAATGAGCACTTAATGGTAATCCCTAAATTAATTTACCAAATGGCATTAGCAATTTCTCCATTGCATACACCGCGTTTGATCATCACCACTTCTCTGTTGGTACATTTTCTCGCATGTTACATAATTTATTTCACTTTTCGCCAAAAAATCACCTACTTCGGAGCATTACTTATTTTTTGCCTAATGTTAAATTTGCGTGGTAGCGAAAATATGCTTTGGGGATTTCAGATCGCATGGACTGTTCAGGCATTGTTTGTCGCATTATTATCCCTTTTAATGAATTACAAAATTAGATCCAATGTATCTGTTATAAAGTATTACCTTATTTCAGTGATCTTAATAGCGTCAGCCCTCACAAATGGCTTATATATTTCCATATGTTCATTTATTATCGTTTATTCAATCATATTAAAAAATTATCGCATTGGAGCAGCTACGTTCCCATCTATTATTCTCTTTCTAGCATGGTGGAATAGCCCATTGGGAAAACAAGTTTCTCGACAACATTTTAATCCTAATGACTGGGAAGGAAATAGAATTTCCCACGCTCTTCAATACTTCATAAATGGATCTCTTCACGCTTTTATTAGTCTAGGTTGGGCCCCCATAGCGATTCTGGTGTTCTCCCTTCTGGGAGCAAGTATTAATTATCACGAATTAAATTTGTTTCTCTCTGGGGTTTTGTTATCAGTTCCTTATTTCTCTGGTTTATTTGTTTTCATTTTGGTGAATGCATTTGGGCGTTCTCAATATGGATCTAACCAGTCAAATTCGTCTCGATATCTATATTTTGAGAGCTTTTTAATAGTAATAATAGTTTTACATTTTCTTAATTCTCTCCCAGACGTTTTTAATTCGTCCATTCGAAATTTCATGTTTCTAGGCTTAACAGTAATTGTTCTGTTTTCAACCTCTGTGAATGATTTCAAAAATGCTAAATCTTTAGCAATTATAAATCGTCAGGAAAATCAAAAAAACTATTTTCTGATTAAAACGTTTATATCCAACCCAAACCTTTTCAAAGACCAAGACTTGAACTCGATTTTCACCTCCAAAGTCGATCTTTTGAAACTAACTAAATCTGGTTGGCTTTAATCTACTTAGAAAAATGAATTTGCCATAGCTTTAACTTACGGTTCTTGTCTTGTCTTCTCTCAACAATAGATCGCTTTCTATTGGATACATAGATTCAGTATTCAGTCGTTTTAATATTCCCCGCCAATCGAATCCGCCATCATTTTTGTTCATGCTTGATTCACTATTTTTCCGAGCAATTAATGAGGAATGGCAATAGAGGTCGCGAATCAGTCTCCCTTGCAAGTATGGTGCTGCTTCTTCTGCGAAGCGCGCAATCATGGGAGTATCCAATCCAGAATCCACCACGGAAAAACCTAGTTCAGGGCAGAACATCGTCTCTAATGCATTTGAATTAAATTGAAAGAAATGCCAAGGTAATTCGTGCTCGGAGAAGGAAAAATGTGTTTCAATAACCACATGTCCAGAAGGTGCCAAAACTTTAGATATTTCTTCTGCAACTATCCATGGCATTGCTAAATGTTCAAACACGGCAAAACATATTATTAAGTCGAATGTATTGTGTTCAAATAGCTCTGAAAGCTCGTGAGCATCTCCGATGATATCGACATTTTTTCCAGGTAGAATATCTATGCCTGTGTAATCACAATTGGGTATAACGCTTCTCCAAAGCGAGTCAGATTGGACACTTCGAGAGCCAATTTCAAGGACTTTTAAATTAGGAATCTCTGAGAACTGGGCAATCCAATTCCATATGTTTTCGTGACTGGAAATAGAAGACCTTTTAGTCATTGGGTTTGCATGCAATATTTGATCCAAGGCAGAAGGAATCCCTGCGATGTGCCGATATACTCTATTTTCGTATCGGCCGAATCGGAGATAATGTACTACGGGATCTACGTTTGCAATCCTCACATCATCATTTATTTCAAGATATGTTTTTGGATCAAAATCAGAAGGTAATTCATCGTTATTCATTTTTCCCCTTTTGCAAGTTTAACATCTGGATAAACCTTATAAATCTAGAAACCAGCTAGGTTCATCTTTCAAATAGCCAGCATACTGATCTTCCATGAAGTGATCCAGTGTTGATTTCCCTTGTAAGTTGTCAATTAGCACTCGTCCTACCTCCGGTGACGTACCATCCTTCTGAGATTCCTTCTAGCATGAGGCAATTCCCTTTAATTCTTGGCGGCAAAATCGACATCTATAACCCGGTGATTCCTAAATATCCTCAGCAAGTCGCCCGAACTATGGGAAGACAAAAGTCGTTATAAAAGTGATCACTGTACTAAAAGGGTCGCCTTCCAGATTCCTGAAACAATCTTATGACTCCACATTTAATGCTTTGGAATGATTACTCTTCTAGCAACTTGCACTGAAGTCCGAAAGTAATATTTATAGGGGTTCACAGATCACTAACTTATTGGCCTGACTGGGTACCTCCTACCTAGCCACCTGCTTATTAGTCATCTTCTTCCCCGTCCCCTTCTTAATTACATTCTTTGGCATGACCGATTTTGTCTCTGCCTTTTTACCTGCAGCACTCTTCTTAACAGCACTCTTCTTCGCTTTCTTTGGGGCACCACCCTTCTCAGCTTCCCAGGCGCGGCGGCCTGCTAGCAATTCGAGGCCGCGCTCTAGGGTCATGAATTCGACGGTGTCACCACGGCGCAAGGTTGCGTTGGTCTCGCCATCGGTGATGTACATGCCGAAGCGGCCGTCTTTGATGATGATGTTGCGGCCTGTGGCTGGGTCGGCCCCTAGTTCTTTCAATGGTGGTTTGGCCACTCCGCGGCGGCGGACCTTGGGTTGCTTGTAGATCTCGATCGCTTCTTCGAGTGTGATGGTGAAGAGCTGATCTTCAGAAGTAAGTGTGCGGCTATCGGTACCGTGGGTCATATATGGGCCGTAGCGACCATTCTGTACGGTGATGTCGACGCCTTCGTATTGGCCGATGTTTCTTGGCAGTGAGAGCAGCTTGAGTGCAACATCGAAGGTGATGGTGTCGAGATCCATGGTGGAAAGAAGAGATGCGGTCTTTGGTTTCCGCGCATCTTTCTTCTTGCGAGGTTTCTTGAGTTCGCCAGTTTTTTTATCAGGGACTAATTCTGGTTCTGGGAGGACTTCGGTGACATATGGGCCGTAGCGACCAGATTTGGCGATGATCGGAAGGTTGGTTTGTGGGTCGGTGCCGAGTTCGCGTTCGCCTGATGGTTTTGCGAGGAGTTCTTCAGCGAGTTTGAGCGTCATCTCATCGGGTGCGATGTTCTCGGGGATGTTGGCGAATTTTCTGTTGTCGCCTTCGCCTTGTTGGATATAGGCGCCGAAGCGACCAACACGGATCTCGATATCGTCAGAGAGTTTCATAGTGTTGATCTGCTGGGCATCGATATTGCCCAAATCTTGGGCTAAGAATTCAAGGCCAGGGACATCATTGTGGCCGTAGAAGAATGTGGTGAGCCATTTGGTGCGCTCTTCTTCACCGTTGGCGATCTTGTCGAGATCTTCTTCCATCGATGCTGTGAACTCGTAATCAACGAGTTTGCCGAAGTGTTGTTCGAGTAATCCCGTGACAGAGAAAGCGAGGAAGGTTGGGACAAGTGCGCGACCGCGCTTGGTCACATAGCCGCGATCTTGGATGGTCTGGATAATCGATGCGAATGTTGACGGGCGACCGATACCGAGTTCTTCGAGTTTCTTTACAAGGGTTGGCTCGGTGTAACGAGCTGGTGGCTTGGTGTCGTGGCCTTCGCAAGAGAAGTCGGTGACGTTTACCTTCTGATCTTTTTTCAGTGGTGGGAGTTTTGTCTTTGCATCGTCTTCATCTTTTTTAGAGTCTTCGGTATCGACATCTTCGTACGCTGCAAGAAATCCTGGGAAGGTGATAATCGATCCATTGGCGCGAAAGATTGCGGTCTTGTCATCAAGCGTCTTTGCTTCGAAATCAACGCGGGCTTGGAGTTTTTTAGCATCGGCCATCTGGGATGCGATGGTGCGCTTCCAGATCAGGTCATATAGTGCAAATTCATCGCGGGATAGCTCTGGGGCGAGTTCTCCTGGTGTCTTGAAGTGATCACCAGCGGGGCGAATAGCTTCGTGCGCTTCTTGAGCGTTCTTTGATTTACCTTCGTAGATACGTGGAGATGCAGGAACATACTCTTTACCGTAAAGAGCTTGCGCGCTTTGACGCGCTGCTTGGATTGCGGATGCACTCAGTGTGACTGAGTCGGTACGCATATAGGTGATGTAACCATTTTCGTAGAGGCGTTGTGCAATACGCATCGTGATCTGCGCGCCCCAGCCAAGTCTGCTACCAGCATCTTGTTGCATGGTGGAAGTTGTGAAGGGTGCCTTAGGTCTCTCGGTACGCGGTGATTCTTCGGTGCTGATAACAGTGAGTTGTTCACCTTTGAGTTCTTCGGTGAGCGCCTTGGCAGTTTCTTCTGTGAGTAGAAGGATCTCTGCGTTCTTGTTCTTTATCTCTCCGTTGTCGGTGAAGTCATTGGTGGTGGCGACTTTCTTGCCATCGAGTGAGATTAAGCGTGCAGTGAAGTTCTGATCTGTGGTGGCTTTGAGATCCCACCATGATGATGAAACGAATGCCATGCGTTCGCGTTCGCGTTCGACAATCAATCGGGTTGCGACAGATTGGACGCGACCGGCGGATATGCGCGGCATGACTTTCTTCCAGAGAACTGGTGAGAGGCGGTATCCGTAGAGGCGGTCTAGTACGCGTCGTGTCTCTTGGGCATCGACGAGTCGGTAATCGAGATCGCGGGTGTTGTGAGCTGCGGCTTTGATCGCATCTTCGGTGATCTCGTGGAAGACCATGCGGCGTACGGGGATCTTGGGGCGCAATACTTCGATTAAATGCCAGGCGATCGCTTCACCTTCGCGGTCCTCATCGGTTGCAAGTATGAGTTCGTCGGCATCTTTCATCAGAGCTTTGAGCTCTGAGACTTTCTTCTTCTTATCTGGGTTTACAACATAGAGCGGCGCGAAATCTTCTTCGATATTGACGCCTTCTTTGGCCCAGGCGAGTTTCTTGTATTCGGCGGGGATATCGGCGGCCTTCTGTGGCAGATCGCGAATATGGCCGACTGAGGCTTCTACAACATAGTCATCGCCGAGAAACCCGCCAATTTTGCGTGCTTTGGCCGGGCTCTCGACGATTACTAACTTAGTCATTACTTCTTTCTAGTGATTATTCGGCGAA
>Ga0208253_1000291_pt1 | contig 22108 bp, 26 predicted proteins | sample CryBogCBE10Oct08_FD_184573 | JGI IMG/M metagenome (GOLD analysis project Ga0208253, IMG submission 184573) | Freshwater microbial communities from Crystal Bog, Wisconsin, USA - CBE10Oct08 (SPAdes) | ecosystem: Environmental > Aquatic > Freshwater > Lake | place: Crystal Bog, Wisconsin, USA...
AATGTTTGCATTGTTTGGCCAAGAATCCAATTATTATTGGAATCCTTATTGCCCACTAAAAACCTGACGCAAACGCCTGGTATCTCTTGAATGTCGTTGATATCCTCAGTGACTGAGGTCAATGGAATTGTGATTGTTCTGCTCATTATGATGCCCACACTGGTATTTGATAAGATGATCCGTTGATGATAACTTCAATCCAGGTATTGCTGCCACTTGTTAAGCCTGGTTTATTTGCTGGATTAAATGTCGCTGTACTGGCTCCAGTTGTTGGCCCAGTTTGAAAATAAAGCAATGTGCCACTTCCTTGGCCAACTAAATTTTGAGTATATTGAGAATACAAATTATTGACAAATGCTGTGCTTGATGTGCCAAATGCAGTTGTAGAGTAAACACCATAAGTCCCTGAGCCTTGTATTCCATTTCCTGAAATGGAAACCCCTTTTACTCCAGCTCCATAGACTGAATCTCCTTCAACTCCAGAGCCTGATGAAGAATTCCCATAAACGCCAATTCCTGAACTATTTGCAACTCCTTGAATGCCTGTTCCTCCACCATAGTTATATCCATAAATGGCTGGAGAATATGGATTTGAATTTTGGCCAAATACACCATAAGAATAATATGAACTGGTGTTTGAGTTATATCCAAAAACTCCAGCTGAATTACCAGCTGCATTGGCAGTCCCATAAAGACCATAATTTTGAATATTAGACAAATTGCCGACCACCGCAGCATATCCAGACACTGAAATGCCTGATGCAGTATTTTGACCATCAAATCTGGCCACGCCTTGGCCATAAATACTGTTTAAATACATATTGCCAGTATTTTTTTGAATGTAATAACCTGGTGAGGCAATCGGTGCAAATGGACCAGTTGTTGGTGGAGTACCACCAGTCCAATTATCTGACTCAATGTCTTGAAATATTGATGCAGCCACTGGCCCAGTCCATGCCGTTGAATTGGCTGGTACTCCACCATAAGATACTGAATTGGAATTGTATTGGCCCATCAAATACCAAACCACTTGGCCAACTGTGGCCGTTGGTGCAGTCAATGACCATCCGCTTGGTGCAGTTGCTCCCGATGTGGGTGTTGAATATGTTGGTGGGGTTAATGTTTGACTTTGTAGTTTGTATGCAGTGATGGCAGCCAAACCATTTTGGCCAGTTGCACCAGTTACGCTTGCTCCAGTCGGCCCAGTGCTGCCAGTTGGTCCAGTATTGCCTGTTGGCCCTGTCGGCCCAGTAGCTCCAGTAGACAATGGAACCCAAACAAATGCAGTAGATATTGGACTTAATGTTGATGATGTTTTATCGTTGCCGACTGTATAAGCAAAATAATATGTTGCAGCTGGTAAAACCAAATCAGAAAACACATAATAACTATTATTTGGAACTGTTTGATTATTTGATGTGGTTGATGTAATCCAAGTATTCCAATCCGATGGTGATGGAGTTGATACTGTTGTATAAAACAATGTGCCAGTGGTAATTCTTCCCACCATTGGAATATAAACTTGCACATCAAAATTGGGTTGAGTGGCCGATTCATGGTGCGCTGAAATTGTTGGTGCAGCCAATGCGCTGAAATAGGTGGGTGATGCCAATCCCGAATTGGGTGTTGGATGATATTGAGTAATGTCTCCAGTGGCATAAACATTTGCATCATAAGCAATCAGCTGCACTGCTGCACCAAGATTTCCGTCTGGCAATGATGATTCCTTAACTTGCATCACTCTGAATTGCTGATTTGTCCAGCCATAACTTGAATTGGTCACTGTGACCACATCGCCAGCATTGACCTGAATTCCAGTGTAATTGGTGGAAAAACTGACAATCAAATCAAGTCGATTTTGCTCAAGTGTCCGATTGGCTAAGTATTGAGCTGTAACCGAATTGTTGATCAAATCATATGAAACAGTGAATTTGTTAACTGGCTCGTTTTGATATATCAAATTGGCTGGGGTTTGTAGATTCACATAACCAGCCTGATCCCTATTTGTTGAATCATTAAATTTGGCCTCAATCTGATTCACCATTTGGGTGATATCCAGCTCCCCCACTGTGATTGATCCAACAATATTATTATCATCAAATGCGAATGATGGTGAAATAGCTTTATTGATTACCACTTGCCAATATCCAGTGGCTGCCTGATATGCTTGCCATGAATCACAGCAAGTCATCATCAAATCGATATTTGACAATACAGTCTGGCCAGTATCCAAAACACCATTAAATCTATATCTGGCCTGTGATGCTGTGCCACCTCCTGCTGGTGTATAGGTGATCAATTCATCTGAATAAGCATTCAGAGCTGCGCCCGAGGCAGAGCTGACAAATGATGGATCAATGGCACCGCCATAAATCGGATTGGTAATGTAGTCATACCAAACATCGCCTGGCTTGGCACATCCAGCTCCATTCAAATAATGGCTCACATAAAATGTAACTGGCTGCAATGAAGTTGTGCCAGGTGCATTTTGGTTATACACCAACTGCACAATGGCAAACGCCAATCCATTCATATTTCGATTAGTGCTGGCCCATTGCTGTCCTGATGGACAAGTATTTTCATCGCCAGAATCATATTTCATTATTTCCCATGGCATATAAGTTGTATTGATCGGTGTGATCGTGCCAGTAGGGGAAGATGTGTACAAATAGATATACAGTTGATTTGCAAATGGAGTTACATTGTTTGCACCATCGGTCAAAGTAGATACCATGGCTGGATATAAAGCATCAAATGTAATGATCTGATCTTGATAGTAAAAATTGGATGGATTGCCTGGTGTCGGCAAATTGTAAATAAATTGGCCATTTGGGCTAATGTTTGAAATCACCATCACATAAAACATTTGCTTTTGATTTTGTGATAAAACCGCATCACAAAACCGACCGCCAGTGTATGCATCACCATAAACCAATGGAATGCCAGCTGTTGGATCTGGTGGCACCTGCTGCCTAACATTGTTTTGTTGGGCCTGTGGCACATTGGGTGCAAATATCCTCGATGCAACTACTGAAATGGCAAATGTCACTGCCATTTGTGTTGCTATCCCAGCCGTGGCATACCATGCAGAGAATGCCTCATACGCTGCAATTGCTGATTCAATCATGTTTTATTCTCTGAAAAAAGTTGTATGCAATTGTTTGAATCCACGTTTTGAATAATCAATGCTTGGACTGTTGGCCATAAGTGATGTCATCACTACATCGATGCGCTTTTCATCCAATAATTTTTGAGCCTGTTTGTTAAATTCTAGCCATAATTTGCCACCAAGCAAACCATTCCTTTTTTCTGGAGCCACCCACCATGCCAGCTCATTGAGTTGATTTGATTTTGGACACCAAATATTTGGTGTAATCATGGCAATGATCATTCCATTCAAATCCTCGTCAATAACAATAAAACCTCGACCCAAAATCAAACTGTAAAGCAAATTCCCCACATATTTTTTATCCCACAATGTTTGATCTTTGTATTTTTGAATCAATGTTTCTCTTGAGAATTCCTCAATCATTGCAATCAAAATTGGAATATCAAATTTGTTTGCCAGTCTAATCATGAATTTTTTGAAAATGCGACCAGTGCTGCTGGATTGGTTTGAGTGGATCCGACCACTTTGGTGGCCGAGCCTGGTATTGGGTTTTGGCCAAAATTAAAATAAGTCGATGCAATCACTGGCACTCGATCCATGCTGGTGTCGTTGGGATACAAAAACCGCCAATTGGATGGATTGGTCTTAATTCCAGCCAGCCTTGAATCCAGCACCAATCGCATCGATGCACAAGACACAATACAAACAACAGTGCGCTGCCTTTTTTGATCATCAAAATTTTCATTGATGGCCACATTGTTGATGATGCCTTGGTATCTTTGGAAAAACTGCTGTACACCGCCAATGGTTTCAATTTGATTGTTGGCATCGAGAAATCCACGCCAAATTTTTACAGTGCTGCCTTTGACTGGTGATGCCAATATCAGTGAAACCACATTGATATCTAGTCCAGACAAAGATAACTTTATATCCACACTACTGGCTTTCATATCTTGCTGAATTTCACTCACGCCAAGATATGTGCCATAACCAGCATATCTGATCCCATTGATTGTGACTGGGCCAGCTGCATTACAGAATGTAAATATCTGCTGCGCTTTACCTGTTCCTGATCCCACGCCAGTGGCCGTGAATGTCACTCCGACTGTATTGGATGATGCACCGATAGCTGTAAAATCAGTCGTGCCAACAACAAAAATAGTATAAGTGCTGCCAACAATAAATTCTCCAGCATAAACTGTAAGAATCAATTCGACAAATTCAGCATATCGAATTGAACTGGATCCAAGTGCTGCAATTGCTGTTGACATAATTATCCTGTAATGTATTCACGAAATACAAATGGCCCAGACCATTCCACAAATGCCCCATTGGTCATTGGTGTCAATGAGTATGTTGGGCATTGCTCGGCCACCACATAAAACGAACACGCATTGCCCAATAGCACTGGTGCCGATGATGTTGGTGCGCCAATCAATGGCCGATTAATGTAAATTAATGATCCAGTTGAATCATTGGTAATCTTGTAAACATAACCATTGATGGATATGAAATCCCCAGCTTTATAGTTGCCATTTGAGGACAAATTGATCGCCTGGCTGTTTGGGGTTGGTGTACCGCTTAAAGTGGCTGCTGTGGCCGTTCCTTGGTTTTGTGTAAACCATGACAGCTGGCTCGATGCAAATGTGATGTAGTCTGGCAGCTGCCGATCCAAATTATCAATGGCTTGAATAATGTCTCTGACCTGTGGGTAATACAAAAAATTATGTGGGACTACTGTAAAAACCCATGGTACTGAAGTCAAATATTGAGCCACTGTGACTTGTCCTGATCGTGACACTTGTTGGCCAATCATCCTACGATTATTTACTGTCATCTTTTGTTGAATATCAACAATGTTTTGGAAACCAGCCATTATGTTCTGCTCCTCGTTGTGGCAATGTTTTTGGTAGCATATTGGTTAGCTGCCCAAATTGCTCCAGAGCTGCCATATAGCCGATCCTCAAATGATTTGGTATCAATTGCATTGATGTAATTGTTGGTGATATTTTGATTTGTTCCACCCATCCCCATTAATTTATTGTTGGGAATCACAGTACCTGATCCTTTAGGGACAATCAATTCTGGGCCTTGTTCTCCCACCAAATATGGTGTTCCACCAGATACATCACCACCAGCTGCTTTAGGCCCACCAAAATAACTGGAAATGCTCATTGTGCCTTCACCTGGTACTGACACATTACTTGATTGAAATGCACTACTAAATATACTTCCACCCAAACTACTAAATAATTGAGTTGCTTGAGCTTTGATTTGAATGGCAATCAAATCTTTAATAATACTAGCAGCCAAACTAGCAAAACTGATTTTTCCAGTTTTTGCAAAATTCTCCAATGCTGTTGACATTGAATCCACAATTGTATTGAATGACTTTCTGCCAGCATCGGCCATGGTTTCGGCATTTTCTTTATATTGAGCAAATGCCTCATTCCAGCCAGTGCTGAATTTTGTTCTGGCCTCTTGATTGGCTGCCACCACTTTTTTAGTTTCACCAATATAGTAATCGGTGGATATCTGAACCAATGTTTTTTGTCTGTCCAATTCAGCAGCCATTTGGCTGGCCCCTGGTTTATTTTTGTCAATTAGATTTTTCTTTTTATCAATATCGTCAATTGTTCTTTGCTGCTCATTCAAGACGTTATTAATTGCGTCTTGCATTTCTTTTTCGTTTTTGGTTATCTCTTTGTCTTTTTCTTTTTGTTTGAGCATTTCCAAATTCAAATCTGATCGTTTCTTGTAAGAATTAAACAATTCTTTTTCTGCCAATAGCTGGCCAGAATAGCTGGCCACCACTGTTCTGTTTATATTGTCTTCAGGTTTTTTAGGTGCGACTTTGTTGTTGGCCTCCTCAATTTTCTTGAGTGATGCAACATAATCGTCAGAATCCTTGGCCCATTCTGTGGTGAATTGATTCAGATTATCTGTGAGCTGCTTGAAAAATGTGCCTTGGGTATAGCTTCGAATATCAAAAAGAGTGTATAAATCCTTGGCCAGCAATTTAATGATGCTGCCAAAATGCTGAAATGCTGTGACAGCTGCCTCAACAAAATCGCCAATTGCCTGGGCACCAATCTTGAGCCAGCCAAAAAACATTTCCATCATGGTGCCAGTTTTATGAAAACTATCATAGACAGCATTCATTGTCGGAATAAATGCGTTGGTAAACTGCAATGATAGGTTTCTGCTGGCAGCCTCAAGTTTAAGTGACAATTCATGGGCTTGTTCAATAGAATTGGCATACTTGTCCATGGTGCCTTTGCTTTCGGCCATAGTGGCTGCCAAGCCTTTTAGATCCACTCCCCTAATTGATTTCCCCAATGTTTCAAATGCAAGGCCATTTCTCTCGGCTGAATCCTTCATATTACCAAGAGCTGATACAGTCTTTTCAAATAAATCCTGTTCAGACAAATGCCTTAAATCATTAAGGGAAACCCCTAATTTCTCAAATGATGTCTGAGCCTTGGCATTGCCCTGGACTGCTGACTCTAGCTTGGATGTGAATCCAGAATAGATTTTGCTGGTGGCATCAGCTGAACCACCATTTTCCTCAAGAGCCTTGGCCAGCTCCAAAACCGATGCTGTGGCCACATCATTGGCTTTGGCAGTTTCCACAATCTTATTTGAAAATTCCATGGCTGCCCTGGTCATTTCAGCAAATGCAGCCACCGACAATATTTCTGGGATATATTCTTTTAAATCTTTGAGTGAGTTTTTGGCCTCAGAAATTCCTTTTCTGAATTCGGTGGTATCTAGCCCCAGTTGGGCACCTAAACCAGCAATAATATTGGCCATTATTTAACCTCAAATAAATGTGTTGGGCAGTTTGGTGCCATCATCACAAACGCCAAAAGCCTCTGATTCACCAATTCCTGTTTGTCCACTTCGTTTAATGGTGGGAAAATGTAGTCATAAGCCCTTGGAATTATATCCTCGAGTGTATAGGGTGACTTGCCTTTCGACAACATTTTATTAAATTGACCAGCTGTAAGGTTCCCCAAAACCTCCAAAATCCCACGATTGCCAATTAAGCCATCGGCATACATGATGGCAATGTCATTGAATGTGCCCTCATCAATTGCTGCTGGATCGGCCCCATGGGCTGTGATGTAGGCTTTGACTTGCCTACGAACCGATCCTGTTATTTTCCCTTGGTGGCCGAATAATTGGGTGAAATCACATTATTGATTTGATCGATCAATTCCATCTGGATCGAAAATGGAAATAATTCCTCGATGTCAGCATAAGTGATCGAGGCCATGTCAAAGTCTTTATTCTCTGGCACCAGCAGCCGTACCAGCTCAGTGATCCTGTTTTGTGTCAAAACCTTGTTTCTCGATGTCTCTTTGATCGATGTTTCCTTGACCTCGATGTCATTCTCAAGGTATTTAATATCTGGATCATTCTCATATTTGACCCGATTATCAATAAACTCCTTGGACATTTCCTGATAAAACTGATCGGCCTTGGCCTCATCAATGATCTTGACTCGCTCAAACATGGCATCAGTTTCAGCTGTCAATGGGACTTTGACTCTAAATGTGTGGCCATTCAATTCAAATGATTTGATCCTGAGTGAGTCTTTATTTTCGGCAAATTTGGAGCCAAAAGCATTTGCAAGTTGATTCATTTTTTTGTTCCCATGTGTTTTGATTTGTATTTTATTAATGCGTCTTTTAAATCACCAGCCAATGAATTGGTGACTTGAATTGCATTGCTTTCTAGAGCTGGTCGAATGAATGGACTGCCCTCGCCCTTGAGCCATCTGGCCGTTCCAAACTCGATGGCAAATGCTCGGCCATCACTGTGCATATGCTGAGTTTGTTTGGTTTTAACATTCTTGAATTTTTTGGACAATTGTTTGTGATCGCCATCATCTGCCACAAATTTATTGCCTGGTGCCACTGTGACCCGAGAAATCATAATTGTGGTCGGTGTGGTATATATTGAATGTTTATCCTTGGCCGTTGGTTTTCTTGCCTCGATTTGGAGTGATGCTCTGAGCTGGCCAGTGTCGATGTGTGTTGTTAATAATGCCTTGGCCGTTTCCAATACTGGTTTCATGGCCGATCTGCAAGCATTTCTCAAAATGTTTCTGGTGTCTTTTTCGCTGAATTCATCATCAATTTGATTCAGCAAATCATCAAATTCTTTGAATCCACTCCATTGAATTTTGATTTCGGTGGACATTTAATTGAGCTTTCCAATGATGATTTTCTTGAAAATCATACTATTGAGCTGGATGACGTAATCAACCACCTCCTCTGGAGTCATCGAGTCGGCATGGTTTTTGGCAATATCAAACGCCAAATTGATGCCAGTGATTTTTTGTTGGGAAAAACCAAACCAGTCCTTTTTACCAGACTCGGCTTGGTTTATTAAATATCCCAAAAGATCATTATTGTTTTGTATTGTTGTCATTGTGTTTTATTCTGTTTTTGTTTCTGGTGTTTCAACAATAATGGGTCTGAATGGGTCATCCCCAGCAGCCAGGCATTTGGCAATAGCCTCATCAATATCTTCCACTTGATAGGTTTTGCCATTTGCAAATTGAACTGTAATCATGGTTTTGCCTGATTATGTATTGTTAGACCAGCCGTATAGGTTGCCCCTTGGATGAATGCTAAATGTGCATTTTGCCTCGGCCTTAGTGTTTGTCTCAATTTTGAATTCAGACACTCGGCCATTAAAAGCATAAGCCACAGTATTTGCACCAGCCACTGCTGCAATCACAAAAGTACGATCAATCACGCCAGAATAGGCATCAGCACGCATCAAAAGCAAACCAGCATCTGATGGGTTCCATGCTGCCACAATCGTCATCGATGTGGGTTTTGATTGAGTTGGGATGATGTCTGACTGTCTCGATCCAGCAACCCCGAAATTGGCCGATGCGTCATCTTGGCCAAATGCTGGGATGTCTTCAACATACAATTGCTGTGCAGTAGAGCCAGTGCCATTGGCAATGGTGCCGACAATGCCAGCGACTTGGCCAGTCCAAGTGGACAATTGAGTCAATGTCAATGCTGTGGGTGATGCTCCAGTTTGGCACCAGAGTGACGCTGCAAAGCCTGGTAAGACTTGATTTGGTAATGCCATGATTAAATCCTTTGAGAAAAATTAAACGAATTGTTTTGTTTTATCAACATGGGATGTCCATCCGACAATCCAAGATTATTTGGTTTAATTTTACATTGTCATCATAGGTATTGTATAGCATCGATATATCAATTTTCGACACAAAAATACCAGCAAACGACCCTTTCACACCAAAAAATCCTGAGAATCCATGCAATGCCTGAAGTATCTGATTGGTCATGCTAAAACAATTGTTCATGTCTGAGGCAAAAACCGATGTCTGGAAAATTGGTGTGTCAATCCCTTTGTTGGATTGACTCGGCCCTGTATAAACTGGCTGGTGGACATTCCGCAGCTGCCAAACCAAAAACTGGGTTTGCTCTGCAAAATTCCTGTTGAAGTTTGCATACACTGGCACTGGTGAAACAGTGGCAGCCAGTTGATTTTGAATCGCCTGGGCATAGTTGATGACATTTTGCTGGGTGGTCATACTGATGTAATCGGATCGTTGCGATAACAAACAAAAGTCACATTCATACGATCATTGGATTCCAAAACATCCATGACCCGATAATCCTTGTTTCTCCAATTGATAGAATATTGATATTGATTCAATGAAACCGCCAATGTGTTTGGAGTGAAATTTAAGACAAAACGAACTTGCTTGGTATAGGCTCGATCATCTTTGGATGCCACCATTGAGTCTCTGACATCCTGAACCAATGCTCGAGTCGAAAATGCCAATGTGATGGTCGTTGTCTGCTGGCCAATAGAATCCACGCCAGCTGTGACATTGTTGACATTGATATTTTCGTATCTTGCAATGGCCATTTATAGCACCAATGGTTTATAGGGTCTGAGCAATGCAGCAGCTCCCATGGGAATCTGTTTTAAACTGGTTGATGTAGTATCTGAACGATTATTGTATAAATGCGTCAAAATCATCAATCCAGCCTGTTGAATCACTGGGTATGCTGCATATGTGCTGGCTGCCGTTGTGTATAAAGCCACAATCGGATTGGTAATCACTTGATTGATCTCGCTGGGCATACCAGTCACAATGATTTTGTTGCCAGTTGGATCGTAGAAATAATTGGTCGATGCCAATGTGGTAAATGTCGGTGGATTGGTGGTTGTCCAATAGCCCACAGAATTGATTGTCACGCCAGTTGAGCCTTGGGTAACCTCGGGCAAATCCAAGCACACTGAAGTGCCACTCATGCCATTCCATGCCCCATAATAGACTCGATATTGGGTGGAAAATATGCTCATGCCCAAAAAGTCTTCCACCATCATTCTGGTGGCCACTTCTAATCCAGACAAATAATCATCTTGGCTGGTGTCATTGTATAAATTGAGCTGATTGGTGATCTGTGTCAATGTCAACCAAGGAGTTGACACATCCCGAGTGACTTGCTCGATCTTCTCATAGGAAAATGGATTCCTACTTGTTCCCAAGTATGGGCCATTGACGTAGCTGTCGAGTGCCATTTTGAGCCTTTAAGTTGAAAGTCTCACGCCAGCATATACGTCACGAATTGTGCTGCAAACACGCTTTTCAGCATATAGCACCATTGAGCCTGGTGTTGTTTGATCAAACCATTGGAATGACATTTCTTCATTGTCAGCAATAGTTACAAATAATTCCCATGCGCCCAAATAAATTGGCAGCTTACTCGATCCAATTTGATCCATGAATGGATTGGGAATCACTCGATGGCCAAAAATATTGCCGACTGAATAGCCGTCTTTATCGCCAATCTCAAGAAATAATGGCAAACCACCAGAGTCTTTTAGCTCACGCAAATAAGCAATAGTATTGGGGTGCATCATCCAGCAAGTGGATGGCATATTGTAGTATTGGGGTGGCAATGCAGCATTGAGTGCAGCAATGTCGTTATAAACGATTGCACCGCCAGTGGTGGATGCCACTGTCAACACTGTGTGAATTCCATTGGTAATGGCCGATCCATTTGATCCAAATGCAGCTGCTGATCCTGATGTGTAGTAATTCAAACCACGCAATCCCTGAGTGCCGCCATAAGTTGTGGTGGTCGAGCCAGACTGGTCATTGTTCAGCATCATTGACAATGCCTCTTGCTGTGAAAATTCCAAACCGACATCAGAAATGATGGTTTCATTAAGTGCATTAATGTCACTCAAAACTGCTGTCCTGACTGGGACTTGAGCAGAAACCACTCTCACTGGCAATTGCCAAAATGATGTGGCTGTATTGGGTGTTCCCACATTGGGTGTGAATGTATAGCCCCATGGGTTTGTCGCATTGGTCACATTACCAGTTTTAACCACAAACGCCTCATCCGATCCAATCGTTTGGATCACGCGTGCGCCAGCTGCACGAATAGGATTGGCCAAACGCAATGATGCAAACGCATCATCATAAATAACACGACCACCGACATTACTACCTGAGCCAGTGAGTGCCGATGCCTCTTTCAAATTGACAGTCACTCGTTTTTGCTTAACCAGTGATTTGTGGATGGCCTCAAGAATAATGTTGGTGCTCATAAATAATCCCAAAAAATTTAATGATAAAAAGGTAGGGGAGCAATGCTCCCCCACACTTTTAGTTTGCTGCCGTAGCAGTTGAACGATAAGCAATAATGCTCAATGGATCGACATTGGATGCAGCCAAACGCTTCTCACCGAAGAATGTGATATAGCCTGGCAATGTCTGATCGTATCTGCGTAGGATCATGTTCAAACGATCCACAATGGTGTGGCCACGTTGCCAGTCCCCAAAGTACATTGGGAACTTGTTCAATGTACCAGCTGATGCTGTGGTGGTTTGTGAGGGATTATCAAGATACTTGTTGACCACCACATCAAAACCAAGCATTGTGCCCACGATGCCAGTGCCTGGGCCATCGTTCAATGGGTGCATACGCTCGAAAATTGGTGTTCCGTTGGAGTCTTTCAAACCACGAATTTGAGACAACATGAATGGATTGACCAAGAATTTTGCGCTTGGAGTCCAGTATTGTTGTGGCAATGCGTAGATGAAATTGACCACATCGGTATACGTCACATTGGCTGCACCGACTGTATTGCTATTGGTGGTCAGCTGGTCATAAACAGCCAAACTATTCAAACCATTGCTGGTTGAAATGCCTGATGTGCCGAATGCGCCAGTTGTGATTGCACCGCCAGTATATGTGGCTGCTGCACCAGCATTTGCATATTGATTCAAACCACGCAAACCTTGAGTACCACCATATGTATTGGGACTATCAGTTTGGTCATTATTTTGGATCATGGATTGACCTTCGACCTGGCTGAATTCCATCAACATATCATCGACCACATTGGCCTCTAAACCATCGATGTCATCGAGTGCAGCTGTACGAATTGGGAATTGCACATTCAAGTCTTGCAAAACCAATTGCCAAATGTTGGTCGCTTCAGTTGTTGCTGAACCATTGTTTTGAATGGAATAGCCCCAAGTTGCACCAGCATTGCCGACTTTAGCTCTGAACTGATAGGTTGAACCTTCAGTGGTCACGTTTCTGGACAAACCACGCATGGGGTTGATCAAACGCAATGTGTGGAATACTGGATCGTATGCTGTCCGACCGCCGACATTGTAGCCGCCACCAGTCAAAGATGAACTCTCACGCAAATATGCTTGATACTGGTCATCAGACTCAAACAATTTGATTTCTTTTTCCATTTTGCCTTTTTTGGCAAAATGCTTGAGCTGCTCACGCACCATCTTATTCACTTCACCTTTGATGGTTTTCGCTGGCTTGATGATTGATGGAGCTGTGTTGATTTCAGACAATTTGGCCTCGATGGCTGCCAATTTCTCTGTGGTTGCAACAGAAATTTCTTCTACTTTGGCCAGAGTTTGAGTTTTTACTTCCTCAATCTTTGCCAAATTTGATGCCTCAATGGCATCGACTTTTTCTAGAATTTTATCGACTGACATGATGTGTTCCTTGATTAAAGACGCTTGGATAATGCTTTCAACAATTCTCTGTGCGTTAACGCCTCAAGAATTGAATCGGCCTCGTTGACCACCGCATCCGATTCGCTCGGCTTTGGGGTTTCCTGAATAGTTTGCTTGGCGGCATCACGCTGCTCAAGTATTTTCTTCAGTATTGAAGATGCAGTGGTCGCATCTTTTCGTGAAAATCCTGCATCACGCAGAGTTTTCTCGATCATTCTTGGATTCGCCTGGCCATTGCCATCGAAATACTCAAGATTCATTACTTCCGCTTTTGGATTGTTTGGGTACATAACGACAGACACCTCACGCAAACCGCCTTTGGTGATCTGGAAATATGATTCTTCATCGTCATCATCGCATGGATTGCCATCGGCATCCACCATCATGGCCTCGTCAGCATATGCACCGACAGACACGCCACCAAACATATTGGGTGATTCTTTTAAGACGTTGTATAAGTCGGAACCACCGACAGTGCTTAAATATAATTTGCCTTCAGCACACATTCCATCATCATCAAATTGGAATGAATCCCATTGGCCGACTGGCATTCCCATGTCGTTGTGATTCAAAAACATTGGCAATGGTTTGCCAGATTTTGCAAATTCATTGGCCCAGTCCATGAATCCCTCGGGCTGGTAATTGAATTTTCTGCCGTCTTCGCCATCCCTTGGTCCCCAGGTGGTGACTTTGGCTGCAATTTTTCCACTAGGTGAGTTTTTTTGGTCTGCCTCTTTTTTTAGACTGACCTTCGCCTCGCAAATTAAATTCAATGTTTGCTTCATTGATTACCCCATTATGTATAGACTGATTATTATCTTGTATTGTAGGGGTTTTCTCGGGAATTTGTGGTAGTTTAACACTAGCCACTTTGGTTTGTGAAGTCAAAACCCGAATTATTTTTTTTGTATTGTTCATTATTTGGCTGTATTGATGGCCGATTTTGGAGCCGTTGAACCACCTCCACCGCCAGTGTCCTGTGGACTGGACCCAGCAATTGGATCGATTTTGGCCACTGGTTTACCAGAAATTGGCACATTGGTTTTGGAAATGCCAGCTGGATTCAGTGCTGGCAATTCATCCCCGCCATCGACCTTGGCCATATTCAAATATTCTCTGGCCTCATTGGGTGTGAATATTCCAGCTGAAACACCAGCAGTGACAAAATTCATTTGATCGAGTGCAGCACCTTTTAAAAAGTCCTTGGTATCGAATCTCATGCAAAGATTTGGGTATCCCCTGAATAATTGCTTGTTGAATTTTTGCTCAATGTTAATGATCATCGGATACATTGTCGTTTTGTAGAATTCATCGAGCAATGTTTGCGTGTTGTTGTATTTGCCCATTTCAAGGCCCAGCAGCTGTGCTGGCACACCAAACAATGCACAAATGCGTTTGGTGGTCTGGTCTTTTAATCTGGCTGCATCAGCATCTTGCAAGGTCAGCATTTTGACTGTTTCAAATGTCATGCCCTGATCGAGCAGCATTCCTTGGCCTGGCTTGCTCAAGTCGGTATCCTTGGATCCAGTCATCGATGCCCACGCCTCTTTTAGCCTGGCTGCAATCTCTTTGTACTTCATGTCTGGAATGACCTGATCTGTCTTAAATAGACCACTGGGCTTGGCCCCATTTTGCATAATGTAGTTGGCATATAGGTCAATGTCAGTATCAAGTGCCACCAGCTCGGTGGCCAAAATACCTTTATTGAAACCAGCCGAGCCTTGCCACGCTGCCTCAGTGATATGAATCACCTGGTATGGTAGCAATGGCTCATCCATGTTGAAACCATACGTTGGAGTGGACATCCGATAGCTTGGATACCGCAAATTGGTCATTTGAACTGTGATCAATGTGGCATCGAGGTTATACATCTCGATTGGGGTCTGCATCGAGTCTTTATTATCTTTTCTCAAAAGCAATGTAAAGCATTCGCCAGCCAAGTCTTGCCACATCGACCATTGATACCAAAATTCATATGCGTTTTGGAAATTGTTGGGGTCTTGAATCAATCCCAATACTTGTTTGGCCTTGGCTTTGTCCCTTGCACCAGGCAGATCGGATTTGATGGCATCCACAAATGTGCCATCATCACATTTGTACATCACACTGATTCCGCATTGGGCCAATGCTCTGGCTTTGACTCCCACGCATGACATGATCGTACTGTTGCGTGACAGCACCGACATATCCACAATTCGGCCAGCATTGGTGACGCTCGATGTGGTGACGTAAAGTAATTGGAATGCCGAGCCTTGCTGGCCATTCTGATTTGTCCTGACAATCTGGTTTCCCAGCTGTGTTTGGCCAAATAAAGTATTCGATTCTTTGGTCGTTTTACTCTTGAAAATATCTAATATTCCCATGTTTTACCCCCATTTTGATCACATAGTATCATTAAAACGAACGAAATCCAAACGAACTCGATACATAAGGGTTGTCCAAACTGCAATGGGCTGCAATGATCATTGCAATAATTCCATCGACCTTGGCCGCTTTGTCGGCCTCGTTTTTTCTGACTTTGATGTTGCCATTGACATCCTCGTAAACCTCGCAATTGGACAATTGCCATCCTAAAAATGGATTGCCATCATGTTTGATTTGCTTATTTAATACCAATTTTTCCACATATTTCGATGGATTTGATAACACGCCCATGCCCTGACCCACTTTTTTGACTGGAATGCCAGCCTCATGCAATCTGGCCACCAGGCTTGATGCGTTGTATGCGTCATATCCTACTTCCTTAACTTCATATTTTGCACATTCTGATTTAATGTAATCGCTCACTTCCCGATCATCCATCACATTGCCCTCGGTAATCTTGAGAATGCCAGTCCGCACCGCCACTCTGAAAATGTCGGCATAGTGTTTGGGTATCAGCTCCAGCCCAGCCTCAGGCAAAAAGAATTTAAACTCGGCTCGGTAGTCCAGCTCCCCATATCGCTTTAAAGTGCAAACTGCATTCAAATCTCGGGTGGCTGCCAAATCAAACCCAATGAAAACTGCATCGGGCACTCGGTCATCCACCACTTGGGTGGCCTCATCCCAGAATGTCCGATCCAGCCACGCACTCTGTGCCGACACAAATATATTCAAAGTCTTGCACAAAAACTCATTGAGTGCAGCTGGTTTGTGCTTGGCCTCCTCGGCTCGCTGGGCAATGGCCTCCTCAAAAATCGATATTCCATGCATTGGGTTGGCCTTGGCCCAGACTATCGGATCACGCCAATCATCGTTTTGATCTAATGAATACAGCAGCCCAAACCACCTTGGATTGTCTGTGGCCTCGCCATATAGCATCGATTGGTACATCGAGAAATCTTCATAAAATTTGGTGTCTTTTGTAAAACTGGCAGTGGTGATGTAAATCCTGAGTGGATTCTGTCTGGCCACCATACCCGAGTGCAGCACCTCGATCGAGTTTCTGTCCACAATCTGGGCGGCCTCATCAATGATCACGCATGATGGGTTTTTGCCATCCCCTGTTTTTTTGGTGTCTCGACTCAGGGCCTTAAACATCGATTGCGAATCCCCAGCCTTTTTGACCTCATATTTGCTGGGATTAAAACAATCAGCCAGCTCCTTGGGCATATTCTCAATAAACCCTTTGGCCGAATCAAAAACAATAGTGGCCTGTTCCCTGTTGGTGGCCAGAGTAAATACCTCGGCTCCAGCCTCGCCAAATTGCAGCTCATATAAAGCAATGATGGCCGTGAGTGTTGACTTGCCAGCTTTCCTTGGAATGTAAACAATCACATCAGTGACCATGCGCTTGGTGTGATTCTTTTTTGCCCTGAACCCATAAATTGCCGTAATCAGCAAAATCTGAAATGGCTCGAGGACAATTGGATCGCCAGCATTTGGCCCCTTGGTATGTTTCAAGGTAGCCGCAAAATTTAAAACGTGCTGTGGATAGTCTGGATCAAAAACCCATTCCCATGTCTTGTTTTCATATTGATCGATAAATCTTTGACACGCCAGTTGCACATCCCGACAAACATTGATTTCGCCTTTGGTGACTTGGATGGCATACAAAATGCCGTCTTGATAATTCATGCAGCCTTTGGCCCTTTGAGCAGTGAATCAATATTATTGGTTTTTTCTGTTTTTTGTCCAGCCAGCCTGGCTTTGGGTGTGAGGCCCAATTCGCCCATTAGCCTAATGCACTGCTCCAATGCCTTGGCTCGAATATTAACCAATGGATTAATGGCTGCCGTTTTGCCATCGTTGTGCCAAATCATTAGCCTATCATTTGTGAGCTGCATATTGCAATTGACGTACATTTCCATGGTGTCGGCCAGCATCCCCAATGTGTGCCGATTTTGATTATCGCCAATCCCATAAACATCAAACAAAAAATCTGATGCCTCTTTGACAAATTTCTTTTTATCAAACTGCTCTGGATGATCATGCCATTCCGCAAATGGCATTCTGTTTTTCAGCTCGGCTGGAATGGCTGCTGGTTTTAATTTGCTGCGTGTTTTGGTGCCATCGACCATGTGCAGCTCTAATGGCTTTTTCATTTTGACCTCTCCTAAGGGTTTTCCCTAAACCATCTATACCCCCAAACCGATTTTGCAGAAAATTGGGGGCCGCGCTTGCTTGTTTGTCTTCGGGCAAAATTTAAGTTTTCATAGGATTTCGCCCATCCCATGCGACTCTGAGCTGGTTGCTGAGTCCATCGAGGCAATCCCAAGCACTGACTGGTAGTCCTCGATGCTGTAATCCATCTCCTTGCCATTGTAGTGACGATAGACACCATCACGCTCGAGCTGGGTCTTGTCACTGTGGCATCCATGGCACAAGCATTGAAACACATTGCGATAGAACGCCATCTCCCCAATGGCACTCCAAGCAAATAGGTGATCGACTTGTGATGCTGGTGAAACCACGCCTCGGATCAAACACGCCTGGCACATCGGCTGCATCGATAGCTTGGCCTGTCTTAACTTCTTCCATGATCCCTTGTCATACATTGAATTGAACTTCTTGCGTTCAATGGATCGTCTTGCGACATAAGTATCTCGACCGCCATGAGCCAAACAAAATGTAGATAATCTCGATCGATTATCTGGGCATCCAAGTGATGCACATTTATTATTGGATGGCAGTGTTGGCATTATGGTTTATTAATAATATGCTCTGGATTATTATCAATCCATACATCAATATCAATTCCATGTTCATCACAATATGGTTTCTTTGCAGCACCATCAGTCAATACCACATTATCTTTGCCGATTATCTTGCCAATTGATTTGTATAAATCATCGATCTCATCTGGATCGGTGGCATGAGAAACGCAAAGTAATTTGTCTTTGCGTAGATAAACCAATTGAATAAACACATTCCAAAATTTTGGATCGGCTGAATATGTTTTGTGATAATCCAGCGCAAACGTCAGTTTGCCCGCTTTCTTTTCTTTGACAATGGCAGTTTCGCCATCCTCTGCACCAGCTGCATGAGCTGCTTGGCCGACTTGGACAGCCTTTTGCTTGGTATCAAATGGGCCTTTTGATCCCCAATACCAGCCATCGGCTTTTTTCATAATTGGCATAATAAAACCTTATTTGCTTAAACCATAAACCATCAATAGTGCTATTACCACACCAATGACAATGGCTGCTGATACATCAAGAATTGTCACTTTTTGCTCGTCTGTAAGTTTAAACATTTTTTCAGCTCCTTAGTTAATTTCCATCACTCTAGCATAATTTCATTAAATTTTGTGAATATTTGTGAAATTAAGACAAATAATCCTCAATGATCTCGATGGCCGTTTCGCTGGATCTGGCCACATAGACTAAGTAGTTTCGTTCATTGAGCATCAGTCTGATTCGCTTTTGATCATGGGATTCCAAGCCTTCTTGGGTCTTCATTTCAACAAATAAACCATTGAATCCATGCCTGGCCTCGGCCAAGAATAGATCTGGTACACCAGCTGTCAATCCTTCCAAAAACAAATTAATTCGATTTTTGGCCGATGTTGCTGCACCATTCGGTATCGAGAAAATGAGCGCATTGGGCCAAAAAGTCCGAATGTGTTGGATGACTTTGACTTGAATGGTGTGTTCTTTTATTCCCAAAATTTCTCCTGAGGTTCCCAAAATTTGTCTGACTTTGGTTTTTTCTGTATATAAATTGTGCATCTATTTTTGATTCCAAGCAAATAAGTCTGACCAGCCAAGCATTTGTATTGCCAATTCTGTGGCCCCAAATGCTGGCATTCATCACAAAAAATCCGATCATCATCGATAAATTCAAAACTGGGCCTTGGGTTTTCTTTTTCCATTGTTAATCCTTTTTTATTATTGGTTCCCATTGGTTCCCATTGGTTCCCAGTTTTCTGGAACTTATACCAATAGTGCTACTCAAGCACTATTGGTTCCCTGTTTTTTTCCTAAGGGGAACCGATCAATCGGGAACCAATTGAAATGAATCCTTTTCACTTAAATGGGTTTTCTATTGGTTCCCGAAAATTGGGAACCAATGATGTGCGTTTTGCACCGACTTTTAACTCAGCTGGCAAGTCCACTTCCAGTATGGATTCATCCTCAATCAAACCATCAATGATGGACATGACCTCCTCGGTTCGACCAGGCACCAATTGCCTAACGGATCGTTTGGATGGATATCGGCCAGCTGCAATTTCTTTTTGGATCACATCGATGATTTCAGCTTTTCTGGATTGTTTAATAGATTCGTACTTTTCTTCCTTGGCCAATTCCTTGGCCTCAATGCGCTTGGATTCCATCGACTTGGATGGAATGGCCCAGCGCACCGAAATCTCGATCGGGCCACGCAGCTGGTCGGTGACGAACTCGGCATAAATATTGGACTCAAACGCCACTTCATCAAAATCCGATTGATATCGATGTTTTCCAAGTTTGAGAAATCGTTCTTCGAGTCCATCCTCTTGGAATAGGTACGCCACGCAATTGGCATCACCTTCCCAGGCACCAGCTCCCCTGGCACTAAAATCCCGTACATCAGCTCGTTTTAAAGCCTTGGGTGTATGGGTAACCACCCAGACTGGATATCCACGCCCAATCAGCCCTTCTTTGATGGCTGAAATGTACTTGGCAATCTCAGCGTTATCGTTCTCAGAATCCACGTTAAATGATGCGCTGGCCGTATCAATCACAATGAGTGGCTTGATCTCCACCAGCTCGCCATCGATGTCTGGGAAATGGCTTACATTCTTAGCTGCCAAAATGGCCAATTTGGCTATATCTGAGGCACTGGATCGCTTGGTGGCCACGACTTTGAACCAATCTGATATCTCTGGCCATTCAATGGGCAAATCGGCCTCTGTGCGCTTTAAACGCTTTTGCAAAGCATACTGAATCCGCTGCACTTGGCCAGTATCCTCGCTCAGGTAAATCACTTTGCGTCTGATCTTGATACTGACATTGGAGAAATGGCTGTAAAACCCAGCCACTTGCATGGCCAATGGCAAAATGGCACTTGTTTTGCCGACTCCTGGTGCCCCAGCAATCAAAGTCAAACCATCGGCCAAAAATCCATCGATCACCCAATTCGGACTGGTGAGCACTGTCATTGGCTCGATTATTCGGCTTTCCCAAATATCTTTAACCAAAATCTCGCCAGTGTCAGGATCAATAATATTTGAAAATACTGAATCAGCATTATCAATATTAAAATCTTCTTCAGGATTATTAAAACTATTAATCTGGCCTTGAAACTGGCCTTGAAACCCATATTTTTTAGATAATCGGATTAATTGCCTAATTCCGATTCCATCTTCCTTTTTAAATGAATCCCATTTCTGAGACATAATAAATGGATCATATTTGGGTGATTTTCTCGACCACTGATCCCATAATTCAAACCCCAATTCTGATAATTCTTTTTTGAGTATCATGCCCACCGATATCCATTCCTGATAATCCTCGGCCTCGATGCAAGATAATAATAATTTCACATCATCGGCTTTGGAATTGGATGGCAGATAATCCATGACATTGATCTCTTTCAATACACCAGTGAAATCCCAATCGGTCAAAAGTATGTTTTTTTTCTGGCCAGAAAATCCACTAAAAAACTCGATTTGCCTGTTCTCTGGCAATGTGATGCATTTCGGTATTTTGTCCTTGGGCATCAAAACCCAATAATGGGCACCATGGCCAGACAGTGATGTCTCGTATGCTGCACCGACTTTGTTGAGGTAGGTCATCAGCTGCATTTGCTGTGGATGTGGCTGGTAATCGGCTGCATTTTTCCAATCCAGATCGATGCACACCAGGTATAAATCGGGTTCCAGCATTAATGGGTGCAGCAGTGACAATCCAACATATGGGTGCTGGATGGACTTGGCTTGGTGGTAGGTGCCAAGTCGGCCAGTGGTGGCAGCCTCGGCAATGCCCATGATGCCATCGATGCCGACTGGCCGTTTCATGTCGGTGAATCCACAAAAAATTGGGAATTCTTTTAATTCATACCAAAATGGATATTTGGAGTCGGTTTCGCTTACAATTATATTTGCCATCTTTGTCCTAGTTCGGGATTGTGGGCAGCTCTCACCAGCTGCCCATTTTTTTATTGTCGGTTTCGCTTACAATTATATTTGCCATCTTTGTCCTAGTTCGGGATTGTGGGCAGCTCTCACCAGCTGCCCATTTTTTTATTTAAAATTTTCCATGCTGTTGCTGCCACAAGTGGAACTTGTCCATTTCCAATGGCTTTAAGTCTGTCCACCCTACTGGCCACCCCATGAGCCACTCGACCCATTCTGGGTTCAACGGCCCACCAACCTGTGCCGCTAGGGGTATCTCGTTCCTGTCGTATTCCGATGGACTTGCGTTGTCTTTGTACATTCTCTGAACTGGTGTTGGCCATAGCCTTGGATTGTTCACTTGATCTTGTAACCTTATCTGAATTAAATGGCCGCTCGCTCGATGATTCTTGCCCTC
>Ga0208253_1000299_pt1 | contig 21878 bp, 40 predicted proteins | sample CryBogCBE10Oct08_FD_184573 | JGI IMG/M metagenome (GOLD analysis project Ga0208253, IMG submission 184573) | Freshwater microbial communities from Crystal Bog, Wisconsin, USA - CBE10Oct08 (SPAdes) | ecosystem: Environmental > Aquatic > Freshwater > Lake | place: Crystal Bog, Wisconsin, USA...
AAGAATAGGCCGGGCTGATGTAGTCCGGATAGTTGATCAACTGCAAGCGTATGTCAAACGAGTAGGTGGCCTGATTTGTGTTTAGACTAGGGATTAGGCCGTAAAGAAATCCTGAATTTGGGTCTAAAGACAATCCGGGTATGTTGGTATTGATCAAGTAACGGAATGGTAGTCCTGACAGCTCAACACCATTGAATTGATAAACAAAATAGTCGCCGGATCTAACTGTGCCAATTGATCCAGGTGTATTCAACAGGACCGGGGTTGCTATTGAGCTTAGATCAGCAGTAATAAAAGTATTGTCAGCAGTGATCAAGGTGTCGTCGGCCGACAGTTCACTGTGGCTCCACACGTATATGCTGAAAGCTCGCAGAGCCTGGCCACCCACTGATCCGTCATTGACCTGCAGAGTAAATTCGTAATTGGTACCGGTAGGAATCAACTGTATCAGACCTGAAATTACGCCAGTGGTGCTGATTGAAAGTCCCGGGGGCAGTGCGCCCGATACTAGAGTAACTACCGTGCTGGCTGGTCCAGTATACTCAATTTGTAGATCGGTAATCAAGGTCGAGTCAAACAACTCAGACAGTTGTCCAGGTGGTGTTACAAAAGCAGGTGCGGCAGTGGTGCCAATTTCCAAAGTGAATGTTCGATCAGCTATCTGAGTAACTACTCCAGCAACTTCGGTGTAGGCACGTATAGCAAATTTACTGACAGTGTCAACCAAGACCGGAGTAGGAACTCCTTCGATGTGAGCCGGCACTCCTTTGATCACACCAATTTCGTCAATCTCCATGCCTTTGGGCAGGGCACCAGCAATCAGTTTGTAGTATACCGTGGTATCGGCTGTGGCCAACAGGGCTAAACTGTAGTAGACTCCGCCTGGTATGGTTCCCAAGCTACCGGCTGGTGTTTGCCAGGTAATTTGTGACATGGTTTAAAGTATTACAGCGATGATTGTTTTCTCGCCGTCCTCAAGATTGGTTTCAAGAGCCTTGGCAAACACAGCCTGTCCATACAAGCGACTACGTCCAACGCTTTGAGCATGACCTGCTACGGAACTGGTAACCAGACTATCGCCTTTGTTTACAGGACCAACAACCTGGACAGGAACTCGTCCACGCAGAGCCACTGGCAGGCCAGCCTGTTCAGCATTCATTAGGTGTGCTGGTTGAGTAGATATTGCACCGGCCACGCGTTCATCAGCTACTTCTGTGCTGATGGTTATTTCTTGTTCTCCACCAAATATAACCACGGTACCGGCCGCGTAATCACGATCTGCGGCATAGTTTTCTGCCAAGTCAGCGTATTGTGCGCTGGTGGCCTTGGCAAATACAGTATTGAAATATTTGGTTGAACTACCAATGTTGCCGGTGGTGTTGGCTGATCCATTGACAATGTTGCCAACAGTTATGGTTCCTGTGCCAACACTGAGATTACCACTGGTAATGTTGCCAGTAACCGATTCACTGCCGTTGTTGATGATATTGCCGGTGGTAATGTTGCCGGTCACGCTCAATGATGCCAGGGTGCCAATACCAACTGCTACTACCCCAGTCAACTGACTTCCGTTACCAATGTAGTAATTGGCAGTCACGTTGCCAGTAGTAGATATATTACCGGCGGTAACAGTTCCAACTGTTATTAAATTACCACTGGTAATGTTGCCAGTGGTGCTGATAGTGTTGCTTCCAAAAGCAGCCAACAGAGTGGTTGCATTTGAGTTGCTGTAGTTGCTGACCCCTACAAGTTGGCTACCATTGCCTAAAATGTAGTTACCAGTGATGTTGCCTGCAACACTGAGTATGCCCGAAGAGATAACGTTTCCAGCAGTGACATTGCCTACTACACTGACACCAGAACCGGTATAGTTGGTAGCCGATATGTTGCCACCAGCATTGATATCCAGTTGAGTTTGGAGGTAGTTACCAATAAGGTTACCAGTGGCGCTGATCTGTCCGGTAGCCCAAAGATTAGCTCCAAATACATCGCCAATGGCAGTAATTAATCCGTTGCTGATTATGTTGCCGCCACGAATGTTGCCCTGTGCCAGCACTATGGTGCCGCTGTTGATACCACCTACGGCACTGATCAATCCGGTAACAATGGTGTTGCCACTGGTAATGTTGCCAGTGGTCAAGATTGTGTTGCTTCCAAATGCGGCCAACAGGGTGGTTACATTACTGTTGGTGTAGCTGGCTGGTAGTCCAGTGAGTTGACTTCCATTGCCGATGATGTAAGCACCTGTAACATTGCCAGTGGCACTGACCGCGCCAAGAGTCAGCAAGTTACCACCTGACACATTACCCACAGCTGACACATTGCCCGTGGCACTGTAAGATCCTAATATTGTTAGCACATTAGGGCCTGTGGCAGTATAAACCAAACCAGCTGTGGCCGCGGCATTGCCGGCGCCGTTATTATAAACTACCGCACCGGCTGGGCCTGGAATGTTGGTAATGTTGGCTACAATGTTGCCAACAAAGTTTCCTACAAAATAACCAGTAGTAACAATGTTACCGGTGGCACTGATTATACCCGCAGCACGAACATTGCCAGTGGCACTGACCTGAGATGCAACAACGTTGGTACTGGTAACGTTGCCGGTGGTGGAAATAGAATTACTACCAAAATTGGCCATCAAGGCTGTGGCATTGCTGTTGGCATAGGTAGGTGGCAATCCAGTGAGTTGACTGCCATTACCAATGATATAGGCTCCAGTAATGTTGCCTGCGGCTGTAACAGCACCCAGACTAATGATGTTGCCACCGGTAATGTTGCCAGTGGTATTAACAGGATTACTGCCGAATGAGGCCAAAAATGCAGCCACGTTGCTGTTGGTATAGGTTGCTGGTAATCCAGTGAGTTGGCTTCCATTGCCAACAAAATAGCTGGTAGGTCCTGCTACCACGTCACCGGTAGCACTGATGGTACCACGCACAAACTGTCCGGTAGTTGTGATCACAACCACATTGGGTGTGCCGTTGATACTGGTAGTAACATTGCCGTTAACACCTGCAATACTTACGTTACTGGTACCATTATTGATATTGGTTACTACTACGTTGGCTACCTGGCTGACCTGGGCCCAAATGACCGCTGTTCCGTCGGTATAGTTTTGGAAACAGTAGTAGAAAAAGTTTTGATCGTAAGCATACCAGCCAGCTTCGTCACCTAGACTACCGTGTAAAGTAGGCGGAGGGCTTACCTGTGCTCGCGCATAAAGTTCGCTGAAATTTTCATTGCAGATAATAAAACTATTGCGTAAAGGAGTGCCTTGCCCGTCGTTGGGTGTGGTTCCTACTTGGATAACTTGTTGGGTCATAGATCATCGTCCTCTTAGTGTATTTACCAGAGGGCCGGTGCTATGTTATTATGCTGAGTTAGGTAGGACTGAAGCTGGATCCGCAACCGCAGGTAGTTTGTGCGTTGGGATTTTTGATACTAAAACTGGCGCCCATGACATCGTCTTTGTAGTCAATTTCGGCGCCTTGCAAGTAGCCGCCGCTCATGCTGTCTACCAAGACATGCACGCCATTTATTTCCAAATCCCAATCATCTTCGGCCTGTTCTTCATCCAGAGTAAAACCATACTGCATGCCCGAACAACCGCCACCCTGCACAAACACACGCAGTTTGAGTTCGGGCTTGTTTTCTTCGGCCAGGATATCTTGTATTTTTGCCACTGCTGAATCGGTAATTGTGATCATAGTCTTTCGTTGCAAACGTCCCAGTTGATGATTTTCCAAATGTTATCTAAATAGCGTTCTTTGTCCCACTGATAGTCCAGACTCCAGGCATGCTCCCACCAGTCGATCAGGACACAGATGTCTGTTCGCACCGCATGGTTGCGAATGGTTTTGATTTCACCGCCGGTGGATAGATATACCCATCCAGATCCTTGAATCTTCATGGCCACTTCTTTAACTGCTGCTTTAAAGTCTTCGTAGGTTTTGAAGTTGCTTTCAATCAGTTCCAACACAGCACCTTTAGGTCTATTTGCACCCTTGGGTTCTTTTAGCTGTGGAAAAAATTTGTTGTGCAAGAATGATCCAGCCCGGTTAAAGTCCGGATCTCCTTCACCGGCATTGTATCGTTTGGCATAGCCCTTGGCTAAATGCTCGTAGTGATACTCAATGGTTTCGGCACTCATCACCGGCTCAAGAGCCTTGTGAGTGTAGGGCAAGGGTGTGGTTTCCAGCTTGGCTGGTTTGGTAGTGGCTTCTACTAGGTCAATGATTTCACGCATACAGATATTTATCGGCGTCGGGTGATACGTCCACGACCTAGATCGTAAGGGCTAAATTCCATTTCTACTGTATCGCCTTCCAACACTTTGATATTATGCTGGCGCATGCGTCCGCTGAGAGTGCCTAGAACGGTGTTTTGAAAACCTTCAATTTGGACACGGAATTGGGTGTTGGGCAACACTTCGGTTACCTGCCCGTCCATTTTGATTACTTCTTCCTTTGCTATGGCACTATCTCCTTTTTCAACGACGCATCTTACTTATATCAATAGCTTCTTGGTCGCTGAAAATAGGCACAGCATTGCTTTTGTGCATGGTACCGATACCCTTGATCTTGGTACCGGTATATTCCTTGTCCTTGGTTTTTACGCAGGCAACCCAACCAGTATCCTTGCTAGGGATATGAGGCGTTTCTCTACCTGGTGGAGTTTTTGGAATAAAGTCTTGTATTGTTTTTCTTGGAGCATTATAAGGTCCTGTGCTGAATCGTGGTTTCATCCGCTCGAATTCGATCAATTTACGATCCCATTCGGCCTGTTGGGCCTGGGCTTTCTTTTTGGCATCGGCGCTGGCCCATTTACGGGGGCCACGTTTTTTACCAGTGGTAGTTAACCAAGGTCCTTCAAGATGAAATGCCATTATAGTAACTCGCACTTGTTATTCATACTGCTATTATAACAAATTGCGAGTATTTTGTCAACCTCCTGTAGCCGGCGGGCCTTCGTAAAAAATGTGATTTCCTACCCGGCCGATGCGTTTCAAACGCCAGCCTGGATGCACATAGATATTGTGGAAATTCATGGCATCGCTGTATTTGAGTTGGAGATCATAGTAGCCGCCGTGTGCCAATTCTTCGGCTACCTGCTGGCTTTCAATCCAACGTGGGTCGTCATTTTTGGGTGTGGACACTCGCATGCAGGTCCAGCTGAACTGACAGATGGCTCGAGTCACGGTTTGTGTGCGAGTTTCTACCACTTGTCGAGGTGGCTCAATCCAACTGGGTTTTACTGTCCGGACTGTGGTCACTTTTTGTGACACTGCGGCTAGAGTTTTTTGTCGGACCACACTGCAAATACCACTGGGATATCTGGGGTCTTGAGCGCGGTTCATGGTAACTAGACCTACCGCTACTTTGCCTTCCAAGGGTTCTGATCCAGCTTCATAAAATATGTTGCGAGCTAGACATTCGATATCCTTGTTGGATACAAATGGTGCTACCAACGCATTGGCCGTTGTCTCAACAAATGAGTGGGCCTGATTGATCATTTGATCTTTAAAACTTACTTCTGCTACTTGTATTTCTTGTGCTGCTACTGCTGAACTACCTACTGCTACTACCAACGATAATAGAAAGTGAGTAATCTTCACTGTCATCTCCTCGGCGCTATACTGAGCGCATCAGCGGATGCCCAGGATGGGCGCACAGACAATGGCGGTGGTTAGACGTTTAGACAGGAGACCTCGGGCCTTCTTTGCCATACTCTCTAAGCAAACCTTTGTTTCCAGTTTGCCCATACCATTTGTCAATGAAGAGGATTTCCGAAGTCCTCTTTAATACCAGTCAGCTTTGCGGCACTGACCCGTCCGTTTTGGAGTAGATCTTGATTTGTAATCCTCCGCTAAACGCAATGTTAGCCTGGTTGTTTTTTCTACTCTCTAAAATACTTAGTACCGGGTTTGCGGATACTGCTAAAAATCCTGACTTTTTGATACATTTTTGCCGTTAACTGCGTATATTACTCCACCTCAGGTGGCGGCATGGCCTTCAAACGGTCCCATGTGGCCTGCTTGTCCTTAATGTGCTGTTCCAACTGGCGATATTGATCGCCTAGAGCTTTAAGTTCTGCCCATTCCGTTTCCAGCTCGGCATTGGGGGTCAAAATATTCAAGCGTTCTTCAATCTGTTTGATTGCCTCAACTAGACTCCAGCCGTTGACTTCGATATCGGCACCTTCACCATCTAGTCGGATTTTTGGACTAACTGATGTGCTGTACCACGGGCTGTTGATACCAGTACCAGCACCCGAGTTAATAGTGTAAGGACCGCCAGTGGCGCTGATTGTATAAGGATTGGAGTTACTGCCCAGGCTATACACATTGGGACTGCCAATGGTTACGTTGGCACCCGGAACGGCACCATACTGTGGATCACTGTATCCACCGACGGTAATGGTTTCATATCCATCGATCAAGTCATTGAGGTTTGAAATAGTTATAGTATCAGTAGGTTCCATACTGTTATTATACAGCAGGAATTGGGTTTGTCAACTCGTAACGTGCCGTTTGAGCCAAGGATCCCAGATCATAACCGAATCCCAGCCGTGGGTCCAGGTCACCATAAACAGGCTCAAGGTATTGTGATCGTAGATGTGCATGCGGTTTTCTTCTACTCGGGCCTGTATGCTACGGCTAGAAGTGCTCCAACGGGTCAGTTGTGTTCGCGCATCAGGCGTTCGCACTATTACGGTATAAAGTGCATCACCGTTTTTAAACGTGGATAAGGTCATTAGTGTAGAGGTTGATCAGGTGGTCTTGGGCTATTGAATGTTTCAATATGCTTTACAAAATTAGCGTCCATGATTACCATGTCGTTGTCGTATTGAGCAGCCTTTTTGTTGGGCACGCCGATAATTCTCATGAGTCCACCCAGATTGATATGAGTGATCCCTTCATGATACAGGGCCAGCATTACGTTGTTGATGATGATACGGAGAGCTTCTTCGAGGTCGTCGTCTTGTAACATCAAAATACTTAGCTAAAAATTTTATTTTTGTTTTAAGCTAGTAAACAACATCAATGATCGTTTGGTCTTGATACCGTTGCCAATAAAATTATCAGCACAGTGCAGTGAAGTGTTGTCCCAATAGAACAATGATCTAGGAGTCCACTTGTGTATTTGATCTATGGTGATGCCTTCTAAATCAGAATAGGGCAAGTGACTAAAGTATTTTTGCCATTGCTCCTGAGTCACATGATATCCTGGAATCAATCCTTCATACTGTATGTCGTCCATTGGCCGGACCCAGTGAGATTGATCGTTGGCCCGTAGATCTATTTTTTTGGCTATGATGGGCCACCTGCTCAGAAAGTTGCGCTGTTCAAACGAAATTGTATAAGTTTCGGGCCAGTCAGTCACATCAACAGGCCCGGTCATGGGTTCAACATCCATGGGCAAGAGGATTACCTTGTAAGGAATTTTATCTGCATACCAGCGTATGTCTGCATGCAATTTCCAGGGATTTATGGCCTCTTGTATAGCATAAAAATCTACCACCCAATCGTCCAGAACAGCATCAATTTTTGGTTTGATCCAGCTAAGTAGTTGCCCATATGGAGTATCTTCTCCGAATCCCCAGTATTTAGATACCTTACCGTGTTCGGGCCAATCAATGGGTCGCATGACCAAACGTCGGCAAAAATCAAATTCCTCTTGGGTTAAAAAATTTGATATGTAAACACTTTTTCCAGCGCTGGCTCTCAGTTGATTTTCTTGTTCGGCTGTAAATGATTTTCTTTGGTATTCGTGCATGCAATAATTTATGCCAGACAAATCTTAACTAAAATCATTTTATTGTCAACGGTAACGCAATTGGATTTCGGCCACCGAAGATGGTCGAGTAGCAGTATTGGTTATTTGTAGTTTGTTTAGTGTAGGATCTTGACACACGGGTTGGTCATTCCATACCCGAGCTATTTTGCAGTCTTGATCTCTGACTGTGCTGACGGCATGATCGGTGATACTTTTGCCGGTGGTTTCGTTGCTTGCTACACTGGCCACACCAACTCCGGTTATGACCAAGGGTGCGGCCACGCAACCTGACAATGAGATAACGGTCAAAACCGTTAAGATCTTGACCGTTATCTGTGACATTACAGTTGATTAGGCTGTTACTTTTTCTGCTTTGGCAGACTTGATAGCTGAACCTGCAACCTTGATTTCGCCTTTCTTAGCGATCTTGGTCTTTTCAGCCAACTTGTTTGCTACTGCGTAACCTGCATCACCTGCAACACCTTGCTCTGTCAAATACTGAAGAGCTTGCAATTTGGTCATTGGCGTTGGGAGCTCAACCAAATTGATGTTGGTGCAACCTGCTTTGTTTAGGATCTTGATACGAGCTACCAAGTCGTTTGCAAAACGTGCCTTAACGGTGCCGTCTGCATTAGTTGCCGTACCTGCTACTGTGAATAACTTTTCCATCTTGTTGCCTTTCTAAGTTGCCTATCAAATTTAAAGTAAAATACAATGCTAATTTCTTAGCATATACATATTATAGCTGACTGTTGCTCGAATGTCAACCATTTTATGTATTCTGGTTAACCAAAACTACTTGTTTTGGCTCAAATCGGTTTTGGGTTTCATCTGATCTCGGGTCCAATCGGATGCGCTCTTGATATCTGTGCCCAGACCTGCCACTGTGTTACACGCGGTTAGGGCCGTGACCATGATTAAGACGGCTAGAGTTTTCATTGCGCGGCTACCTCTTTGGCTACGGTTTGAATCTTACCAAGGCCCACATTGACCACATGCATGGTGCTTTCTAGGCCGATGGTGCCTACTACAAAACCAAAAATGAATACCATCAGGGTTTTCATGCTGTCTCCTTTGTTTCGTCCATGAATACTGTAATTGCTTTCTGGTCTTCTGCAGACAAGAGTCGATAGTATTTGACCATACGCTCTACCGCTGTCAGACTTTCAATGCCGTTGACCACACTGTAGGCAACAATTCTAGCACAGGCTTGATCCAAGGTCATCAATCTAACCTCGATCCTGCGTAGGCCTTAAAGCCATACCGCTCAAATACTTTTGCGGCTGCTTCTGCACCGGCTTCGAGGGTGTCGATGTTCTGACACGCATAGCTGGCCGGATTCCAAATTTGATATGACCCTGTGTAGCTCTTGCGAAGGCCTGCTTCTTTCATAGCACGACCTACTTTAGTATTACCTTTGATGCCAAAGATGTCTACCCAAGCAAAACCACAGGAGTATTTGTCTTCGCCACCTAGTTTATCTTTGAAGAACTGGTCTGCGGCTAGATATGCTTCGTGGCGAGCCTCGGCCACGATTGTTTTGATTTGATCTACGGTATAGTTCATATTAAACTCCACAGGCTGTATAAAAACGGTTGAAATCAAATCTAGGATTTGTCGAACAAGCTACCTGAGCAAATGCCTCGGCCACTGTGCGAGCCGATTTACGATCTGGCATTTGGGCGATTTCTTTTGCCATTGCTACAAAATGTTTACGGGTCATATCTGCTCCTAATTTCTTACTATACTAATATTATAACAAATTGGGTATTTTTGGTCAACCGTTTTAATCCCACGATTTTTTGTCGCCAAACCGCTCGTTGTGCTGGTATCCAGCCATGTATTCAGCGATTTCATATGGGTTCAAATCGGTAACCTTTTGGCCATGGCCGGTTCCTTCGGGCCAATAGTGCGGCTCTGGAACTCGACCATAATAGCTATCTGCCGATCCACGGTCATACAGGCTACCATGATCACGGTTGAACTGTGGGCCACGAATGGCCTGTTCGGTCTTTTGGATTTGGGTAAATTCTTTCAACATGATTACCTCCAGATTAGAAATGCGGGTCCATGTATTCTTGCACGCCCGGAATCAGGTAAACATAACGGCAACCAGTTTCTCTGTAGCTGACATAGCCATCCAGGTGAATCTTGCGAGTGTATTTGCGACCCGAATTGGTAAAGATAAACCGCTTGGTGATACGAGTAATTTTACCGTCGTAGTAGCGATCGCCGCCAATACCGTAACTGACATCATCACCAACTTTGTATTCTGTAGTCATCTTCTGCTCCTTTATGTTCACTATAATAATAGTATAACAAATCGGGCATTTTGAGTCAACCTTTTGGTACGGCCGTAAAAAAGCCCCTGTTACGGGGCCAAAAAGTGTTGTTTTTAGACTACAGAACTAGCAATTAAATTTTCTTCAAATATGCGCCAGCATTCAGTCCAGGTCCAGGTTAGGCTGGCATCTTCCACTGCCAAACGATCCAGTGTCAAGCACTGTTCCACGGCCAGTTGTAAATTGTTGTTGAGAAACCCAGTCAAGCCAGGTTCCACAATATCTTGAGGACCGGGCACCGGATAGGCTGCTACCGGAGTTCCACAGGCAAGAGCTTCAATATTGACCACGCCAAAGGTATCGGCTCTACTAGGAAACACAAACACATCGGCCTGAGCATAATACCGAGCAAGATCTCGGCCCTTTCTGACTCCGGCAAATATCACATCCGGGTACCGCCGTTTGAGTTCTTGTAAGTAAGGACCGTCACCTACTACAATTTTGGTAGCTCTAGGAAACTTTAACTGACAAAAATCATCCAGGCCTTTTTCTACGCTGACTCGGCCTACACTCAACAAGATCGGCCGACCGGCTACAGTGTCGCCGCGATAGGTGCTGTTGAATATGGTACGGTCAACGCCTCTAGCCCATACACGTAGATTTTTGAAACCTTTGGTGACCAACTCTTGTCTAATACTTTCAGTGGTGACCAGGACTCTATGACTGTTCTTGTGGAACCAGCGTAGATACCACCAGGTCCAACTTTCAGGAACACCATACATCTTGTTCAAGAACTTGGCAAAATCAGTATGGTAACTAGTATTATAAGGAATATGATTGCGCTCACACCACCACCGGGCAAATAGGCCTACGGGCCCTTCCGTAGCGATGTGTATAAAATCTGGCCGTATCGCTTTAATTTTCTTACTGATACCGTGCGGCCAGCACAGGCGAACTTCAGGATAGCCAGGGCAAGCAATATTAGGGAACTGCCCGGGATCACAATAAACAATACGATAGCCAGCAAAGTCAGCAAGATCTTCCAGGTTTTTGAAAGTTGTGACCACGCCGTTGACTTGATCGGGGACATTGTCAGTTACTATCAGTATTGTTTTGGTCATTGTTAGACAAAATGTAATTTAAAATGCTGCCGGCTACCAACACTACAGCCAAGCCCAAGATGAAATATCCCATTATTGTATCCTAAATTTAACATACTCGGTAATGAGATCAGCAACATCTACACCACAGTAGGTTTCAAAGCCTTTGAACCCAGGATTTGAATTGGCTTCACACACAAGGAATCCACGCTGATCAAACAGCAAGTCAACACCGGCTATGTCCAAGTTCAAGGCACGAGCTGTTTCTCTTGCCAGGTATTCTATTTCTTCTGTTAGGGGAAAATTTTCTCCTGTGCCACCATTGGTTATGTTGGCTCGAAAGTCACCTTCGGGTGCGGTCCTGCGCATGGCACCTATGACCTTGCCACCTATGACCAGCACACGCAGATCCTCGCCCACACGCTCACCTAGATATTCTTGCACAATCATGGTTTTCTTGTTGCCAATGTTGTCAATGAATTCCATCAACTTTTTGTAGTCACGTTTGCGTTCACACAGGTAAACACCTTCACCGTATGAACCAGTAACCACCTTGACCACGCAGGGAAAGCCAATGTTGTTTTCTACCAGTCCATCGTCAATAGGCAAGCGCACCATCATGGTATTGGGTATGGGCAGGCCAGATCTGCTTAGAATTTGACTGGTGCGTAGTTTATCTTTGACTGTTTCGATCGGCAGGCTACCGTTGATACAGGGCACGCCGGCCTGTTCAAAATGACGCACAACCGCCAGTTGGAACGGTAAGATGCCAGCACCCAATCTAACCAACACCAGCTTGGGCAGTTCTAGATCCTGGCCTTGATACTTGATACCCCGGTGAATATCTCTATCCACAATGATATCAAAATCGTCAGGATGGCACATGCGAGCTTCGATACCTTTGCCAGCAAAACTTTTGGCCAGACGTTCGCTTTCGTATTCGTTACGATCCAATTTAGTTAAGATGATCACTGTCATGTGCTTGAGTCCAGGTTACTATTTCCCAACGACCGTTGTGGTGTTCAACCAGGGCGGTCATGCTCTCCACCCAGTCGCCATCATTCATGTAGACGACCCCATTGATTGTTTTTATTTCTGCGTGATGTATGTGACCACAGATAACTCCATCAAAGCCACGCTTGCGACAGTAATTAGCAAGATTAAGCTCAAACTGAAAAATAAAATCCACCGATGATTTGACCTTGTGTTTGAGATACCGACTGAGACTCCAATAGCCAAAGCCAAGACGGTGACGAATCCAATTAAAGCGACTGTTAAGGCCAAGAATAAAATCATACAACTTGTCTCCAAGGAAGTTTAACCAAGGTGCTATTTTACTGATACCATCAAATAGATCTCCGTGTGTGACCAGGTATCGTTTGCCATCTGCACCTACATGTTCGGCCTGGTTAACTATTTCAACTTGGCCAAAGCCCATGCCATACGGTATGAGTGGTCTGAGAAACTCGTCATGATTGCCGGCTATGTAGATGACTCTAGTGCCACGTTTGGCGTGACCTAGGATACGTCTGATGGCATTGGTATGGCTTTGTTTCCAACGCCATCGGTTCTGTTGTATCTTCCAGGCGTCAATGATGTCACCTACCAGATACAAGGTGTCGCAGGTGTTGTGTTTGAGGAAGTTGTTGAGTTGTTCAGCCTTGCAGTCTCTGGTACCGAAGTGTATGTCTGAAACAAAGATTGATCTGTAGGTTTTAGCGGGCATACCGGTATTTACCGGCGGCCATGTGACACAGGTATTACGGTCTTATTTGACCGCTTCGGTGTGCTTGTGTTTGAGACTCTTCTTCAACAGCTTGAGCCAAAACTTCTTGGCCTTGTCCATGTTGTGTTCGATCTCAGCACGATTCAATTTTAAAATTAATTTTTTGACTTTCATGACTTTTTCCTTTGTAACACTATTGTAACATATTATATATCAAAAAGCAATGGTTTAATTGTGACAAAGAAAAAAGGACCGAGGTCCTTTTTGATTCTGGTTACGAGCTCCAGAGACACTCTATCGTTGTGTCCGTTTAGGATATTTACATTCTAAATGTTACAGTTGCATTACGAATTCAGCACCTTGGCTACCGAGTTAATCACCGCGGCGATACGCCCGATATCTCTAAGTTGCTCTACTGTGTAGCCCATCTTCTTGAGACCTTCGTAGTGCGCTTTGACACAGAAGTGACACTTGCCCACAATCGACGCCGCTAGACTATAACTCTCAAAACGCTCTTTGGTTGTGCCACCATGGCTAGCAATGGCATTCATGCGTAGTTGTGCTGGCAAGCCTTTGAGCTGTTCATCTTCGGCCATTTCCACATAGGGATACCACACATTGTTCTGCGCCATAATTGCACTTGCTGTCATCGCGGCATCACGTTCTGTGGCATCTTCCATGCTTGACTGTATAAATGTAACGAGCTTGCCGTTGCCTGTTGCCATTGCGGCAGCGAGAGCGCAACCGTTAGCTTCCACAACATCAAGACTGCTACGATTAATAACACCGTCAAGGTTAAGTCTTGTATCTTTTGCATAATCTGGTAATGCTTCCTTAATAGTTTCTACCCAACTCATTTTACTTTATCCTTTTTAGTTAACGCTGGATCGTTCCATATGTTTCTATTGTGTGCCACACCTTCTTGCAATAGCCTCCAAGTGCGTTCGCCGGCTGTTTCAGTCCACTCAAAATGCAAACTGTTTAGTGGCGGACGACCTGTGGTTTCATCATACAAACTGCGATGGCAATAATAGTGTGACATCCAGCACCAAGATCCGCTGGTGACCCGACGAGGCCACCAGGCAAATCGTTGAGTTTCCATTAACCTAGTGTGGCTCCGCCCACGGTGCGGTTACATGCACACAGTTCGCCGGTTTGTAGCGCATCTAACACACGAAGTGTTTCTTCTGGGCTACGACCCACGTCTAAGTTATTGACAGTAACGTGTTGAATGACATTGTCTGGGTCAACAATAAATGTGGCACGGAGTGCGGCACCTGCTGGAGCATAAAATACGCCCAACTGTTCGATCAAGCTGAGTTCACCGCGCTGTGTATCAGCAAACTGTGTGTGCTTAATATTGATCAAATCTGGGTGGCTCTTTTGCCAGCTAACCTTGCAGAACTCGTTGTCGGTGCTGCCTGTCAGCAATACAGCATCACGATCTTCAAAGTCTTGATTCAATTTGTCGTAGGCCACAATTTCTGTAGGGCATACGAATGTAAAATCTTTTGGATAGTAAACAATTACTTTCCACTTGCCGGCAAATGACTCTTCTGTGATGTCAAAAAATGCATCCTCTGGCTGTCCTGGACGGACACCGGTTACTGCAAACTTCTCTAATTTATCGCCTACTGTTTTCATGCTTAGTTCCTTTCAAAGTAAAATTGGTGTATCAGTGTTTCTACTGATATGTTTATTGTATATTAATTTATCCTATTAATCTACAGTTTTAATAGGTTTTTTCTGAATATTTTTTAATAACCGTAATTGATTTTTTTAATAACGATCAGACCTTTTTATGGCCAATATATTCGTGACTGTAGCACAGGCGACCGGCATCTCTGGCCGTGGTAGTTCCGCCATAGCCCGGCATCTTTCTGGTGCTACCATCCTTTAACAGATAACTGCCCAAGCGACTTTTGAGATTGGTCGAAGTAGCTCGCCAGAGCGGACTTTTTTGTCTGTGTTCACCAAATGATGGATGTGCTGTTTTGCTAAAGTATCTAAATCCACGACTTACATAGATTTCGGCTATGGCATCGCTAAACGCTGTGCCTATACCCATGCCTTGGAATTCGGGCAGGATCACAGTTCTGTGCCCGCGCCAGTATGAATGTATGTCACGATTGGTTGAGTGTATGGCCGCATGAAAGCCAATGGGCTTGTCGCCTAGGAGTAAGACATAGTAGTGAGCTGATCGACTGATAGCCGTATCTAGATAGTGATAACGACTGAAATATCGCCAATAGTCGACACTTGAGCTTTTGATGGTGAGTGTGAGTTCGGGTCGTCGCCCCAATCGAAGATGAAGAGACCCCCTTGCAGTTAATTCCTGCATGTCGGTGTCGTAAACATAGTCTGGGTCTAACCAGTCAACAATGTCTCTGTGGCATGACGCAATATAGAGTGGCTCAGTCTGGCCTGAGCGATCATAATACTGTCGCATGCTGTAGGCTAGACTCTTGGCAGTATCTCTGTCGACCACTGAAGTAAACTCATCGATCACCCGGATGCTTTGGTCCAAGCACAGGGCCATCACAAAGCGATGATGCTCGCCGTTACTGAGCGTGTTGGGTGTGCGGAACCAGGTTGGTATACTTCTAAGACCTGAGGCCAACAAGAGTTCTTCTCCACGTTCGGCTGTTGAAAAGTTTTCAATCACGTTTACACGTGGATCAAACTGCACCTGACTGTTGTGTCCCAAGGTATTCAGGATCGTGCTCTTGCCACTGCCACTGGTGCCTACAATCAGCACAATACCTTCCTGAGGTAAGTCAGGAATAGCGATTGGCGACTCTTTGTAGTCTCGGATATCGTATTTCTTGCGTATGGTTTCTAAGTAATCACTCATCTTGTTCTTTTTCATATACATGATTCTTTCCATCAAACAAAAGATCTCTATGCTTGGGTGGAATTTCACCAGCTGGGAACTGTGTGACCAGCTCGGTACCGGTCTTGAACTGTATGCGTATCCGAGGAAAGTCTACTACATCGCTAAAGATATAGTCAATGGTATTGGCATGAGCATGCAGTTCGGTTAGATTTTTTTTGCGGCCACCACCAATCATGTTGCTGGGCATGTATCTGGCTCCACTCTTGATGGTGAATCCTTTAAGATCCCATTTCTTTAAGCCCGTGGCCACATCCACATGATCATACCCTCTAGCATCCACAAACTTCAACTCTGGAAACCAGATGGGAACATAGTGCTCTAGAAACTTGCTGACCACACGCCCATCCTGGAACAGGGCATGTAAGGTGGTGTCGGGGAGGTCACCAAACTGCACTCGTCCGGTCAGATCAAAATGATAAATGGTATCGTGTTGTATCTTGTTCATGCTATGATTATAACACTAAATGCTGGAAATAGTCAAAATGTTTTGCCAAGGTCCAAGTCGCCTGATTGATTGGAGTTCCGTCATGTGTTTGGAATTCAGCCGCAAATACCTGACTGTAGCGACGAAATGGTAGCCACATGTCCGGAGTCTTACTGGCCCAACCGGCATCTTTGAGTGCCATGTGCTTGGCACGGCTCAAACGCACTGTGGGCGCATTGAGTGCCTGTTCTACTGTGATGGCATGTGCCAACAGCAGGTCACGGATACGAGCCGCTGGTATCAAGTGTTCAAAGTCACAGTCCTCGTCAGCACCAATTTCGTGATAGTGTGCTTTCATGCCATCGCGTTGTTGAATACAGTATTCGTGATAACGACGTAAGTAATAATCAATGTCGTTGCGAATTTCGCGCAACAACTGTTGATCATTGGTTACCTGTGCGTATTCATCTACTAGACGAGTGATGTGTTTTTTACAGTGTGCAGCCACGCTACGATAAGTTTCAGCACTGCGTTGAGTCTTGCCATATACCGGTGCTGTAAAACGATCCAAGGATTCTTTCAACATGATTTTAACTTTCAAAAAGTTCAGAAAACATATCTTTGGCTGTTTTATAGGAATCTTTGCCCCAGTGTTTTTCAACTAATCTATTGGCCCAACTCCATACTGACCCTTCTGAAGGAATATTGAATGGACATTTACCGGCATTGAATGCACTATAAGGTTCTTTCAATTCAACTTTTTGAATATGCAGATTTCGTTGTTCAATAGTTTCCTTGATAAAGGTTACTAAAACTTCCTGTGAAACATTAAACAATTCAGTCTGTCCACGATCTGTCAGAACCTTACCAGTCACATGACCAAAACGATCTTTGATACTGGATTCTAACTGGTGAATGTGACGCTCACGACCAAAATACAAGTGATCTAGAGAAAATTCTTTGGAACAAAACTTTTGACGTGTTCTAACTGCGGTGTAGGGAGTTACACTAACTCCGGCCTTGTTCCAGTCAGGATCTCCACTGAGGTCCTTGTGAATGTATAAAAAGTGGCTCATTAAATAGCCTCCTCTGGAAAGAGGCCTGGAGCAATATTACCAGCTTCAATACCAACTTTGGCGCCTTCGCCATGATATGGCAAGTTCAACTCGCCACCATTGCGCAGATGCAGTTCACGCATGAAATTACTCATAGCAGTGGGGGCAATCCAACCAGCACCCGGATGACTATGTTCCCATTGCACCTTGGCTCTGGAGTGTAACAGGTGCGAGGCCTTGAAGGTTTTTTTGCAGGATTGCAACAGAGTCGTCATCCAACCTTCGGGCAACTGAACTGTGCCTGTGGTGCCAGCCAATCGTTGCAATTCATACAGGCCAATAAAAACACCTTGATCAATTTCTTCCTGCATTGGATAAACAGTTTGAATGGCATCGAGTATTTGATTTAAGATCCGCCCAGTTTCGTCCAGCTCGATACCTTTTTGTGCATATTTAAAATGGCTAAAGAAACGATCGTTGTCGCCACGCAGATTGTCACTGGCACGTGATCCTTTGTCTTGTAGATCAATACCCAAGTTATCAAATTGATCCTGCATGATTCTAGCACGAACATTTTTGATATCACGACTGCCATTTTTGTAACGAACCAAGGCATTGCGATGTAGGTCTCCTGGATTCAGTCGTTTGACGCCGGTGTCATTTAACATTTCAAACGCATAGCTGGCAAAGTTACGATCGCCGGTAACTACCACGGCACCGGGTATCAATTCAAAACCCAGAATAGCAGCACTGATGGTTCTGTGTTGCCCATCGTAGGTGTCGATGCGATCAGAATCAGTCAAGCGACAGGCCGATACCGGACTACAGATACGGCTGTCCCACTTTTTCATAATGTTGATAATGTGCTTGTGCAGGACATCTCGTTGCACTTCATAGTCAATCCAGAGATCGTCAATGGCAACCATCTTGCTTTCTGGAAATTGATTTTGACTGTCACGGGCTGAACTGCGCCAAAGATCTAGCTCTCGTTGAGAGACATTGTAATGGGCCTTGATTTGTTGCTCAACTTCACAGGCCACTTCCGTGAGTTTTCTTGTTAGGCGTTTAGCCATTTTACCTTCCCCTTTTAAGCGAACAATACGCTGACGGTTAGTTGATTAAATTTTTACTACAACTACAGTATAACACAAAATCAATATGATGTCAACCTAGTGGACTGGATCCCCGTCTACGCCCTCAAACACGCTACAACCACGGGCTTCGGCGTCGGCCATGGCCTTTTCTATGGCCAGATCTGCTACCAGTTCTACAAACTCATCAATTTCAGCCTGGGTCAAGTGTTCCTCGCCAATCTGTCCATTAAATACCGCTTCCACTACCATGAGACGATCCTCAGTCATTATTGCACCAGTTCTTTGAAACGTTCGGCGAATGCCTCTAACAGGCACGAATACTTCTGTTCGGTTGCTTCGTTGTAGTAGTAAACTGTAAGTCCGGCTGGACCTTGGATTACTTCTTCTACTCGAAAAATTTTGCCGTCGGGCGAAGTGAATCTTGCTTGCTTAGTATATGTCATTATTGTGCCTTTGCTAGTCGTTTTTCTCTGTTGCGTTCCCAACTTTCAGTCAGGTCGGTTCCGTATCTAAATACCTTGTCGAACATCCTGTCGGTAATGCCGTATCCAGGTGCATAATCTACATCAAACCAGTCATGAGATACTGTCCATTTGGGTATCAGGGTCATGCGGGCATCTGCATCGTGCAGGATTGGTAAAAGTTGCCATTGAAACAACAGTCTTTCTACTGCCTGATTCCAATAGTTACGAGCCCAGGTTGTAGTGCTACGCTTCAAGGCATCTCGTGCCGCATCTAGTCTGCTGCCTAAAATTTCTGCTTCATCGCCTAGATATCTAAAATTTTTCATATACTTTCCTCCACGGTCAAAGTGCTGCCTTTAGCTCGATTGTAAAAAACATGATTGCCAATTTGGCCTGCTTCGGCTGACGGATCTGCCCAGGCCGGTTCCTTGATGTAAATGGCATGGTAGTATAGGCTACGCATGAGTCCGGTGATTCTATAGCCAGTCAAGACCTTACGAGCCACTGCTTCACTTTCGGCCCACAGGCCAGGATTGGGTTTGGGTAGATTTTTTTGTAAAGTCCAACTGAACTGACTTTTGGCATAGACCACTTTGCAGATGGTGTTGCCCCAGTAGCCGGTTTTGAGTCGATTCACTGTGACGTGAGCCACGGCCATTTTGCCACGTTCATCTTCAACGCCGGCTTCGTAATAAACATTACGAGTAAGACAATCTAGATCCTGTTTGGTATAGTGCATGCGCTGAGCTGTCTGTATCACTTCGTCGATGCGATCCAGTTTGTCTTCAATGGTGTCCATGCGTAATTCTTGTCGCAACAACACCAGGCCCAACAGAGTGCAAGCAATTATGGCAAGTGTCCGATTTGACATCTCTGCTCCTATATTTTTACAATACTGCTATTATAGCAAATTAAGGGTTTTGTGTCAACCTAGGCCCATTTGATGGTAAAAGCAAAGCAATCGCGTTCAGAATCAAAGAAAAAACAGTAACGACCCGGACGTGTATCGGTACTGACATCTATCAGTTGCCAGCGCCATTCTTCCAATAGCTCGTCCTTGCACCAATCCAGGATCTGTTCGATTATACCAAAAGGTTTTTCAATTTCTTTGGCATAAGGAAAACTGTCTCGGTCCCGCATGTAATCCATGGGGCTCTTTAGTAAGGGTCCGGTTTCTCTACGCAGGTTCATTCAAGGCAGAAAATAAGGCCGAAGTAGGCATTTGCCAAAATTCGTAGCTGTCACGTATGTCGGCCACATAGCCCGGGCTGGGTCTACCTGACTTGGGATCAGTCATTTCGTAAAAGAAAAACTGCTGACCATCCTGTATCCAAGTTCTCTTGGTGTAATAACTAGGAAATCCTTCAAACGCATCCAAGTGCTGTTCGCATTCGTCAGTAATGGCCCAGAGCACTCCATGTGTCTCGGCACCACGACGTGGTTCGATTGTGGCATGATTGTAGAACTGTAGTTCCCAATCACGCAGAACAAATGAACCTATGCCTAGGGCTCGGGGACAACGCCACTGCATGGCGCCTGGGTGCATGTTGGCACCATAGGCAAAATACAAATTTCTATCTTTCAAGATAATATCTCACAATATAGTCGTTGACCTGATCTGCAGGCCACTGGGTATAGTAAAGCAGGTTGTCTGAGATACCAAAAGTATTACAAAAACTCTGCCCGTAGCGTTGCCCTTGCAAGGCTTCAAACGTAAAGTCCTGTTTCCATTGCTCGAATGACTCTCGAGTAACGGGTTCATGAACTCGACCGTCTCTATCGGCAAAGGCTACTAATTGTTCAAATACGTTGTGTCCTGTCATATACTATTTTAACACACTCTCGCCATTATCGTCAACTTCAATCCAGGTGTAGTCACCTAACCATTTTACTCTACAGATATACTCATAACCTTCGGGTATTCCGGTATTCCATTCGTCGGGTCCGGTTTGGACCAAAATGGTGCCACCTTTGCGATGATCTCGGGCCAACCAATAGCACTGACCATGGTAAATCTGAAATTGGTACTTGGCCGCATGCACCAGATCGGTTATGTCCAGGCGTCGGCGCACATCATCGGCCTGCCGCTGTAGAACTGCTACCAGTTCCATTATCCGGTTGTATTCCTGGTGGCCGTGCATGCGAGCCACATTGACCATGATATCCTTTTGCTTTTCAATGGGAATAAGATCAAACTTGGGACCACCCACTTCGGTTGGATAGGGCGTAACATTCTTGTTAAAAAACTGAATCAGCTCACCTGACGATTCTGAGTCGTAACTGGTGCGGCCGTCAGCTGAATTGGGCTTTTTCTTTTTGGCCATCAGTCCCAAAGCGCCTCATAGTATTTGCCAAACAAGCGGAAACCGTTGTCCTTGCGAGCCTGCCAGGCCGCATGCCCTTCTCGATCATACTTGATCTTGCTCACATACTGACCATCTTTATTCCATGGCAATTTTTCATCACCACATTCCGAATGATCAAAGAATTTACTGTCGGCATCATCTGTGACTTTTTGCTCAAATGCCCAGATCATTTCCGAAAGAATCCAGTCCCAACGCATAAACCAAAGACTATCAGTATCCCACTCATTTTCCTTGGGTTGTGCCATGTGGCTACGCAAGTATTCTGGCACATCCTCATCATCGGTGTGTGGTGCACCGTGTTTGGTAGCTTGTAACTGCTTTAGTCCTGGTAAGATAATGTCTGCCAAGGTATGATCAAAACTCCAGGTATCCCATGGATCAAGTCGAACATAAGTCCAGCGTGGGTGAACACGGTCTAGGAACCATTGTATTCCTTTACAAATGGGATCTAGAATTTTGACCCAACGGTCGTATGGATTGTTGGGCTCGTCCGTGAGATTGTAAATGCGATCTTCGTCCTGTTCCCAAAAGCATACGGACTTGAGGATCACATACGGTGAGAGCCAATGATTACGATATTTGCTCGTCCAAATTTTCATTCTAGTCCTTTGTCTTTTACGCCGGCCTCATACCAGCGTGTGAACGGTTCATCATACACAGGTTTGATCTTGATCTTGACACCGTGAACAAATT
>Ga0208253_1000301_pt1 | contig 21808 bp, 22 predicted proteins | sample CryBogCBE10Oct08_FD_184573 | JGI IMG/M metagenome (GOLD analysis project Ga0208253, IMG submission 184573) | Freshwater microbial communities from Crystal Bog, Wisconsin, USA - CBE10Oct08 (SPAdes) | ecosystem: Environmental > Aquatic > Freshwater > Lake | place: Crystal Bog, Wisconsin, USA...
ACCATGCACCGCCTGTATATAAACACCCACATGCTCTGAATCAGTTGCCCGCATTATTTCTCTTGCGATGTCATTGCATAGCTCTTCTTGCAAAGTGCCACGCCTAGCACACCACTGAGCAATACGAGTGTACTTACTAAGACCAATGAGCTTATTAGCGGCAATGATCCCGATATAAGCAACTCCGCTAACAGGCTGATGATGATGACTACACATACTCCGCAACTCACTCCGCACAACCAACATACCCTCATATCTATCTTCTGAATCATTTGGAAAAGCTGTTGCATCTGGTGCTGGATCATATCGACCTCCCATAATTTCGTTGTAATACATCTTAGCCAATCGTTTAGCTGTACCCTTGCTGTTAGGGTCAAATGTGCGATCAATAAGTAAGGCATCCAATACGCCTTCAAAAGCACGTGTAGCTTCCTTAATCAATTTTTCTTTATCCCCTTCCGTAACGTATTCACTGATGTTGTCACCAGCCCAGTATCTCTTACCGTCCTTGTTCATACGGGCACGAATAACTTCGCTAAGTGGTCTACCGTGTTCGCTTGGTTTAAGATTTTCTATCTTTTGTTCTTCGGGTGATGTATATTTAGGCATTATTTTCCTCTGCTAATTTATTAATAATTTCTTGTTGCTCTTGTTGCTTAATCTTATTTAGGTCGTAGTGTTCAAATCTACGACTATATTTCATGGACGGCATTAAGGCCGCTTTTTCAAACATATCTGCCTGCTTAGTTGTAACAGCAAACACATAACCTTGTATATCACCTGTAACTTTGTTATTTGCTATCTTAGCTACCCCGCGATGTTTGCCTACTAAACAATGCCAGCTTGTATAATACTCTGGTTCAATTGATTGGGCAAATGCTGTTACTTTTTCGTCGTTTGGAGTAACACCCCACGCAATATAAAGGTTATCAGCTTTATATAAACGGTTGTATTCTCTTTTGCCAGAGGTTAAATTTGTAATTCGTTCGTGTAGTATCATACTGTTATTATACAGATTATTTAGGTCTATGTCAAATCTTAAACGGAATTTTACGACAATCTGGATACTCTACTTCCTGGCATTGAGGTATAATAGCAGGTAACAGTTCACTACCTTTTGCGCACAACTCCAAAGTTGGGCAATAATGATAACCTAAAATTAATTCAGTTTCATCGGGCCAAGGAATGTGTAAATCTCTGCCGTCGGCTCTTTGTCGACTAAACTTGTTGTATGCTGCTTCATCATCCAATAGGATAGCACCTACCTTTCCTAACTGTAAAGGTTTGGTCCAGCCAAAACTTAAACATTGGAATTGTCCTGGGCGGTACATACTGCGTTCAAGCCTGCGAGCAGAATCCCAGATACGAGTACCTTTAAATTGATATTCGCCTGACCACTGTTCGCTGGTAAGTTCAAATTGTATACCAAGATGATACATAAGCATAGGTACACTTAGATAGGTATGGGCTGTAAATTCTGTTTGTTTAACGCCATCGTGACGGAAACAAAGCTCGAGAGCATGGGTACAGCCATCAGTTACTACTACGTAGGGCGCACCCGTATAGTCCGCTAGGTCTTGTTCAAATTTAAATAGCGCATCAAAACTCATTGATTATACCAGGCCCAAGCATGACGCACAATATCTTCTAACTGATACTTAGGAGCCCACCCAGCGACTTGTGTAAATTTATCGGCATCGGCTGTAAGTGTAGCAGGATCGCCTTTGCGTTCGCCACCAATGCTGAGTAACACACGCTGACCTGTTACCTGCTCGGCCATATGTACAATTTCCATATTGCTATGGCCAGCTTTAGTTCCTAAATTATAAACCCCACTTGGAACAGCCAACCCAATAGCACGAACGTGAGCTTCTGCTAAATCATCTACGTGAATGTAATCACGAACACAAGTACCGTCCTTGGTAGGATATTTGTTACCATAAATTAAAAAGTCTGCGTTATCTTTAATGCTTTCCAATACACGAGCAATAATATGTGTAGCACCAGGCTCTTGCCCATGCCGACCCTTGGGATCTGCCGAACAAGCATTAAAGAAACGAAAAGCTACATACTCTTGTCCATAAGCACGATAATACGCTTCTAATGCCCATTCAATAGCTAACTTAGTTTGGCCATAAGTACTGATAGGTTCTGCTGGATCAATTTCTTGGCAAGGCACCATAACAGGATTACCATAGGTACTTGCGGAACTGCTAAAGATAATCTTTGGGCGCCAAGTAAACTTATCTTTAATTTTATCTAACAAGCGGATGGTTTTAACTACGTTGTTATCAAAGTAAATTTGTGGATCTGTTACACTTGGCCCAACTAGACTTGTACCGGCACAATGCACAATAGCTTCCGGTTGACCTTCTGTCATTAGTCGATCAAACTCTACACTATCAAAATCGCATTGCTCAAACCAATCAAATCGACCTGCTAAGTGTTCGGGTAACGGGCGTAGATCAACGCCAACAACTTGATGCCCTTGGTCTTTAAGTTTAAGTGCTATCTGTCCGCCAATATAACCACTAATACCTGTTATAATAATCATTTAAATTTTGCCTCAGCTACATGATCACGATATCGATTACCGGCACGATTCCATTGCTCGCCTTTGCCTTCTAAAATATCTACAATGCGATCAACAGTACCATCAGTCCATGCGCTAATCTTGCCCATATTTTTATGTGGAGCTTCTAATAAGGGTGTTAGTTTGTTCATAGCATCTTCTTGCGACCAAGGAATATAAAGACGTTCTGGATCGTTAGCAAAAGTTTCTGGAAAACTGCGATAAGCAGGATATAGTACGTTACAGCCAAGAGTATCAGCTTCTGATACGGTATTAGATACCCAGTCCTGTAACGCACAATTAAATAGCACGCGACTATCGTTAACAAGATTATAGTAATCGTTTTTAGATAAGTTTTCGTAAATTTGTAAATCGCCATTGTCGCTCATTTTACGAGCACGTTTTACATAGTCAGGATTATTACTACGCAATGGACCACCTGAGAAAATGGCAAAACTTGTATCAGGATGTAGACGTTGATACTCTTCGGCTAAATCCATAAAGAAGCCAGGTTGTTTCTCTTGATCAAAACGAGCCGCAAATGCTACCCGTTTTTGGCGCTGGTCAAATGGTTTGATTGTATTGTTAACACGCTCTAAAACTTCTGCCTTGCCAAAAGCAAGTCCAGAGATATTATAAATTGGAGCAGACCAGTTAGCAATTCGCATATGAGCTACCATCTCTTCGTTGGTGGCTAATACGCCTGTTACAAATTCATTGACCATAGCTTCATAGGTACTCATCCACTTGGCCATACCCCAAACGTGTACAAAATCATCTGGATCCACCGATTGGGCCAAGCATCTAACAAAAATCTTTGGCCTATACTTTGGATCTACTTGATCAAGGATATATGGTAAAGTTTCAATACCAGGAGCAAACATATCTTCGAAATAGATAATATCGTCGCTTGTAACTTCTCCTGCTTTCATCATCTTAACAAGATTCATCATTTGACTCATACTAAAGTAACTACGACCATGGGCATCCAATACCTGACCAACAGAAATAGCACCTGTATCATCTAATGTTTCGCCCGGTACATATACTACATCTAATCCACGCTTTTCAAACACACGCTTATTCCATTCGGTGAGTTGTAACGTGTACCTTGATTCATAATTTTCTAATCCAATGTAGATCAGCTTTCTCATTTAATACCTTTCGATGGCTATGTATGATAAATACTTATGTGTTATATTATACAGGTAAAAATTACTAATGTCAACTAAAAAACTTACGCAACAAGATTTTCTGGACAAATGCAAAAAAAGACACGGCAATCAGTTCGATTATTCAAACGCCATTTATATAAATGCGACTACAAAAGTTGAAATTAAATGCTCTGTTTGTCAACATAGTTGGAACGTTATACCATCTAACCATTATTTTACTGGGTCCGGATGCCCTAATTGTAAAGCTATATCAAGCAAAAAACGAAATAAAGCAAAATACAATAATGATTGGTTTATTAAAAAAGCAATATTAGCACACGGTCTACAATACGATTACTCATCTACTCAGTATTTAGACAATAACACAAAAGTTACAATAAAATGTCGCCAACACGGAATATTTAAACAGTGGCCAAGCGATCATATGCGCGGTATTGGATGTAGTAAATGTAGCGGTAATAATAAAAAAACTAATAAACAATTTATAGCAGAAGCATCGGCTATATTTCCTAAATATGATTATTCGTCAGTTGATTATAAGGGAGCTCATACTCCGGTTACTATTATATGTCCAGAACACGGAACATTTAAAATTAAACCAAATGGCATATTAAATAAGACTGGATGCGGCAAATGTTCAACTTCTCGACAACTAACAACTAAAATACAAAAAGGTATTATACGCAATCCTGATGATATTTCAGACTACGAAAAATACCGTGCTGAGGTATGGAAAATATCAAATCAACAATATCAAAAATATTATTATCAGATAAATCCAACTAATGTTCGCCGCGGATTAAAAAATCACCTTGATCACAAGTATTCTATACAGCAGGGGTGGCAGAATAAAATACCTGCGATCATTATTGGCGGTTGGAAAAATTTACAAATATTATCAAGTAAATTAAATCAACAAAAAAGTAATAAATGTAGTGTTTTACTTGAAGATATATTGTAAGTTACGCATGGCGACGATAGCCTGAGAATCTGCGAGCGTCTTCTTCCCACATATTCTTTACGTTTTTGCCCTGTACAAACTTGTTGTACTGTTGCCAAGCGTAAGCCTTAAAGTTATAAAGATCATTCTCGTTGTAGCGATATCCATGATCTACGCAAAATTCTAAAAACTTTGCTAGGTCTTCTTGAACAGCTAACGCACGAGGGTTAGGTTTGTAATGGACTTTACCCATTTTGTTTCCTTTAATAATATACTGCGATTAATAAAATAATACTAAATACTACAACGACAGAGAGATAGAACCATGCCTAAATTATTAAACCCTACACCTAATAATACTTGTTTATATTGCGGATGTCAAGCATATTGGATAAGTGTCAACTCCAAACAACTTCGATGCGCGGAAAAAATTAGCCGATGCCCGGGGGTAATTAAAAAAGCGCAGGCATCTCGCGATGCTAATACTACGCCAGAAGAACGAAAAGCCCATATGAAAAAAATGAGTGAGCGGGGCAATGCTGAACTTAAAAAACTTCATAATGATCCTGATTGGCTTGCTAATAAATCTGAAAAAATATCCGAAGCAGTTGAAAAGCGTGGTGGACATAGCGGCAGTAATAATCCTATGTTCGGTAAAAAACATAAAAACTCAAGTAAGAAAAAACAGGAAATAAAAGCACATTCTCGTGATCCTAAATGCTATGAGCAGGCTACTGAAACTAAAATTAAAAATGGCATTGCTATTCCTAAACACTTAAAAACTGATTTTGAATTGTACGAAGAAAAAGTTGATAACATTACTTACACAAGTTGGCGATGGCATCAAAATAAAATCAATCCTAACAATTTACTACGCGGTACCGATTATGAGTTAGATCATAAATTTAGTAAAACCGCAGGATTTATTAATAATGTTCCTCCAGAAGTAATAGGTCATTATGCTAATCTTGAATTGATTCCTAAAAATGAAAACAGATCTAAACGGACAAAATGTTCTATTACCCTTATTGAATTGTACAAATCAATTAAATAACAATTGATTGCGCAGGACGAGTAGTATTGTAATCAATAATACAACCACACTCACCATCTTCGCTTACACTAATCTTCATATTACGACCTGGGTATTTGGCGGCCAACTGTACATACAAGTCGTCCGATAGCATTTCCACGCTCTTGTAATCAATATCAATAGCTTGTGTAGCAAACAATGATTCACAATAGTTAAGTACCTGGTGAAATTCCAGTTCTCGGTCGTTATGGAATATTTCAATCTGTACATTAAACTTAAACAAGTGTCTATGTCTATTACCGAGATACGATACATCTGCTAACGCAGGATCTGTTTCGGCTGCTGGATATTTGTGAAATCCAGCCTTCTGAAAATTTACATAAATCCAGCGTTGAGCCTTGCTCATAATTCTTACTGCTGTTTCTGCTAATATCTGTTGTCTTTGATCCATGTTAAGCCTTCCAAAGTTCCATTGCTATGATTTTACCAACTTCTTCTGCTACATCTTTACCCTCAGCAATAATATGAGTACTATAAGTATTACGACTATTTTTATCATCGTATCTGCGAGATTGTAAAATAACTCCGCCTTGCGCTGGCATTACATTAAATGATAGACCGTTAACGTCAATAGACGGACCGCTACCATCAACTTCGGTGAGGCTAATACAATCATCATCTCGGTCAATACGCATATATCCAGCACCTAGCCAGTTTAGCATAGCGAGTCTCCATTTTCTTGGAATCATTGTATTACCTCGTCTTTAGTGTATTTAGACCAGTCAGTGAACACCGCACGTTTTTGTAAGTCGTGTAGCGAGTGACACCAGACGCCTGGGTTTGTTGCCGCAAAGTCTCGGTCATCAATTTTAATAGTTGCGTTGTAGCCATATTGTTTGATATAAGGTAGTTTAACACTAATCATTGGAATAAAATTGTGAAACTCTACTAATGCAGATTCAAGTAGGCCTTCGGCTTGTTGTACATCCAAATCAAGTGTACATAACCAACCAGCTTCTAAACAGTCCTGTACCATTACTTCCCATTCGCGCCAAGCGTCGGCATCGTTGTTTGCTAACGCAGGAAAACTTTGATTAGCACCAAAATAAATATGCTCGATGTTGTTATTCTTAGCTTCTTGTTGTACTATTTGCGAATCTTGTAGGCCTACTACAAACAATGTACGCAGACCAAAAGCCGCTGTATGCTCAACCTCTGTACCAATAAACATTGACACATTATCATGACCAGTTCTATTCATATTAATCTTTTTCTCGACTGCCACTTAAATTATCTTGTTTAAGTGTAACAAGTTCTGTTTTTAAACGCAACCGTTGCTTCTTCAAATCGTTTAATTCGACATCATCAAACACACCAGTTTTTTCTAAACCATCAATTTTTTTATCTAAACGGTGATGTTCTTCTTCTAAATGTTTGATTCGATTTGTAAAACTCATTATGCCTCCAATTGGTCAAGTTTGTTTTCATCAAATTCGGCATCATCTCCATCGATACCATCCTCTACCTCTTCAACATCAAATAAATTATTAAACATAGCACGGGCATTTACAGTTTTTTTGCCTTTAAATCCGCGAGTGCCAATAATGTCCATCCAATAACGGTTATAGTGTTCAATGATAGCTTCAGCTTCAGCTCTATCCGGAGTAGCAAAAATGGCATCAACAATGTCTTTAAAGCGAGCATGATCGCCATTTTCATTCCACATCATCTTGGGCCATGTACCAGAATCATAAGCACGGTTAGCACGTTGTACTGATTCCAAGTGCATCCAAACGTTATGCCCCATTAACAATGCGTAACTAAAACTATCCCAGCTTGTCTTGCCTTCTTTACCTATCTTATTTAGGTCGCCTGGTTTGTAGATACAAATATCTTTCATTGTTAGTTGTTTGCTAATTGGAGACTCGTCAAAGTGTGAAACAAAACCTTCGGCCACTACGGTTGGACCATATGGGCGAGAATCTGTAGAATACTTTTTATCATCTACAATAGGACTCATGCGATAGCACCATTTGTCATTGTGTGGCAAATCAATATGATGATACACCTGTCCATTAGCCGTAGCTAAAAATGGTGACGCACAGTCAAAACTAATAGTAAAGGCTGGATTAACATATTTACGAACAGCACGTTGAACGTCGGTCAATAGTACCGCCCATTCTAATTTACTTGTGCCCAGGAAGTGCATCCAGTCGTGAACGCCTTCTTGTAATAAATTATCGTGACGTAATGCTACAAGACGCTTTAGCACTAAATGTATATCACACATATTTTGACCACCCATTGACCAACCATTAAAATGTGTATCAGGATACTTAACAGGATCGCAATAGTCCTTCATCAAGTCATACCATTTGTCTGCTTCTGCGTGATTAGACCCTTGTAATACGTTTAAAAATTTAGCACCGCCATTTTTCACACCTTTACGGTTGGCCATAAAGTAATCGTTATTGTATTTGGTAGCATCAACCGCTTCTTGGTATGTAGTAATGCCACAAGCCTTGCTGGCCTTCTTATCGTGAATGACCCAGGTGGGAATATCTAATATCATGCCATAGTCTGCTACACCGTCTAACCATTTCAAAATAGCTTCACGTTTTTTCTGAGCTTTAGGGCAACCGCTGCCGGCTTTCCAGTCACCTTCCCAAAGTCCTTTGGCAATCTGAAATCCTCCTGAGTCACCTAATATAAAAGAGCCCGGGTCACGATTGCGAACCATATCTTCAGACCAGTCTTGTTTATTAAGATCTAAGTTGGCATGGCCGCCTGAGTAGAGCGACCACTTATAAGGAAACAGACCTTTTTGCGGATCTAACCAGTTCAGCATTTCCATGTCTTTGATCCCGGCAGGCATACGAGCTGGATCTACATAAGGCCCGTTAACAGGATCACGCTGTTTGCCAATAAAGGTAGCGTAGAAACCTGAAATAGCTGGTAAGAATACAGCGTAGTCGTTTTGCTTGGCAGTTAGGTTATCTTGGGTCATAAAAATTTATCAAAAAATGGTGATACGTGCACAGTATTAGATTTATTATAACTGATTTGTCTAACAATGTCAACAAAATGTTGATGTTCAGGATGGTCAGGATCGGCTACATTGTGTTCAAAATAAGAATCCCAAGTAGTCCAATCACTCAAAGGTTGTATATCACATTTTACATCTAATCTTTTTCCTAATTCAATAAAAGCTGGCAAATCTTTGTAGTTGGCCTGTTGTACAACAAAACTTATACGCACTTCGCTTGTTCCTCGGTTCTCCGCTATCCATTCTAAATTTTCTATTAGATTTTCCCATTTGCCCGGTCTGCGTACCTGTTCATAGACGTCTTTAGATGCCGCATCAATGCTAATGTAGTAAGCATATACTGGTAAATTTGTTTTGGGCATTATTTTTTTAAGCAATAACCCGTTTGTTCCTAAAGTAAAATATTGATTAGATTTGGGTTTATAGTTGAGCACCAACTCTCTTAGTATAGGGCTGGCAATAGCATCGCCTGACCCGCCTAAACTTATAAGTATATCTTTGTCAAACTTTTCTAACCAGGTCAAAATACGCTTGATGTAGTCTTTTTTTAAGTCAAACTCAGGTCCGTCTTCGAGCATAAACATTTCTCTGCGACAGCTAGGGCAGGCTAAATTACAACTATTATCAATATTAATACTTAGACTATAGTGAGTTTGTTGTTTGTTATGTTTTGTAACACCACAATGTGTAACAGCGCACCAAGTATATTTTTTCTGATCAATATCGTCCTGTAGTATTTTTGCTACTGGAGAATTCCATATACTTTCTAAACTATCGAAATCAGTTATTTTTCCTACCGGAACAGGTAACCATGCTTCACAATTACATAAGAAACAGTTACCTTCAAAATCAACGCTGACATGACGACGTGGCAAATCACAACTGTACATTATTGTATCGTTGTAATCTTTGCCACGTGCCATCGACCGTAGAGTAAACTCTAACGGTTTAATGCTATCAATCACTTACTTTGTGCTGGAAGAATAAAGTTATAACTAGCAAGTCCTGAATCGACAGTAATCATTGCCGCACCGTCATCGCTGATTTTCATAACTTTGTCGCCATACAAATCAAGAATACTGATTACAGTCTTGATTGGCCAGGACCAAGCACGTTTGAGTTGGCCTTTGACATCGGGTTGGAATACAAAGTTGCCTGAGTGTGTTGAGTGATCACCAAATACAAATTTAAGATCACCGTCTTCTGTTTTGGCCTGGAACGTAGTTTCTTCTACGTTGGCTGCCGCTTGCATTTTTAAACGCTGGATAGCTGCCGCAGTAGGTTCAAACTCAATACCCCAGTTGGCACCTTTAAACTTAACAGTTTTAAGTTTTTCATTAACAATTTCACTGGCCATAAAGCGATAGTTATTCTTAAAGTCGCCTGCTTTGTTTTCAAAGTTAATGCCATCTGGAGCACCTGTATCTTTGCGAGTAATATTTAACTTGGCATCTTCTTTGTATTCTTGTAGGTTCAATAATACTTTGAGCTTGCTCAAGTTAGGCATACCAAATGTACCAACAAAGTCAGCAACGGGATTGGCAAACGTTCCTTCTACTACAACTGAACGATCTTCGGCCAAGCCAGAGATTGTAGTTTCTTTATCTGAGCCAGTAATTTTAACCAAATCAATTACGCCCAAATCAAAAGTATGAGACACTAAGTCTAAGAGATGATCACGCATTTTATTTCCTTTATGTAAGTAAGAGTAGTATAACAGAGTTATTTAGAATTTTCAACTAAATTGGTATTATTTTGGCATTATTCGTGCCAATATTTGACCGCCGCGGGTTGATGTAAGAACTCCAGGTTTTCTTAGCTCAATCCAGGTAATAGCGCCTTGTGGTTCGTGCCATTCGTAATTTATTTCAAACCCGGCCGAATGTGCCAATTCTTTTACAAGATATCCGGGCGTATAACAACGCCACCCAACTTCGGCATATTTAACTGCCCCAGCATAGTCACAATTATTAAATGTAATTGCTAGTGTGCCGCCTGGCTTGAGTTTTTGATATAGCTCTATGAAATATTGTTTTATGACCTGTAAAGGTTTAAAATCAAAATACATAAAGGCAACACAGATACCGAACTGGCCGTCAGGTATATGCTCAAAGTACACTTGGTTGTTTATGTCATCAATAGTATATTGTCTTACCCTATTTTTATACACATCATTAAAACTATCAATAGTGGGAGCCAATAAATCGTAACTATGATCTAAAACATATAATGGCTCGGCGCTCAACAGTTGCGTAATGAAATTTTCTTTAGCTGGGCGAATAAACATAGCGGCGTGTTGCCAGCCTACATAAAATTTCAATCTTGTTCTAATAATATCTTTAACTTCTTCGTGAACATTTAATCTTAGATCTAAAATATGATCGGGTAAAAACTTTGGAAATTCTTCGTGCAATTGATAACTTAGCTGAAATAACGGTTTTTCTTCCTGCTCAATAGTTAATTTTAAGTCTTGTTTTATTTTAACAAAAGTTTCATTAAATTCCTCAAGCGAATGATTTATTGCACTTAAGTTGCTAATTAGGTCGCTACTTTTAGTCAAATAGATAAACTGCTCCAACTCGGCGTTGACTAATCGGATAGTATTGGTCGTAGAAAGTTTATTCAATGTTTCTTGATAATAAACAAGGTCGCTTAGTTTTTTCATTTTAGAATTCAAACAAATTAGTAAATGTATTTTCAGTATTAGTAGCTGATGCTAAATCCCAATCCAATACACCAAGCAAATTATCTACTTTCTGGTCCACAACAGTAGCTTCCATTAAAGCATCATCAAATGGCAATTCAGTAAACCATGCGGGTAATCTGGTTTCATCCGTAGGATAGCCAATCGAAGTCCAACCCAAGGGATTAGGTTTTAATTTACATACAATAGTTTTCATACCATCGACAATCTTAGCAGAATAGTTATCGCTGTTCATACGACGTAGGTTATTCCAATTCAGTGCCGCACGAACGTGCCCGGGCATATTGGCCTTGCCTTCTTTTTCTTCTTTGGCACCGTATGCAGTTAAATTGTTTACACGCTTAGGTGAACCTTTTTCCCAAGCTGGTCTTTCCATAAACTCATACTTGAACTCGCGAATGCGTTCTACAATGGCTTCGCGAGGAGTTCCTGTCAGGACCTTCTCAAGAATTTCATATAGGAACTCCTGGATAACCTTGGGAGTATCTGAACGCTTCAAGTCTAAGCCCATAGCTTTAATCTTACCTGGGTTACCATCTACGTCAAGGCGTTTGCCTTCTAAATCATAGATTAGCACGGCATAGCGTTTTTTAGTAATAAACAAACTATTGGACGCGACTAATTCGCGACCTGCCTTAATAAGCTCGCCAGCTTCTCGCGGGCAATGGAATGCCTGCTCCATAAACGCAGGAAATGATTCGTTTACTTGATCAGCAATGTTGTCATATAACTGAATACACATTTCTCTTGACCAGGTCATACGACCTTCGGCAACTTCTTTTTTGATAGCAGGCCAAGCAGTGAAGTAACAGGAGTCTGTATCACCATAGATAATTGCTTCGCCCACGTGATCCTTAACGCCAGTTACACACTCGTTAATATAACCAGCCATATGTCGAGCGATTGCTCGTCCTGTTAAGGTAGTTGACTGCCCAATGCGTTTATCAAAAAAACGACAATGCGGATTTAAAATAGCGCCATACAAACTATTCAAGTTAATCTTTTTAACTAACTGTCGTTTATCCCAGAAGGCAATTTCTTTAGGATCTGTAGCGTCTTTCTTCTTGGCCTGTAATTCTTTACGTTCAGCATACCAACGCTCTAACAAGCCTGGAACAACACCCTTCTTTTCGTAAGTAACAATAGTGCCGTTGGCTGTTAGCATCCAAGGTTGATTACTGTTAAAGATCATATTCCAAACTTCTTTGGCAGAATGTACTGACTGGTCTCCGTCCTGCCAGTCAATAGTAATTTCTGTACCTGCTTGTTGTTCCATTACTGCTGTATATTCAAATGAGCCAAAGATATTTTCCCAGGCAGCCGCAAACGATTTCTTTTTGTTTTCAACCAAATCATTAATATAGTGATTGGTAATAGTTGGGCGTAGCTGTCCTACAACAGTTTCCATTCCCATATTGAGCGCACGAATAGCTGATGGATATAGTGAGTTAATATCAACCGCTCCTACCCACTCATGTACACCTTTTTTAGGATAAGCAACATACGCACCAGCTGCCGCGGTATCTTCCTCGTCGCGATGTTTACGATTAGGCACTACAAGTTCGCGTTCGTGTGCTTCATTAATAATAGCCTGCTCTGTAACAGCTACCGCACCCATAACAGTTGGCAGTAATACAGTATTATCATGCGCAATTTCATTAGCTAGATCAATGAACTGTAGCTTCTTATCTAATTTGTCTAACAGTAAAGTATCCTGACGGTTATATTCAATAAACTTTTTAAAGTTTTGATTATACAGTTGATCCAAGGTGCCTTCATAGGCTGTCTTAGTTTCGCCTAGCTCATATTCGCCAATGGCGTCTAAGCTATAGCTGTGCCGCTCCTCATAGGTGTATTTGCGGTACAACTGCATATAGTCCATATGAACACGGCCTACTAGGTCATATGTTTCTGATTCAGCGCCAAATCGTTCAAAGGTTCGCGGTTTAGGGAATTGTCCCCACAAGCAAAAACGGCGTGTGTCGTCCTTACTTAACACCCGAGTGATGCGATTCACTGTGTAAGGTATATCATAGCCTTCTGAATTCCAACCTGACAGTACGTCAGCATCCTCAATCAAATCTAGGAATGTTTTTAACATTTCCCCTTCGTCTGAGAATACAATAGTATTTTCAAAATCCTTGGCAATATCTTGCCCTGTTTCAAGACTCATGTGTTTGGGTGGAATTACTAGTGTAACTAGTTGCTCCATCCACTGTAGATAAACAGATATGGCTGTGACCGCATTAAACGGATCTGAAGTGGGAGAGAAGCCACGCTTTTGATCAAAGTCCACTTCGATGTCAAAAAATGCGACATTTAGTTTAGGAGAGTTTCGACCTTTGTAGTTGTTTTCTAGACAGCGAAAGATAGGGTTAATGTCAGACTCATAGAGGTTTTTACCCTTGGCCATGGCCTGTTCTTTGCGAAATTCTTTACCGCTGCGAGTTGAGAAGCGAGTAACTGGAGTACCGTAGATGCTGGTAAACTTGCCATGAGGATCGTCATAATAAAACAAATACTCCGCAGGGTATTCTTTATAAACACGCTCGCCGTTGATGCGTTCTACAACGTGAATACGGTCATGCTCGCGATCATATAGTGAATCAACGTAACTCATTCAATCTTTCTGTGTCTTATGGCACACTGGCCCTGTATCATGCTCGTATGTGAGCGACTCATACTGCTATTTATAATGTTTTGCCAACTTGAGTTAGGATTTGTTCTAGCAGTTCGTGATCTTGTTGTTCGCGACCAAATTCACTCTTGTGTGCAAGTTTAATTGCTTTTTTAAGAATACTTGGTTTAATTTCTAACTCTTCGGCAATAGCTTTAACTGTATCGTTTAACCCACCTTGTAGAGTTTCAATCTCCATAGTAACCTGCATACCTTCGTTGATAATTTGCTCGAGTTTTTTAGTTTGCTCGGCTGTAAATACGCGATCTGACATTTAAATCTCCTGTTGTGTAATACTACTATTATACACTAAGATTTAGCAAAAGCAAGAGTATTTTGGTTAACGGTTAACCTCTTTGCCCCAATCAATTCGATTCCAAATACGTTCGTGAAAGTAATACAAAATACTGTTTACTACCAAAGCGAAACTTACAACTCCTAGCCCAACCCAAGGGTTACCTGACGCAATCCAACCTCCAAAGAAATTGGTAATAGTTACAAGGATTCTCCAAGTTACTACCTTGCCCATACTGCGCATAGCTTTTTCAATCCATTTTGTGTGAAACATTTTTATATCCGTATGTATATAGTTAATAAGTATTGCTATGAAACGAGCCGTGTTATGTGTATCTAATCCTTATGACTATATTGATCAATTTGACAATTATAGTTTAATGATTATTAACCCCGAAGCTCCAGTACATCGAAAACAATATTTATTAGACCGTGCTGACTGGAGCATATTAATTACCAATAACGGAACGCAGTATAGAGATGGTGGCGACTATCCTAACGAACGACTATTTTGGTATACAAGTGGAACTACAGGCGATAGTAAATTTTGTAGTTTTACTCAAAAACAAGTTGATATACTTGCTAACAATATTGTCAATAGTTATAACATCACTAGTAACGATAGATATGTTGGCATTATGCCATTATGGCACGCTCACGGCCAAGGGTTTTACTGGGCGACACAACTAGCCGGTTGCGAAACAAAGTTTTTACCTATTTCTGAAATTAGAAATATAGCTAACTACTCCCCGACATTCATTACTGCGGTTCCTGATATTCTGAGAGTTATTGGCCAATTATCGTTTGACAATTTGCGATTTATTCGAGGAGCAAGTGCTCCTATGTCAAATAATCTATATCAATATCTTAAAGACAAATTTAATGTTCCGGTAATTGAAGCATTTGGTATGACAGAAGCTCTTAGTCATTGTTTTACTAATCCACTCAGTGGTGAACAGCGTATAGGCACAATTGGATTGCCTGATGGAGTTGAAGCTGATATTATAGATCAGCAGTTATACATTCAAGGACCAACATTGTTTACTAGCGGGTGGTATAATACAGGCGATTTAGCGGCCCGGGATGAAAAAGGCTATTATTATATTTTAGGGCGATCAATCGACAGGGTAAATATTAAAGGGTATAAAATAGATCCGTTAAGTATTGAGCAGCAATTAAAAGAAAAAATTTCTGAGATTGAAGATTGTGTAATATTTGGAAGTCAGCAAATAAATTGTATCTATACTGGCGATGTTGATCGACTAGCTGTATCCAAAGCATTAACTGATATACATAATTTTTGTAAACCAAAGTTTATAGAACAGCACAATACTATTCCGCTTGTTAATGGTAAGATATCACGCAAGTGGTTACAGGAAAAATTTAAATGCCGTTAGAAAATTATCCAAGAACAGAATTAGAAGTGTTAAAATTACAAGGGTATGACTTTAATCAAACCTGGGAAGTAGTTGACATATTTGAAAAAAAGATAGCCAAATATTTTGGAGCACCTTACGGTATTGCCACTGATAGCTGCACTCATGCCATTGAACTTAGTATTAGATTATTAAATACTAACGCATTGGTTAGTATTCCCGCTCATACCTATATGAGCATTCCAATGATGTTAGAAAAGATAAAACAGTCGTGGCAGTTTAAAAACGTCCAGTGGGAAAAGTATTACTATCTTGATCCGCTTCCCATTATTGATGCTGCTCGATGCTGGGAATCAAACGTATATGTTCCTGGTAGTTTAATGACCACTAGTTTTCAATTTAAAAAGCATATTCCTATTGGTCGCGGCGGCATCATATTAACTGATAATTACGAACACTACATAAAGCTACAACGTATGTGCCGCGACGGCAAAGATCGTAAATTATTGCAACAAGACGATGATATTATTGAAGTGGGCTATCACTATTATATGACTCCCGAAGATGCAGCTAGGGGCATAATTTTATTTGATCAGTTACATAACAATCCGCATAGACTATGGTCGTGGCAAGATTATAAAATTCTAACTGATTATAATTTGTATAAAGATTGTTTAGTTTTTTAAACTTTTTGTTAAATATTGCCCAGCATACTTAATATCTTTAACAACGTTAGCAAACGCTAAAATTTCAATATCGTTAGCAATAGTTACTTTATTAGTAATAGTTGCTCTAATGTTTATTACACAATGGTTGCCAACCGTTGATTTACCAGTTATCATTACTCCTGGTCTTAATATACAATTATTACCTAAATGGCTACTATGACCAATTAAACTGTATGATCCTATAATGCAATGTTGCCCGACAGTAGAGTCAATAGATATATTACAAAATGGAAAAATAAAAGTTCCTGGTTTTATTACTGGGTTAGAATCAATCAAACTAGTATCGTGAATAAAAGTAATTAAATCAAGATTTTCAGTATCAACTAATTTGATTAATTGTTTTCTTTCATCTAAGTCAATAGATACAGAAATAATATACTGATAGCTAGTTTTATCTGCTAGTTGAATAAAATCAGCTGGGTATATAATATCTACGGATTTAATTTTAGAGATTGCGCTATAAAATTCTTTAGTCATCGAAGACTCGGCATACCCAATAATTTTAATAGGTTTATTATTAGCAATTAGCATTTAGATACTCGTATAGTGGTTGATTATTTCTTTCGCACACGTCCCAAAACTCTTTAGACTGTACATGGTTGTAATTGTGCTCGCTACTTTCTTTAGTCATTTCAAAAATTTCTTGCGGGGTCCACTGGTTAAGAGATTCAATTAATTTAATAATTTTTTCTAATCGTATTAAATCGCCAAGTTCGTTGTCAAATGATAAATCTAAAGGGCCGTAGTTAAACTGCAATCCTAATTTTTGTAACCACTTATAAATATGACGTTGCCCAACTGGAATAAACGCAGTTTTTGATAATAAACATTTCCATGTTTTTTCAGTTACAAAAGGACCTGGTATTTCATATTCTTGATTGTTCTTATATAAAAAGCTATAGTGATAGCTTTTTTGCGTAAAATTTAACGCAGCTTCTTGATATGCTGTATTATTATACGATCCTTCAATGTTATCGTCGGCTGGTAATAATATTTCTTTATTATTCCATTTTTCTCTGAAAAGTTTAATATAATGATCACATAGCTCGCTACCAGAAATATCCCAATTATGTATATTTTTTAAATGGTAGTGATTATTGTGTAGTGAAGCTACGACTTTATCTTTTAATAATTCCATTAATGCAGAAAAAATTATTATTTTACTTTCTGAACGTCTATTAGTTAATGCGCTAGCGGTATATTGAATATTTTTAATAATAGGCCAATCTTTAGGCATACGATTAATTCTTAAATGTGCAGTATTATATTCGATATACTTTATACGATCAGTATCATAGCTATCAGGAATGTATGCGCTAGTTAGTTGAATTACCTTTCCAGCAACGTGTGTGGCGACGTGTTCGGCTAACCCAAACATCAAGCTATCGCCACTTACGATATAATAATCATATCCTGGTGGTGGCGGTGGTGGGTATTCGCCGTTTGTCCCCCATTGTTGGTGTAAATAGAGATACCCGTTTTTATTTTTTAAATCTGCTACCCAAGGATACCAGTATTTAATTTGCTCAGAGTAATTGAGTTGATTTACTGGACTATTAACTGTTTCGGGGATATAGGAAAAGCGAGACATAGGCAGATATTTAGTAAATATCTAAGCTCACTTAATAGTTTTCGGTAGCGAATCGATTCCTAAGGGCAGCAGCCGCCCAGCCTCGCAACTAAGTGCGGTCCTAAGGCTATTCTTTAAACGGGTGCGTAGGGATTCTTTGGTGTATCGAATCCGTCATCATCCGGGTATATTGGATAGTTGTTCATGGTGTGGTTCCCAATCATATTTGACATTGACTACAACTCGGTTTTGTTTTGCGTAGTATGCTTTTGGATCAAATGTATCGTGGGTAACTTTAATGCGCTTGTGTGAGCCGTCGTCAAAGTATACTGTCCAGATATAATACTGACCTGGCTCAAGTTCGTCTACTTCGGTTTCCTCGGAGAGCGGAACTTGCTTGCCAGCCCACTTGCTAACTATTCGGTTACGTTCTTGTCTTTTTTTTAACTCTAACCGAGTTTTAGGATCTAAGGCCCAACCTGGTTTGTTGCTAGGAGCTGTTTCTAATTGTTTAGATGGTTCTTTTATTCTTGTGGCACGTGGTGCGTGACGTTGCCAGTATTCTTGATCTGCTTGATTTTTACGTGATAACTCAGCATCAAGAGCAGCCATCTTGCGTTCTAAGTCTTGACGACGCCGTTGATGTTTAGAAATTTTAGCATCAATAGCTGGCAAAGACTTTGCGGCAGCAATACTGCGCTCTACCTCAGGATCAGTTTCTTCTTCAGCAAAATGACTGCGACCCAATTTGTCTTGCAACTGTTCACGATTTTTGATAATCTTTTTAGCGCCAACTGGACCGGCCATACGACGACTAATATTGCTGAGTGCGTTGCTCATGCCTTCTTTGAGATAAGCAGCACGTGCGGCCTTATAGACTTCAGGTTTGGCTGTAAAGTTAGCAAATCGTGAGCCTTGTGCTACTGCCCACTCCATAAAGTTTACGGATTCTTCATGTGCTTTTTTGTTCTTGTTGTCCAAATAGCCACGCTTGTTAAGCGTAGCCCAACCAATAGCCTCGGCATCTTTTTTGCTGTGTCCTAATTTACGTTCACTTTTGGCAATGTGCTTTTGCATACGATCGACCTTGGCGCCTTCGCCTACCTGGACATCTTCTTCGCAGCCGCCAACACCCTTGTTAGAAAATTCAGTAGGAGCTGGATCTGTACCTTTTAAGTAACCACCAAACTTAGGACCTGTTGGCTTATGTGCCGCCCAAGTCATAGAAGCTTCTTTAATCCCCATACCCGGTAATGTTGCTTGTTTATTAGCTCTTTGTTTTCGTTTAGCTATTTGTCTTTCGGCAGTCACAAATTTAGGATATACAACATTAATAAAATTTCTTGCTTTAGGAGATTCAATAAAAGAGTACCAACCAGCGGCACTACCTAATATATCGCGCATTACGTCGGCTCGTTTAACTATATTGCTAATCCCCTGCATTACCTGGTTAATAGCAAAAATTTGAGATCTGTAGGCTGTAATAGGTGTGCCTTCTATATCTAATGTCACGCCGGGAAGATTATCTATAAAGGCCTGCTTCATTTTTTCAACATTGGCATTCATTCTTATATTTTTTGCTCGTATTGGATCATCAGTAGTTTGTGACGATACCGGCATAGTTTCCTGAGACGCCTCGGTCATAGCAGACAAATCTAAGGCAGGTAAAGTAGACAGATCAGACATCTTATTAACACTCTTAGATGATAGTTTTGCGTTTGCTATCGCATTATCGGCTGCCTGTTTAACACTTGCTGTCGAAGGTTGTGTTGTCTTCTTAGTTTGTATAGTTTTTGTTGGTTCATTGACAGGATCATTGGCAGCAAAACTTGGTTTAGGAGCTGGAACGGCTACTTGTCCTGCCGCCGGCGCTACATTTGCTGGTTCTGTTGGTTCTGCTACAGGCCCGGTCTTAGGCACACTTAACCATCCACTAGTACTGGCAGTTGTTGGCTCTGCTTGAGCTTGTGCTGTTGTAGGATCACTGGCAGTTGGAATTTCAGCTTTGATTCTTTTAACATCTGGCTCGCGACCTGCTTCTATGTCAGCCGCTCCTTTAGCAGCCTGTTTAGGAGTTAGAGCCAGGTCATTAACTTTTTTGGTCCATCTAACAAAACGAGCTTCTTTGTCTTTGAGTTCTTTATTAGTATCATCTATTTTATTGTAAAGTTCTTTTTCTTGTTTCTGCAGACGATCAATTTCTTGTTGTTGACGAGCATTTTCAACGTCGGTTTTATAAGCATGACCAACTACAGCTTCAAGATCAGATACTCCGGGGAATTCTTTACGATATTTTGTCATTGCCATTTTTACATTAGGATATCGTGTAGCAGTAGGCTTATCGTCTGATTGTATTTTAACATTTGGGGCCAGCTCCATTAAAGCTGACTCGGAGACATATGATGAATTTTTTGCCTTACGATCTAAATCTTTTATGGCCTGTACAATAATTTGTACGTTTGCGCGATTCCGTTCCATGCTTAACATACGCACTAACTTTTCACGTTGTGCTATATATTCTTTTTCGTTCTTGGGTTCTGGAAGGATATTTTCTTCTACACCTTGTTTCAGTCTACGCTCATAGTCGGCTATGATATCATCGCGATATTTGGGCGATTTAGCAATGGCGCGATTGACATGATCTGGATATACCTTAGCACGTTGTATATCTTTCTTAGTTACTTGCACATGATGTGTTGGATCTGGGTCATTGTCATAATCACCATCGTCATCATTTTCTTTTAGACCAATCATACGATATTCACCAGCTGGCGTTTTAACACCAATTTGCATGCTGGGATATTTCATTTTAATATTTTGTGCGTGACGTTGGGCCTGTGGCTCACTGTCGTGTTGTTTAATGGCGATCCAATCGCCGCCTACTCGTTTACATACTGTATGCGGACTTGTAGTTACTGGACGATCCATTGATCTTTTCATTTCGCCTTCGTGCATATACTTTTCGGCACCAAGTGCTCCGTCAACAACAAAAACTGTTTTGCCAGTTTTTTGATTCACAACAGAAACTTTGATGTCGTCGTAATCGGCCCATTCAATGGCTTCTGTTTTAGCTTGTTTCAAATCATTGGATGTTAACATCAACTTGTTGAATGTATGATCTATAACTCCGTACTTATCCGCAGGATTTTTCCTTAGATTTAACTGTTCATAGTTTCCTTCAACATTGTCATCAGGAATATTAAACGGAATTACTTGGCCTTCGTCCACGTGCTTGGGTTTTTTGTGGTGCTGTTTCATATTGATAGCAATAGCCGCTTGCTGGGCTGGACTGCCTGCTTCCTCAACCGGTTCAAGTTCTGTTTGTTCAGGTTCGCCGGCGGCAGAGTTTTGCCATTCATCTACATAGCCTTTAGTAATGCCGCGTTCTTTGTTAGCACGACGGCGCCAAGCCACATAGCCGTTGATGTCATTTACACCACCACCATGTTCATCAATGATAGGCATTAGCGTTACTTTGTCAGCTCTTGGATCACCTTTGGCCTGTAAACTTTTAATTAGATTGTCGTGATGCCGACGGGCCAAGTCATAAAATTCGTGACGCTTGACAGGTTTGCCTGCGATACAAACATAATATGGTTCTGGTTTTTTAAAGTCTTGATAACCTTCTTCTACATTCAACTTATAGTATTCATCGCGTTCGGCTTTGGCCTTGGCAAATTCATGGCGTAGTGC
>Ga0208253_1000304_pt1 | contig 21660 bp, 16 predicted proteins | sample CryBogCBE10Oct08_FD_184573 | JGI IMG/M metagenome (GOLD analysis project Ga0208253, IMG submission 184573) | Freshwater microbial communities from Crystal Bog, Wisconsin, USA - CBE10Oct08 (SPAdes) | ecosystem: Environmental > Aquatic > Freshwater > Lake | place: Crystal Bog, Wisconsin, USA...
ACGGTTGCCATTAGTAAGCGCCTCCACCATTAATCACTCCTGTACCGGGAGCAACTGTAGGTGCCTTAGGAAATATCATTCCATTGGCTGCATTAACACCTTTACTTACTGCCCCAGGTAAAGAGTGTAGAGCAACGTTATATGCTTGTTGCTTGACTTCGCTATTGAGAATATTACCAAGATTGGCATTTCTAAATGTGTTGTAGGCTGTGCCTGCTGTTTGTACAGCCCCAATAACGTTTTGTAATCCGCCTTGGCCCGAGGCCAATGCCTGTAAATCACTAATGCCGCCTTCAACAGCATCAAGTAGGCCGCCTTGTCCAAATACTGATTGTGTGCCGCCAGGGCGTGTAATACCTGATGGAATGGTGTCATAATGGGCTGGATCAGCAAAGCCCGCAACTGTATTGCTTGGTTTAGCGCCGCCAACAGAACCTGAATAGTATTTTACAGTTTCGTATTCTATCTGTACATCATTTTGCATAGTACCACCACCTTCGTAGTAGTCATATTGATCTGAATTCCAACTTGAAATAATAGGATTTATCAGAGTCCATTGCGCAAATTTCTTTTGATTTAATCCATAGATTGTAATATCGCGAAAGAATGGTGGTTTGCCTGAGGTACCACCTAACAAAGGATTAGTACCGTCTGAGTATGATTCACCAACATAACCCCAGTCGGCTGTTAATCTTGTTTGGTTATAGATATCTGATGTGTTATAGTTGAAGCCATTACTTAATGTTTGTAATTGACCAATGGTTCCAGATGTTGCTGAAACATTTTGATAGGGTTGGCTTGGATCTTTGTAATAGTATGTAAAATAATTATACCACATATTACGAATTACATCCGATTGATCATCGTGAAACATAATACGACTTGGCTCGTAGCGTATCTTAGATTGTACCAACCGCTTACGATTATACTGATTCATTACAGTAGTATCAATTTTAAACTTTGGTAATTCAACGTTTTTAACTAATAGACCAATAGTGGCTATGTCGCCTGAGCCATAGGCTGCTTGTAGTTGTGGAATCTCTGCTGTGTTGATATTAAAGAAAACATGAAATAGGAACTTAAACTTAGGAGTAAGTGCATATCCATCGGATACAAAAGTTTTGGAAGCGTGAGTATAGTCTTTTAGGCCAGGGGGTGTAAATGCCCCCTCAGCAAATTGTTGTAAAAGACTGCCGCCTTGGCCAAAGAAGCCAGTGCTCATGTTATTTAGATACCAGCGCCAGTAGCAATGTCGCCAATAGTAGGAACAAATCCAGCATTGTAAGCATTAGTTTCAATAGCGTTGTCAAATTTAATTGTTAATGATATTTTAGCTGCTTCACTAGTACCATAGTCAAATCCGTTAAAGTTAACGTCATGGAGGTAGCAACCTAAAATTTGCCATGTTTCTAATGTTGTTGGAGCATTTGTACCGTTACCACCGTCTAATACTTCAAACTGTGTGATAAACTTGTAGTCAATACCAGAAGCCGCAGAACTTTGCTCAACAAAGTCCAACTGTTTCTGTAACTGTTCGTTAACTAAACGACTAACGTTACCAGCAGCATCGTCACGGATGTCGCAAGTAATATCATTCCAGGTGTACTTACCAGCTACTTTGACTGTGGAGTTGTAGACTGGCAATTTGATTTCTTCAAACTGAACGTGTGGGCGATCAAACTTCATGACCTGTTTTGTTAATTCTGTTACTGGTGTACTGATACCAAAGTTTTGAAACGTTACGCGGAAGCGAAACGTTAATTTTGGCATTAACAAACCTTGTGTTGGCGCACTCTGATCATTGTTCAGAGGAACTGTCATGTTAGTTAATGATGATGTTGCCATTGTTTAATCTCCTATATACTTTATTTAGCTTAATTTAATACCCCAATTAAGCGGCAGCCTGAGCAGCAATAGCACCTGTATTCTCAATACGCATTGGAATATAGATAAACTCAACTGCTTTAACTGGCTCAATAGCAATATCAACCCATAACTGATTAGCATCAATTGTAGTTGGTGTATTGTTTGTATTGTCGCAAACTACCAAATAGTCATACAAACCACGTTTGGCTACTAGATCAATCATCAAACTTGTAATTGAGTTAGTAATCTGCTGACGTGTAATTTGATCGTTTGGTTCAAACAGATACTGTTTACCAATGGTCTCTAAACGTGAGCGAATAAATGATACCAAACGAGCTACGTTAATACGATCTAATGCTGTAGATGTACCCTGTAACGTTTTATTACCAAAGTTAGTAATACCAACACCTGGAATAAAGGTGATTGGATTAATATTATTAGTGTATAAAACATCGCGTAGACCCTGGCCAACACCCAATGGTTGGAATGTGCCGGTTGCGGCCTCAACATAACCAATCTGTGTAGCATTGTCTACAACTCCGCGGCGTGTACCAGCTGGTGCTAACCATGGATAGGAAACAGAGTCGCTACGAATAATTGTACGAATCATCATGTGACTTGGGTAGGTAACAACTAAATTACCAGTCAAATCTGTTGTACGGCATGATGGATAGAACGCACCAGCATATGAACTGTTAGTTTGTAATCCGTCCGCTGTTGGTAATCCTAAACCGTTATTATTTGTGGCCCACTCAACAATATTGGCTGGAGTTAAACGTAATGGAGTATCAACAATAACAAATGCTGTGTCGCCGCGTTGGTCGTTTAATGCTGCCAAGTCTGGCGCTAGTTCAGGATAACCTGGACAAGCGATTAAGTTGTATACATTTTGTTCTTCAAGGACTGATGTATTTGCGTTGAGTGTAGCACGTAAACTTTCTACAATGATAGCACGCTGAGCTTGACGACCCATGTATGGCGAGCCATCTGGACGGTTGCCACTTGCGGTTACCCATGTATCTGTGTACTCTAATAATGTCCAATAACCTGTTGTGCTTGTTGGATTTTGATTAACGTTGGCGCCGTTGCCTGGAGTTACATCCCAAACATAAGTGTTGCCATCTGAACCCATTACATATTCGCCTTGTTTGTATGTTGTGGTTGATACCCACTCATAAACAGGATATGTTACTGAATTAAAATAGTTGCTCTGGAATGTCTTAATATTAAAGCCTGAACGACGTGTATTCCATAACAAAATACCATTTGGATAAAGTTCTGGGTTTGGAGCATCAATATCAACATAGTTGCTGGTCAACAAACTTGTAATTGTTGGCAATGCGCCGGCTACAGGATCTGTAGTGCCATTTGGCGCCCAGCGAGCATCGGCAAATACAATACCTTGACTTTGTGTTTGATCTGTATTAGCAATTTGGACCCACTGATCTTGGCCACTAACTTGCTGCCAACGCCATAGGCTTGGATAATTTTCTAGATCGCTAGTATTGACCCACAGATCACCATACACCAGTGGGCTAGCAGCCGTATTGGTTTGTGTAGTAGGTGCTGTAGCACTAATAATAGGACCAGTAGCGTTGGTCTGTGCTAAATTATAACCACGAGCATCGCTGGATACTGTTTGATAACCACACCATTGACCGTTGTTGTTGATTAAAATATCAACTTGCGTGGCATCACTGTAATACCAGTATGTGCCTGAGGCTGGATTTTGATCTGGAGCCACATCACTTGCTGTGTAGGTAAACAATGGATTACCAACCCAGTTACTTAATGTAACGCCTGTAAGATTTCCGTTAAACCAATGATTTCTTACTAACGGAGTTCCGGTAGTTGGTGTCTGAGCAACAAAACCGGCGGTAGTAATTGGAGTACCTGTACCTGTAACTAAATTAATATCTCCGCCTTGGCTATGTGTAAACACAATATTACCCGCAGAGTTAACTGTAGCAGAAACATAAGGAACAGCAGCAGCACTAACAGCCGCAACAAAATCAGCAGCTGTTGTGCCAGTAAGTGTTACTAATGTTAAGTTAGAAGTTGTACTAGTTTCGGCTGCAGTAGCTGAAATGTAAAAAGTGTTGCCACTTACAAATGTTGGATTTGTTGTTGTGCCAGTTACAACTGTTGGACCGGTAGCATAACGCTCAAGTATTAAAAATTCAGAATATAGACTGCCAGTAGGATCAACTTGAGCATAGGTTGTGCCAACAGGAATACTTGCGCCGCCACCTGTAGCATCAAAATTGTAGTTTGCTACCGCGTCGTTGGCATAAACTGGGCAGGCCTGTACTACAAATACACCTAATGTAGAATTAAATCTCTTGACTACTAAATTGGTACCTAAATTTACATTATTAATTTTTTGCCATATAGAACCAGTTGGCGCTCCACCAGCTGGACTTGTACTAAATGTATTCCAGTTTGGAACTGAGTAACTTGGACTTGGTTGATATTGAGAAGCATAGTATGTGCCAGTAGCAATACCTAGATCTGTTAATACTGTACCTGTTCCAGCAGCAATAGTAACTGTACCAGCACCACTTGCAGCTATTGAATTACAGAAAATGTTTAAGGCATTTCCAACGTCTGCGGCTCCAACGCCAGCAGATAATACACCACCAAAAGCAGCAAAGATTGCGTCACTAACGCCACGTACTGTGTTGTTTGGTGAATTAGGAACTGTGATAGTAGTATTGTTAATAAAAAATGTATTACCAGCAGTTAATGAAACTGGGGTATTGGTACCTTGAACAGTTGCCCAAGATGATTGCCATGGATTGTCACCAACTAATACCCATGTGTTATATAAATCAGACAACGAAGTATCATCAGTTTGAGCTGCAGTAGCGGCGCCACATTTGAAATAAGTTGGAGTCATTGCATTATTAGCAACTACAGCATATTGACCAATACTGCCATATGTTTGGACTGGAACAGTTGTGCCTGTTTGTAAGTAAGCAGAATCAGTAATAACCAATGGAACTTCGTTAGTAAATTGCATAGTGGTTTGATTCCATTGGAATAAACCCCATTGAGTAGTTCCTGTATCTAACCAGTATGTGCCATTTGGTGGAGTACCTACTGGACGATTTAAACTGGCTGTAAGAGCAGCTAAGTCAATATCAGCACGTAATACCCAGCATTGATTAGTAACACCAAGCGCGGAATAAGCAGCTAATAGGCCATATTCGTTCAGTTCGTAACCGTTAATTTCAGTACCATTGGTTGTCTTGTAGAAGAATGGAACACCATAAGTGTTGGACAAATCGCGTTGACTTGTCATTAAGTAAAGTTTGTTAGCAGTTGCAGCTGTTGTGCCTGGAGCAACTCCTGACGCATCGCCTGCTACTTTGTTAGCGGCTGTAGCCAGCAAAACAAATGGAACTGAGTTGGTAGCGGCTGGTAAGTATTGACTTTGGTCAACTACTGTGACTTGTACGCCTGGGGATACTAATGATGTGGCCATTGTAAAATCCTTTTTAAATTAATATACAATATTTAGTTAATAATTAAAAAGAATGGGGTATTGGCACCCTATATTATAGGTTCGCCTCGCTAAATACCGTATGAGACCTATATGCCCAGCTTGTAATCAAAGACCACGTGCTATAGCTTATTATCGCGGAGAAAAAATTTACTATCGTAGTCGTTGCGAAACGTGCAACCGTAAAAAACGCAAAATAAAAGCGCCTACTCCACGTTGGCAACTAGATGGCTATAAGAAAAAAACAGCTTGCGACCGTTGTGGATTTAGAGCAAAATATTCAGCCCAATTAGTAGTTTATCATGTAGACGGGGTTTTGACTAACAGCACCCCTAGGAATTTAAAGACTATTTGTCAAAACTGTATCGTAGAGGTAGATAAAGCTGATCTTCCGTGGCGCCCTGGAGACTTAGCACCAGATCTTTGACCTGGGCAAATAGCGGATCAAGTCCATCTGCGTTGTTATTAATAACAGCATCAAACCTTGTACCAATCCAGGCAGTTTCCGAAGGGTGTACGCCTAGTTGTTGCAAAAGTTTTTGATCAGGCACAATACCAGCATTAGCACCTAAAGCAGTTTCGTACCAGTCAGGTTCAGGCCCACGCACAACGCGAATTACAATACCACCTGCGTTGCGTACTGCTTGTATTTCGTTAGGAAAACGAACGTCTGTAATTACAATATCGTTATGTGCTTTTTGGAGTTTATTTTCTAAACTGGCAATCCAAGTATCATCGTGAAAGGCCTTGCGGGCAACTTCTGTACCCCATAACTGTAAAACTAATCTTGGAGTTAAGTTCGGCATTGCTAAACGGGTGGCCCACCATTCGTCGACAGTTTCTCGCCAAGCTCTAGACTCTTTGGTACGTCCTTCTAGTAGCTCGCGATCCCAGCCAAATACCGCGGCTACCGCATCTTTAAGGGTAGCGGCAAAACTATCACGTTTAAACCCGTGTATGTTTTGTAAGTAGTCAGCTATAGTATCTTTGCCTGACCCTTGGAAGCCTGCTATGCCTATAATCATTTCATTGTTTTAATGCCAAGGTGACGGAAAGTGGCCTGTAGCATTTCTATTTGACGACGACAATCTTCAAGTGCGTGGTGACTTGTAGGCGGTTTTGGTAGATCAGGATAAAGTGAATAGATAGTACGAGCATCGCGTATTTTATAATAACGCCAAGGTAGGCTTTTACCATAGCTTTTGTATGCGTGTTCTAAGATGTTCATATCGTAAGTAGGACCGTTGGCCCAAATTATATCATGTTGCCAAGCAATTTTATACAGGCTATCCAAGGCTTGATCTAAAGGTATTCGACCTTCTTCCATAAATGCTTCATCCATTGCGGCGCCTTGGGTGGCCCACCACTCTATAGTGTGATCCTCAATGGCACGATTTTCTTGGCTCTCAAGAGTGATACGAGCATAATATTGACGATCCGCATAGCCTGTACCAAAAGGGTCAAAGCTCTGCGCCGCTATGGTCAGGATAGTAGCGTCCGGGCCAGTGGCAAGGCCTTCGATGTCAATCATTAGGTGTGAACTCATGCTATGATTATAGCAGATATTTTGGAATTTTACAACAGATTTTGGTTAAAGTTTAACCAATTACCCAGGTCAATGGTTGTGAACCATCTACATAGTTCTTTAGGTCTTCAATGCCTTTTTCCATCAAGGCCAGGCCTTCAGCTTTCATAGCAGTACCATTTAGACTTGTGCCGCCGGTCGGACCAGTAATAGAAACAAATTTTTCACGTGCTTCGCCTATGATAACTTTGCAGTTGGCGTACATATAGTTACGAATCCACTGACGGATCTGGAAATCTGACAGCAAATTTACTTCTGGTTTTAAGTTATAGGTCCATAACAATACTTCTTCGCCTGTGCCTTTTGGATCGCGGATCAGTTGTAATTTTTTAGTAACTTGGTTCCAAGTAAAATTCATATAGGCGCCAAACATACGTCCAGCTAACTTGACATACTGCGAGTAAAAGTCAAAAGTTGACAGGCCGCCAGCTACGTTAAAGTTCATTAGATACACGTTCAGCGATGCCTGGCTAAACGGGTCAAAGTTTGATGCGTACGGTCCTGTGCTATCGCCAAAAGTACGACGGAAAATTTGACGAACCGTAATAACTTCTTCAGGCAAATCATAAATGTTTACGTTGGCCACCAACTCCATAAAAGTATAAGATTCTTCGTAGGCGTTTTGAGCACGTTGACGATAAGTGCCAATGGTATTACGATAAGCTGATTCGTAGTGACTAGCGTCTAATTCAAGATCAACAATTTCATCAGCTAATTGCAAGCGGACGTATTCAATTAAATCTTGTTTGAGTGTAGCTAGGGTCGTTTGATTTTCTATTGCCATTGGTAAGTTTCCTTACCAGTATTTAGCCCATTTACCAGGCTTTGAGAATGATCAAATTTTCGTTACCGCGGCCGTTCCATTTTGTTTCTGTGGCTTTAATAGCACTAAATTCTTTACGCATAGCTGGTTTTCCGCCTGACATAACTGCTTTAATTTGTTCAGCTGGCTTGCGTAAAGTTTTTTGTACAGTTTGCGCCGCATCAAAAGCAATAACAGCAGATCCTTTAACAGTAAATGTGCCCAAGTGCGAGTCTGCCACTACATGGATTAGTTTGCGTTTGACCGTATCATACAACCATGCCTCGCTGGCATTTACAAGTTTTGCCGCTGGATCTGATTTAAGTTTTAATTCATCAAATGCCCGCAAATATTTAAATTTGCTGGCTTGTTTTTCTGGGCTGATTACTTTTTTAGCTCTAGGCTTTCGTTCTGTTTTCTTAATGGAAATATAAGATCCGCAATCGCCAATAACAGTTTCACAGAATTTTACGCAATTACGAAGTTGTATTTTTGACAGGTGTGAGTAGCCCTCAACAAGTTGCTCGTCATTGGCTTCTAATACTTCGTTAAATTCTTGTAATCGTAAATTCCACACAGCAGTAATGTTAGGAATCATCTGTGGGCTAATATTCATACCGCGGATCAAGGCAATAGGTTTGAAATCAGCTGACATTTTGGCGCCGGCCTGAATAAAATCATCAAACATACCTTCAAGTTCGCCTGCGCACTCCGAAGCTTTTTCGCGAAGATGATCTTGAATAGTTAGTTTTGCTACAGCAGCGTCTGCGTCAACGTCCTCTTGTGCTCGTTTCTTTTCTTGTTTAACTTTAAGCATGGCTGAAATTTGATCATCAACAATGCACTGTTCGTGTTCGTTAAGTACAAGACCAATTAATGTCATACGACATACCCAGGCTGGGGTAACACGAATTTGACTGTCAGGAATGCCACGCATGGTCTTGGCGTCTTTAGAACGACCATTGTGTTCTAAGTAATGGCAAATCATTTCTTTAGCTTCTTTTTTACCATAATGATAATTGTACCATTGGAAGGCATTGGCGAATGCTGACAAACGATTAGTTTCATCAGGTTGAATATGCCACTCTGGTTCAAAACCAACATATTTGGTCTCGGCACCTTTTGGGTTCAGTCGTTTAATTGTGTTTTCGTTTTTAGCCATAGTCTGTAGTGTATATGATAAGTTAGTGGATGTCAACTGATAAGAGCGGCAAAGGTAACCATTTGCTCTAAATTGGACAATAGTTCGTTTGCTTGCGTTTCTAATTCTTTGTACCGAGTAGTGGTCTTTTTCATACGGCGACACTCTACGTCCTCTTTGCTCATTTCTGTAATAGTACGATCTATAGGTTTGAGCATGGCTCGCAAATCACGATAAGCCACCTTATTTTTTACGGCGGCTATCTGTGTTTCTAAGCAATTTAAACGGTCTAAAATACTATCCATACTAGTATTATATAGCTTTTTGGTATTTTTAGTCAACCTTTTATGCGATAAATACTGTACTATGCTGTTTAACGCCAACAAATACACCCGATGGTACTACGAGGTTATAAATCGTGCTAAACCACGAGTATCAAATGGCTATACAGAAATACATCATATTATTCCGCGCAGTTTAGGTGGCGACAATAGTGTCGAGAACCTTGTAAATTTAACAGCCCGTGAGCATTTTATTTGTCACTGGTTATTGACTAAAATGACAGAAGGACTTGCTAAATCTAAAATGTGGCACGCCTTTAATGCTATGAGTGTACTTAAACCTAATGGCACAGATAAAAGATACATCAACTCAAGAGCATCAGAAAAAGCAAAAATAGAATGTGCGAGATTAAGAAGTATTGCCCGCAAAGGTATTGTTGTAGGCGAAAAAAATTGGAATTACGGCAAAAAGTGGACAGAAGAACAGCGAGCAAAAATGCGCGGCCATAAAAGAACGTTAGGATTTAAATATGACAAACCGTATACAGAAGAACGCAAAGCCAAAATGAGTGCTTCAGCACAAGCGAGATGGACTGAAGAGGAGCGCAATAAAATGAGGGCGCCAAAGCCTAAGTATGTTTGCGAGCATTGTAATGCTACAGTAGGCGGCAAGGCTAACTATAATCGTTGGCACGGTGATAATTGTAAGTTACGTATAGGAGAATTATTATGCCGCGGCTAAGTATGTGGCGTCCTAATAGGACGGCCGATTATCAGTACTTAGATAAAGTTATCTACGAAATGTACACGGTTGGCGGTGTAGATATGTATATTCACAAATATCTTGGCCCTATTGTAGATCCCAAAGCCGCACCAGGAAATGGTGATGCTACACTACCTAACTATAGTCATGAAAATCCCTTGTTCATTGAAGACTTGTTGCTGTTAGAAAACCGCGACCGTGCTTACGATACCAACATTTATCAGATGCGCGGAGCTTATACACAATCAGATATTGATTTTAATCTAACACAGTTTGGCCTGTTTTTGAACAATGATACCTTGTTCATTACATTTCATTACAATAATATGATTGACACAATGGGTCGTAAACTTATGTCAGGCGACGTATTAGAACTACCCAACTTGAAAGATTACTTTCCTTTAGGCAATGTGGCTCGTGCCCTACCTAAATTTTATGTTATTCAAGATGCTGCTTATGCCATGGAAGGATTCAGTCAAACTTGGTTGCCTCACTTGTGGCGGGTCAAGGCAACACCTATGGTCAATGCTCAAGAGTATGCACAAATTACTGGGCAGGCATTCATGCCAGACAATATCTGGGATCCAGGCAATTTTTATCCAGCTGGTGACACAGTTTTAGTTGGTGATCAATATTATACAGCAACCAAAAATGTTCCTGCTGGAACAGATTCTTTAGATCCCAACTACTGGGCATTGGTCGCTAATCCTACTACCATTGGCGACGCCATGTCTACCAAGAACAAGGACCTTGCTATCAATGACGCATTGGTTATACAGGCCAATGCGGATGTTCCAACCAGTGGTTATGACGATGTGTCATTTTATATTTTGCCTACCAACCCCAACGAGCAACCAGGCGGTCGCGGTTTGTTTGCTGGCGATTCATCAGTTACAGCAGATGGTACACAGCCAGGCGAAGGAACATCGCCTGAAAATTATGGCTATGCCATAGGTTATTTACAAGGTGGCCCACTACCACCAAATGGTTTGCCAGTTACTCCGGGCGTATCATTTCCTCACAATCCAGTCACAGGCGACTACTGTCTACGGTTAGACTATTTTCCAAATCGTTTATTTAGATTCAGTGGCACCATGTGGGTAAAAGTACAGGATGATTTGCACACACCATTGGATTGGGGCCTAGATAATCTTACCCAGCGCAGCTCGTTTGTTAATAATCCATATACAGTTGGTACCAGCGATCAAGGTAATATCCCAAGTCGTCAAAGTCTTAGCCAGTTACTCAAACCTTTGGCAGACAATGGCAATGACGGCGGTAACAAACCACCTAAACCAAGACCTCCAGGAAGATAACCATGGCACAGCAATTCTTTTATGACCAACAAATACGCCGCTATCTAATACAGTTTGCTCGTATGTTTTCAGGATTCAGTGTTGAGTTTGGACGCAATGAATCAGGGGTAGCAGGGTCGGGAGATACACTATATCGTGTGCCTGTACGCTATGGCGATGCTTCGCGCCAAGCACAGACAATACTTCAAGAAAATTCAGCTAACAATATGCCAGCTACTCCAATAATGACATTCTACATTACTGGTTTAGACTTTGATCGCCCGCGTATGCAGAATCCAAACTTTGTTAGTACAGTTAATGTACGTCAACGCACCTATGATGAGAACACAGGCACTTATGAACAAACACAAGGCAACGCTTTTACTATTGATCGCTATATGCCTGCTCCTTACAAATTATCTATTAATTTAGATATTTGGACGTCAAACACCAATCAAAAGTTTCAAATATTAGAACAGATACTGCCTTTGTTTAATCCTGCGTTAGAAATACAGTCAACAGATAACTTTTTAGATTGGACCAGTTTGTCAATGGTTGAATTGGTCTCAACTGGTTTTAGTTCACGTCAAATTCCTATTGGAACAGAAGATCCTATTGACATTGCCACTATTAAATTTACACTTCCTGTATGGTTGAGTTTGCCTGCCAAAGTCAAGAAGTTAGGTGTTGTTGAACAAATTATTGCGTCAGTATTTGATGGCGCAGGAGATATGGTCAACGCTATTCGCAACAATGATTTATTATTAGGAACACGTCAGTACATTACTCCATTTGGTTATCAAACAGTTTTAATTGGCAACAAATTACAAATTTTAGCACAGTCAGCTCGTGTAGATGAGCAAAATTATCAACTGCCGCCACCTGACATTGACGCAGAAAGTAATTTGTTGTGGACTCCTATTGTTGGTTTGTATGGCACACTACGTCCTGGAATTAGTATGGTAGCATTAACTCAAGAAGACGGCAGTCAAGTATATGGTACTGTAGCATTTGATCCAACTGACGATCGCTTTTTGCTGTTTACACCCATTGAAGAATCGGTGCCTAGTAATACCCTAGCTCCGATTAATTCAGTTATTAATCCGTTGGTATCGGGGCCAGGCTATGGTTTACCAGCGGCACAAGCAGGCCAACGTTATTTACTAACAGAGGCCACAGGCAGTGACAGCGGTTATGCCGCTGCCTGGGCAGGCACTATGGATCAAATCCTAATCGCTCGCCCAAATGATATCATTGAATACGATGGATCACGCTGGTTGATTTCTTTTGATAGCGCATCGAGTCAAGTAAATACTCAATATGTTACTAATCTTACAACAGAAATCCAATATAAATGGATTGGCGAAGGGTGGGTCAAATCCTATCAAGGTCTCTATCCAGGTGGCCAATGGGCTCTAATCATCTAAAACAAGTTAGTGCTGTAGGCATTTGGTTTTATTCACAACAGTCCAACCGTTATCTTTATCTGATGCGCAATGATCCTAAGCATCCAAATTCTTGGGGCTTGCCTGGCGGCAAAATGGAAAAGGGCGAGTCAATGATGGCCGCTATGATCCGCGAGTGTGAAGAAGAATTAGGCGCTTGGCCTGAGTATGTTAAGCTAATGCCGCTGGAAAAGTTTACTTCGCCCGATGGCGTTTTTGCTTACCATACTTTTTTCTGTGTAGTTGCTAATGAGTTTGTGCCTACGCTGAATGAGGAACACGCAGGCTATGCTTGGATTGATTCAGGTACTAATCCTAAACCTATGCATCCCGGCCTATGGTCAACAATAAATTTTGATGCTGTGCGTCAAAAAATTGCTACTATACAACAGCTTTATACGTCGCAATAGCTGATAAATTCGTTGTAGGTATAGACACGAGTGTTTGGACAGGTCAACCACGCATCTGGAATATTTTCTTTTGGACCAACAAAAGTAAATCTGACTTCTGAATAAGCAGTCATTAATCCTGTAATTTCATCAATCCATTCGGATCGTCCTGTTTCTGTATCTTTACAATAACCTATTAAATAAATTTCTTTGTGCCCATCGAATGCGGCAAGATAGATGGGCAATGCGGTAGTTGACAAATAAGGAGCCTGTGGAATTAAATAAAATTCGCCAGGGTGGGCAATACAATTACGAGCGGTGGTATAAACAATATTATTTTCCACATATTTGTTTTCTATCAAAGGCGCTAAATTTTCATAAACCGTGTCTACAGCAAAATCAAGGCGCATTTCTTGAGCTAATAGTGCCACTCCATAAGTTTGTAACTTCAATGATCCTAGTAATCCGCCGCGATGTGTTTGAAGAACGCGATGATCAAACAATTCTGTGTGCATTTGTCCGCCAATACAAGCAGCTCCACCAGTCAAGTGTTGATTGTAAATAGGATTAGCTACCCACTCACGTGTTTGTTGTTTTTTACCGTTAGTCCACAGTGAGTTAGTAACAACAAATTCGCCAGGATAGTCTTGACGGTACCGCGCTTGCATTTTAAATACGTCCTACAGCTACTTCAATAACACCAACTACTGTGGAATCATAATCCTCAAGGGCTTTGCCAATAATACAACCTGGTTCGTATTTAGACATATCTAATCGAGTGGCAACTCCAGGTACATCCGATGATACTAATCTATCACCTTTGCGGATTGTGCCTATTACTTGGCAAGGAACACGTCCTACTAGAGCAACTTCAACTGCGTTATCGCAATCAGCCATGGAGTTCATCAAGTAAGCTGGATCTGTAGAAATAATACCAGCTGTGGTCACGCTGTGACTTTGAGTAGTTTGTGTAACTTCAGCTGTGCCACCAAATTCAACTACTGTGCCGGGTACGTAGTCGGCATCAGCACAGTACATCTCAGCCAAGTCGGCGTAGAGTGCTGTGGTTGCCTGAGCAAATACCTTGCTAAATGGGAACGAAGCGGAACCAATATTGCCAGTGAGACTTCCGTTGGATATGACGTTACCGACAGTAATGTTACCAGCAGCCACAGATAAGTTACCGCTAATAATATTACCAGACATACTGACAGTAGTACCTAAATGGCTTACGCCATACACATTACCGGCGGTACTAATGAAACCAGTACCACTAGCTGTCAAATTACCACCAGTAATTGTTCCTGTGGCTGTATGTGTAGCCGATGTTACTGTACCTGAAGCGGTTACGCTTGCTGCGGTTACGGCTCCGCTTGTGCTAATGTAACCCGAGCCGGCGGCCAAGTTACCGCCAGTAATTGTGCCTGTGGCGACCACTGTGCCTGAGGTACTAATGTTGCCACCGTAAACATTACCTGCCGCGCTAAAATAATTAGCTGCTGTGCTTAACAATACGTTTCCACTGGTACTTATATTTCCTGTAGCCAATATATTGCCACCGGTGGTCAAATTACCGCCTGTGATAGTGCCTATAGCTGTGGCAGTTGCCATTGATACTGTGCCTGTAGTGGTTATTGTACCATTGACAGACAACGCCGTTAATTGACCAAGCGAGGTAATATTAGTTTGAGCTGCGCCGGTAACACTTGCAGCTGTGCCCGTTGTGCTTACACTCAATGTACCTGTGATATTAGCACCCGGAATACTGGTTAAACCAGCGCCACTTCCTGTAAACTGTCCGGCTGTTTGAATAGTGCCAACAACACTGACATTACCTGCTGTAATATTAGCAGTAGCATTAACATTTCCGCCTGTAGTTAAATTGCCACCAGTAATAGTGCCAGTTGCTGTAGCAGTTGCCATAGCAATCGTGCCCGATGTGGATATTGTACCAGAACTGGATACAGAGGTTAGTAGACCAACTGATGTAATATTTGGTTGTGCAGCGGTGGTAACTGTGGCCGCGGTTGTTGCGGTAGTAGCCGATGCTACAGTTCCTGTAACATTAGTACCAACTAAACTAGTTAATCCTGCGCCATTACCTACAAATGTGTTGCCATAGATATTGCCTACGGCACTGACACCAACTCCTGTTGACCAAACGTTGGCCACAGACGCATAGGTCCATTGTACCAAAGTTGCCGAGCCTGTGTTACCAGCAGTAATACCTGCGCCATTAATGCCGCTTAATGTTGTTTGATTATTGGCAAATTCAAATGTTAAATCGTTTGTAGTTACTGTAGTAGAGTTAGTAAATGTTACATTGCCACTAACACTGAGATTGCCCTGAATAAGGACGTTGCCCGTGGCAGTAATAGTAGCGGCGGTAACTGCGCCAGTAGCACTTACAGCGCCACCAGTTAAAATATTACCAGCAGTAACGTTACCGGTATCTGCTGTAACTCCAACCACACTCAAATTACCAGCAATAATGTTACCCGATACTGATAAAGAACTTAATGTACCTACTGAGGTAACATTTGGTTGTGCGGCCGTTGCTAATGTGCCTGTTAATAATGTGCCACTTAGATTACCGCCAGTAATATTACCAACAGCGACGACTACACCGCTTGTGCTGACATTGCCTGAGTACACATTGCCAGTGGTTGTAATAGAGCCAGAACTTGATACAGCACTTAATAAACCAACTGATGTAATATTTGGCTGGGCCGCGGTTGTTACAGTGGCCGCTGTGCCTATAGCTGATACTGCCGCACTGGCTGTACCAGTCAATGATCCTACAAAAGCTGTAGCGTAAACAGATCCGGTTCCAGATACATAATTGGCACCATAGGCCAGGTTGCCGCCGGTAATAGTTCCAGTTACTGTTAAGTTAGGTAATGTGCCAATACTGGTAGCAGTGACTCCGGTAAGCTGACTACCGTTACCAATAAAATAACTTGAAGAATTTACAATAATATTGCCTGTAGCAGATACATTACCTGCGTAGACGTTGCCAGTGGTTGTAATAGTGCCAGAACTGGATACAGAGGTTAGTAGACCAACTGATGTAATATTTGGTTGTGCGGCGGTGGTAACTGTGGCCGCTGTTGTCGCACTACTGACTGCACCGCTTACATTACTGCCTTGAATATTTGATAGATTGCCAGCTTCGCCTACAAAATGGCCAGCAGTGGTGGAGCCAGTCACGCTAAGACTTGTTAATGTGCCAACGCTTGTTATATTTGGTTGAGCCCCGGTAGTCAACACCACAGCCGCTGTAACATAGTTACTTGGATTACTCGATGGATATGGAGTATAGCCCAATGCTGTTGTTACATTACTGCTGGTCAATCCTGTTACGTATTGTGCTGTTGAAGCCAATGGAACTGTGCCAGTTACGTTAGCGCCAGTTAAACTGGTTAATGCCGCACCATTGCCAATAAAAACATTGCCTTGAATGTTGCCTGTAGCTGACACTAGACCGGCAGTAAAAATATTGTTACCTGTAATATTACCAACCACTTGCATGTTACCAGTTGTGCTGGATGTACCAGATGGATTAGCAGTGACTACAGAATTACCACCAACAGCAATACCTGTTCCAGATACAGCTAGTGTTGTATTACCGATATAGATTGTGTTGCCAGCAACATATAACGCTGACCATAAATGTGTGGCATTACCTAATGAGTAAGTTACGTTAGCACTAGGAATAATATTGCCGGCCCAGCCTGCCTCACCGTAGGCTACCGCATTGGCATTGGCATAGCCACTACCAGTAGCGATACCGGTTAACTGACTGCCGTTACCAATAAAGAAACTGCCTGAACCTGCTGTAATATTGCCGGTAGCTGAAACAGTACCTACTGAAAGTAGGTTATTCGCAGTAATATTACCAGAATTAACAATTCCGCTGTTGGTTAAATCTAAAAAATCGCCTGAAGCCAGCTCTTGTATTTGATTTGCTGTTGCGTTTGCGATTAATGGAAATCTATTTGTCATCTCTTTGTCCTAATGTAATATTTAGCTTGAAACCGGCATATCGATATTGCCCGATCTTGCCAGCACTATTACATAGCCTGCTACGATTGTGGCGTCTATTATACCCGAAGATCTAGTTAAAATTAATAAATTGCCCCCAATTACTGTGCCTGTTGAGGATATTCCTGTAAGTTGGCTACCGTTACCGTATAGATAACCAGCACTAATATTACCAGTAGTAGATACTACATTGCCAGCGGCGCTGGCTACTTCAATACCTGTATCTGTAAACACTACTGTATTAGCTGTACCAGCTATAGTAACAGCAACATTGCCATTAGCGTAGGCAGTTACATTAGTATTGCCATTGTTAATATTAGCAACACTAGTAATGATACCAGTTAATAATGAACCATTACCAAAGAAGTAGTCGCCTGTGATATTGCCAGTGACACTTAAATTACCATCTACTTGAACATTAGCAGTAAACTCTGCCGTAGCATCGTTGTAGATAGTAAGGGCCGAGTTAGTACTAGTTGATCCGTCTGGAGTAACTCTAAATACTAACTTACCAGGACTACTAGTCTCACTAACTGTACCATTATCATCTACCTGAATTACAATTCCGGCAAACTCTTTGTAGTCTACACCAGCAAAGCCTAGGGTAGCTAGTTGGAACAAGGTTTGTCCGTTGACTACATCTACATTTGCAGTAGGATCATCACTGTTATTTAATGCCGAAGCAATGATAGGCTGAACCGATGTTGAACTACGGGTTAAGATCAGTTGAGCAACATTGTTGGCGCCAATATCGTCGATAACTATCTGTGCGTCATATGTAGTTCCGCTGACTGTGATATGATTTTCATAATTAATATTAGTACTAAATGTAGCATTGCCAGTTGCCGCCAAATCACCGTTGATCTTTATATCGTTATTAGTTACCGACATTACCTGACTAGTAGTGTTTGTGCCATTGGCAGTGGTCCAGAACTGAATTTCTGTTCCTTGATTAGTATTGGTCTGATCTTCTGTTGTAACCAGATCAATACGAGCCGTAGATATTGCAGGCCAACCTGCCGAATTATACGGAGTGGCTGCATAGCGTGATACTATACTATTGGCTAATACTTGTGTTGGAGCATCAACATTACCATTAATACGGCGTCCAACAAAGGCAGCATAGTTGTTAATACCGTCGTTATAAACACGGGCCGGAGTAGTAGTTTCGCCGGTTAAGTGTAACATTACTCCTTGATTTTGCGGAGCTATAGTATTACCGTCTGGGGAACCAATAACAGCCAATGCTCCAACCGCAGAGTTAAACGATGGAGCATAAATTCGAACATCGCCCGTGTTGGCAATTTGGAATGACGGTAGTGTATTGTTAATAGTATACATCTCAATAAATTCTGAGTGTAAGTTCAACGCACCGGTGCCTTGTGTAGTAATAGTTAAATTACCGTTGGCTACAGCAGTAGTCAACGAATTGCCAGTAATAGCTAAATTGCCAGCAGTTAAATTACCAATAGCACTAATATTATTAGCAGTTAGATTACCTGTGTATGTAGGCAAGTAAGCAGCTACGTTGGCATTGCTATATGCTCCAATTAGATTAGCGGCATTAAGATTAGTAAGTCCGGCACCGTTGCCTGTAAACACGTTACCTTGGATATTGCCAGTAGCACTTACATAACCACTAGTTAATAAGTTACCAGACTGTGTATTACCTGTTACTGTTACAGAAGTTAAGGCTCCAACACTAGTAATGTTAGGTTGTGCGGCTGTTGTAACTGTGGCTGCGATAGTGGCCGCTGGTACAGTACCAGTTACGTTAGCTCCAACTAAACTGGTTAGTCCAGCACCGTTGCCATAAAATGTATTGCCAAACACACTACCTGCCGCCGAGATACCAACGTTAGTTGACCAAGCATTTGGTGTAGAAGCGTAGGTCCAGTTAGTTAATGTACCGGTTCCAGTGTTACCGGCTTGAAGACCAGCACCGTTTATGCCTGTGTAGGTAGATTGATTGTTAGCTAACTCAATATATAAATCATTAGTAACAATAACACTACTATTAGAGAATGTAACTGTTCCAGCAACACTTAGATTACCAAGAATAGTAGCATTAGTATTAATTAATAAATTACCAGCAGTCAAATTGCCCTGTGCACTGACCAAACCACCAGTTAAAATGTTACCAGCTGTGACGTTGCCTGTGTCTACGGTAACACCAACTACACTTATGTTGCCGCCAATAATATTGCCTGATACTGATAGTGATGTTAATGTGCCAACTGACGTAATGTTTGGTTGAGCATTAGCGTAAACCGTGCCAGCAATTAGGGCATTGCCAACCTGGCCTGACACATTACTACCACTAACCGCATTAGCTGTATTAGCATAGGTAGCCACCGTGGCATTGGCAACAGCGCCTGACACATTACTACCACTGACTGCATTAGCTGTATTAGCGTAATTGGCCTGTGTAGCCTGGGCAACTATACCTGTAACATTTGCGCCGGTTAAGCTCGTCAAGGCAGCGCCGTTGCCAACAAAAACATTGCCAGTTATGTTGCCCGTAGCACTTATGTAAGCAGTAGTTAATATATTGCCAGTAATGGCAATATTACTTGAACTTGTACCTGAAGCAAAGTAAGCAGCTGCGTTTGAGTTAGCATAGCCTGCTGGTAAGCCTGTTAAGAATGCGCCATTACCCAATACATAACCTTGCGCACTAACATTGGCTGTAGTCAATAAATTACCTGTAATACTAATATTAGCACTGGATGTGCCCGAAGCAAAATATGACTGTGCGTTTGAGTTAGCATAACCTGCTGGCAAACCGGTTAACTGACTACCGTTACCTAATACATAACTGGCCTGTACGTTACCAGCAGTTGATACGTTGCCAGCAATTACATTACCTGAAAAACTGGGACTAGCGCTAACAGCAAAATTTATAATATCAGCAGCGGCATTACCTGTTATTACCAAATTGTTCCCAGAAGTAAAACTGATTGAAGAACTAACACCATTGGCTGCAATAGATGTTGAGTTGGCAACAATAACGTTAAAGCTGTTGCCTGTGTTTTGTAAGAATAATAAACTTGTAGAGCCTATGGTAATAGGATCATTAGTTACCAATTTCCAACTGGTGTCTGCGTAACTTGTACCTTCGGTGACCATTACTATCATACCAGCATTAATTTCGCCAGTGGTATTCCCATCAGCAGTACGTACCCAAGTTCCGTTTGAACCTGTACCTGCTATACTTACATCATAAAGTCCGTTTTGACTGCCGGTTGATTGGCCGGCTACTAAAACACGATCTCCAGCAACAAGAGTTACTCCATCAACTGTACTGGGCGCGCCGCCCGATAGTGTAACATTAGTAGTTTCAATAACTCTAACTGCTTGTTTATAATCTATGTCAGATATCTGTTCAGCGCGGATTCTTGTTAAGCCCATTGTTCTTCCAATAATATTACAAGTATTTAGTCAAAATAACAGGACCGCATGGGTCCCGTTATTTGTCTTCATTTTTGCTGGTTAGAACCGACCAACAACTACCTCAATTACACCAGTAGCACCGTCAAAGTCAGCTAGAGCCTTACCAATAATAGTACCAGCACGTGGTGTAGCTTCAGCGCGAGCTGTGCCATCCCCGTTGGACACCATTAAATCGCCTTTGCGTACAGTACCTGTTACACAACAAGGAACACGTCCTGTTAATGCAACAGCTACCACGTTGTCGCCAGTTAAGCCCGAGTTCATCAAGTAAGCTGGATCTGTAGATACCACACCAGCTACTCTTGAGTCAGAATCTACCGTGCTGGCAGTTACTTCTAACTCGCCACCAAAGCTGACTACTGTTCCAGATGTGTATTCTGCGTCGGCCAAGTATTGCTCGGCAACGTCGGCGTAGAGTGCTGTAGTGGCCTGTGCGTAAACGTTCTTGAATGGGAACGCAGTGGAACCAATATTGCCAGTTAAACTTCCGCTAGCAATAATATTACCAACAGTCACGCTACCTGAGGACACACTTAAGTTACCGCCTGTAATATTGCCTACAGCAACTACTGTGCCACTTGTACTTAAGTTACCGCTGTATACATTACCTGCGGCACTTAGGAAGTTAGCACTTGTACCTAATAATACATTACCTGCTGTACTTACGTTACCACCTGTAATAGTACCGGTAGCAGTCAAAGTAACTGTAGTTACAAAACCTCCTGTGGTTAAATTGCCACCTGTGATGGTACCAGTTGCTGTAGCGGTTGCCATAGTAACTGTACCTGAAGCTGTTACAGAAGCGGCAGTTACAGCACCACTTGTGCTAACGTAACCTGAGCCAGCAGCAATATTGCCGCCTGTAATAGTACCAGTTGCTGTAACAGTTGCTGCAGTTACAAAACCTCCTGTGGTTAAATTGCCACCTGTAATTGTGCCAGTTGCTGTATGTGTAGCCGATGTTACTGTACCTGAAGCTGTTACAGAAGCGGCAGTTACAGCACCACTTGTGCTAACGTAACCTGAGCCAGCAGCAATATTGCCGCCTGTAATAGTACCAGTTGCTGTAACAGTTGCTGCAGTTACAAAAC
>Ga0208253_1000310_pt1 | contig 21536 bp, 22 predicted proteins | sample CryBogCBE10Oct08_FD_184573 | JGI IMG/M metagenome (GOLD analysis project Ga0208253, IMG submission 184573) | Freshwater microbial communities from Crystal Bog, Wisconsin, USA - CBE10Oct08 (SPAdes) | ecosystem: Environmental > Aquatic > Freshwater > Lake | place: Crystal Bog, Wisconsin, USA...
TCTAAATACAACAAACTCAGCTTTCGCTTAGGATCAAAAAATAAAGCAAAAGTCGCAATTGCCAATAAAATCGCAAGGGTGGTTTATAAGGTTTTAGCTGGGGATCAGTATAAAGATCTGGGATACATGCGAGGAGACCCACGTGAAGAAAGAATTAAAAAGCTACTCTTCGAGTTGAAATCTTTAGGTGTAGAAATCCAAAATCATACTCATCAGAACATTTATTCTAAACGTGATGTAAAGGTTGAAGCGTCAGGAATTGTATATTCCTGATTAGCGGTTAAGTACAATTAATAAAAAAAAGAGCGACTTCGTCGCTCAGGGGTAGCTACGTCCTGAATTCGTAATTACTTACTAGGCAAGTTCTTCAAAACTGCACTTTCCTGCAAATGAACTTTCAGCGTTAAGTTATGACCTTTTGCCACCTAAGACCGCTCAAGTTGCAATGAGCCTTACTGAATAAAACGTACCTTCCATGCATCACTCAGAAACTCGCAAAACCAACCTTTTTTAACTCCAAGAGAAAGTAAATCCGCTTGCATTGCTTACTTAACCCTGGTTTGTATCGCAATTCATACATACTCAATGCATTTGGGGGGTTTTGCAGCTGAATGATCACTCTAAGAAAACGATTCATGACATCTCTTGGAAAAAGCTCAACAGAGGCCTTCAGGGAAGTTTCTCTCAAAAAGAGAGAGGGCGTAAATCCTTTTAAAAAGACTTAAAACGTGCATCCTCGCAGACCATCCTTGGTCATCCATCGTCCTTGATTCAGAAGATCTAGCCTCATTTCGCTCAACGATCGGTCAATCTCGATCCTTTTTTCTGCACTTCTCGAATTTTGGCTACTTGGTTTTTGATCTTACGGACACTCCATAGCTAATAAACTTTGACTTTATCCATACGCAAGTTTAGGGATCTTTTTTATCAGATTACAAATGCAATACCTAGCCCAATTCCAACCATAAAATCTCAAAAGCCCCGCATCCTTACGGGGCTTTCAGGGAGTTTCTCTCAAAAAGAGAGAGGTGCAAAAACTTTTAAATCCTTTTAAAAATAATTAAAACGCGCATCCTTGCAGACCATCCTTGGTCATCCATCGTCCTTGATTCAGATAAAAGATCTACCCTCATTTCGCTGAATGAGCTGTTAATTCCGATCCTTTTTCTGTACTTCCTGAATTTGGGCTACTTGGTTTTTGATCTCGCTTACACTGAATAGCCAAAGGAGCCTGCTCTTGAACCTCAGAACCTTTCATCTGTCCTATATTATTAGAATTGACAGAATAAATACCACTTTGCGATTCAGTCGTCTTCTTGTTTGAACCTCCTGCAAAGACCGAAGATGATAAAGCATTTCCCCCAACCTGTCCTACCTTGCTCTGCCCTTCAGAGACTTTGTTATTTGAACCTCCTGCAAAGACCGAAGATGACAATAAAGCAAGAAACAAAACAAATACTGTATCTTTTTTTCCTAATTTCCTTGGCATACCCTACTCCTTTTAAACACTTGAATCATTCAAAGTGTCTTATTTGGAAAGGACACATGCAAACAAAAGACCACATCTGTAAAAAAGAACATACGCTTGAAATCATGAGATTTTTTTAAAATACAAAAGATTCCATAAAAAATAGAAGTAATAATAACAAAAGTATGAAGGCCGAAAAAGCAACAGCTGTCTATTTTTTGAACATTAAAAATCAGAAAAATCGATTTGACTTTTATCTTGATCTCTAGCAATGAAAAACAAAGCACTCACATCCTGAAAAACTCTAGGAGAAAAATTGCAGATTCTTTAAAAAGATTTTAATTTTGAGTCACCCAAAAGCTGATCGATTTTTTTATTTTAATAAAAATTTTCTCTCACATGTAATCTTAAAGCTTTCAAAAATGAGAGACTATGATAAAAGAATTCAACCTTACGAAGATGATCCTCAGGCACGAAGCAAAAAGACTCTTCAAACAACTACGCAATTAGGCATTGACTAATGCTAATAAATCGCATCACATCGTATACTGCTTTTTGATCGACAAACTTTATCAGCCACTAAGTTATAGACCGGAGTTCTTTTTATCATGGTCATTTTTGCTTATCATAAAAAATGATTGATGTTTTGTGATGAATATCATAGAATCAGTTACGGTAAAATATCAAAACTTGAATCAAAAAAGCCTTAACATCCTTGATCCTCTTTTAGTGTTTTTCATGCTTTTCATGAGCGTTAATGCATGTTCTCATGGGGAATCTTTTTATTCCTATTCAGCCAATCAGACAGTAGAGTCAAAAAACGAGAACAACCTAGAAACTCAAGAGATATCTTTTTCAGATGATAATAGTAGAAAAATAGCAATAAAAAAAAAATTTTAATAAAACTTCAAGAGATTCATAATGAGTCAACGATAAAAAACTCAATACTAAAAATACTCACGAATTTAGAAAGCCCATCCCCAAAAGATGGACTCAATTGTTCTAATTACGACGATCAAACCTTAGAGCCCTTTTGCATTTTTAATCATCTGACGTCCGATTTAGACACAACCATCGATTGTTTTATCGACATCATCATTTTACTTACCTCTGACACAGACCCTGATCTTGATTCCGAGACAGACAGTGAATCAATAGAAACAACCACGGACAAAAAATCAATACTGGATCTGGATCGCTACCTTCAGGACTTAGAACGTCATATCCGTCCTACTCACCAAAGAAATCACACTTGGTCATGACATTGCTTGACAGATCTTGACTTCCAGCGTTCTTACGGGTGACTATTTTTCACTATGAGTTTCGGTGTGTTACACATACCCAAGCCATATGACTTTCTTGACCCATGTTCATGTCAACCTAAAAAACTTCAGAAAAAAGATCCATGAAACTTCCTCACCCACGCTAAAGCTTCCTCTTTCGTTGTGAGCTTTCTTGCTAAACTGAGATCTTCCACCTCGCGTAAAATCTTGGCAAAGACAGGGCCTGGAATCAAGCCAAGTGCGACCAAATCGGAACCTGTAATCAATCGTGAGGGAAGCTTTTTTTTAAAATCTTCCCAAACCCCGTGAGCATAAGTATCTAGACTTTCTCCAGCACCCTGAAGCTTCACTTCGTACAAACGAAGGAGATCCTGAAACCGAACGTCAAGCATCAGACGCTTTAAATCAGCTTCTTTCATCTCAGATGCATGACGGAGTTTCTCTTGATGATCCATCAGAAAAATAAGATCTTTTTGTTGATTGCGAGAGAATTTGAGACGTGCAGCAATCAAGCAGGCAAGTTTGCTTCCGAAAAACTCATGACCTTCCCAAGTTTGATGTTGCTTCCAACACTGAGGTTTTCCAATAGTATGCAACACACAAGCCCAGGTAAAAGCAAAAGATCCAGGAGAAACCCACCTGAGGCTTTGAAGTAAATCAGTCCAAAGCTCAGAAATTTCAAACAACGCATCAACCTCAGGAAGTACACTTCGTAAAAGACCAAGTTTTTGCAACGTGACCAATGCGCAAGCAGGCTGCTGCCACATCAGTGTAAATTCATCTCGGATTCTTTCAGCACTTACATGTACTAAAAGATGCACATGTCTTTCTATGGCTGAAGCCGTTTCCGATGCCAATTGAAACCCTAACTTACTCTGAAACCGCACAGCCCTTAACAAGCGAAGAGCGTCTTCTTGAAAGCGCAACTGAGGATTTCCAATACAACGCACTTTTCTTAATTCAAGATCTTTAAGACCCCCTACAAAATCCCCAATTAACTGGCTATCAGGATCATAAAAAAGGGCATTGATGGTAAAATCACGCCGCAAAGCATCCTCTTGGGGATCAGAAAAAACGACTGCTCGGGGATGCCTTCCATCTACGTAATCTAAATCCTTCCTAAAAGTTGCAATTTCTACACTAGACAAGGTACTATTAACAGCGAGCTGATTTGCAGGAACTCGCACTACCCCAAAAGCCTTCCCTACCGTAGAGGCTTCAGGAAAAAGAGCACAGAGGACTTCGGGTTTGGCACTCGTGACTAAATCATAATCCTGGGTAGGATAGCCTAAGAGAAAATCTCGAACACTACCCCCCACTAAGTAAACGATATACCCGGCCCCCTTCAACCTGCGCACCGCCTCTCGCACTTCAGCAGGAAGCGGGAAAGGACGATCAATCGGTATCCACCTCAAGTGTTTGTCCATGCAACTGATACCGACTTTTGAAAACAGGCTCCGTTTTAAAAAGACTCGGGGCCCGAGTTCCTTCAGCATCCTCCTGATTCTTCTCCGAAGAAGGCTTCCTCACAGCAGGCCGGGAGGCTTCTTGCACCTCCGCGAAAGCACTTCCGATGCCTAAAACTAACCCTATCCAAGCTCCCACACAATCCCCCCCCTCCCTCAAGAACTTATCTCATAAGAACTTCCCGCGGCCTAGCTCCATCTTGTGGCCCCACTAAACCACGCGCCTCCATCGTCTCAATCATCCGCGCGGCCCGATTATAACCGATCTTTAACTGCCTTTGCAAAAAGCTTGCAGAAGCATGCCCAGACTGCTTCACGATCTCAAGCGCCTCCTCCCATAAAACATCTTCCATATCTTCTAAAGGCAAGGTGTCCTCATCCTCAATTAAAATCTCATTGCGGTACACAGGCTTACCTTCCAATCTCCAAAAATCAGTGACCCGATTGATCTCAGCATCCTCTAAAAAAGCTCCATGCAATCGTAAAAGCTGAGAAGATCCCGGGGGTATCAGAAGCATATCTCCTTGCCCTAAAAGACGCTCAGCTCCAGCACGATCCAAAATCGTCTTAGAATCTACAAAACTTGCCAATTGAAACGAAACACGTGTAGGCAAATTAGCTTTAATTAATCCTGTAATGACATCCGTAGAGGGTCTTTGAGTCGCAATGATCAAATGGATTCCAGCAGCCCTTGCTTTTTGAGCAATTCTTGCAATAGAAACCTCCACCTCTTTTTTAGCAATCATCATCAAATCCGCCAACTCATCAATAATGACCACAATAAAAGGTAATTTATCGACACGCGCCACACCCTTTTCATCAGGCTCAAAAGCTTCAATCCAATCTGAACCTTGGGTGGAAGTGGTCACGGCATCTTGTGTGTGCAAAAGATCATGCATCGCACTACAACCTAGCTCATCTACTTTTTGGTTAAAGCTCATTAAATTTCTAACGCCTACTTTTGCTAAAATACGGTAGCGTCTTTCCATCTCTCGCACTGCCCATTTTAAAGCAATACTTGCTTGCTTCGCATCATCAACCACAGGCAATAAAAGATGAGGAATATCTTGATACGATCGAAATTCAATAAATTTGGGATCTACCAAAATCATTCTCAGCTCATCAGGAGTAAATCGGTACAATAATGAACAAATCAAACCGTTCATAAAAACAGATTTACCAGATCCTGTTTGCCCCGCACAAAGTAAATGCGGCATACGCGCTAAATCAGAAAGATACGTCTGGCCTCCAATTTCCTTACCCATGACCATGGGAATAGCGTGTTTGGATCCATAAAAATCAGGATGCTGTAAAAACTCCTTCAGGTAAACGGTCTCACGTACCTCACTTGGAATCTCAATGCCCACCACCGATTTCCCCGGCAAGGGAGCCAAAATACGCACACTTTGTGCGGCAAGTGCCATAGAAAGATCATCGACTAAAGCCGCAATCCGAGAAACTTTAACACCAGGACCGGGCTTAAACTCATACAAAGTAATGACAGGACCTGGCCTAGCAGCAGTGACTTCTCCCTGAATGCCAAAATCCAAAAATTTTTGCTTGAGAATCTGCGAATTCACTAAAAGACGATCACGATCCCAAGAGGATTCTAATACGGGAGCATCTTTCAAAAAATCTACACTAGGAAGATGCCATTGCCCCTGCTTTTTCTGAGGCGTCACCACCTGAGAGTGAGACACGGGATCCCGAGGAAGAATTTTAAAAGTAACTGATTCCTCGATGACTTCTTCTTGTTCTAAAGCTAGCACAGGCTCCACGCAACGCACCTGCTGAGGCGACACCTTCCCCGTTCGCTGAAATCTTTTTCGTTTTCTCCAGATCCACAGACAAGATAAACCAAGCACTGCCCAAGAAAAAAAAAATTTCAAACTGTAATATGCAATCTTCAATCCCAAGCGAAAGCTACGACTTGCTAAAGAAACAACATCCCAAGGGGTCGACCAAGCAAGCGAAAGTGCAAATAAAATACAAGCCACTAAAAAAGAACCCAAGGGATTGAAGCGTGCTATCAGCCCATCAGAAACCCAAGCTCCAAAGACTCCTCCTATTAAGAGCTGAGATCCCCCATAATTCCAAAATCGCCATTTTAAAGCTAAAAAAGTGGTAAAACTTACCACACAAATGACCATCCCACTAATGGCCCCAAGTACCCGAGTCCCACTCGATCGACGATAAAAATGGTAGGTTAAGACAAAGAAAGCGGCAGGAACTAAAAAAGCACCTACCCCAAAGTAATTCAAAAACAAGGAAGAAAACTCTGCCCCCACTCGGCCACAAAAATTCTTCGGTAAAACCTCTGAGGAGTGCGTAGAAAAAAAAGAAGCATCCGTTGCGTGATAACTGATCAAAGCTAAAAAAGTAAAAACACTCAGTCCAAAACAAAGAATTGTCTTAAATTGAAACGCTACTTGCTTTTCAGCTGAAGCGCTGGCCATCAGCTTTGAACCTCCACGCAGAAACCTTTAAAAGGGTAAACTCACCCCAACACCTAGCATACGACTACTGACTTCAAAACGTACCTGAGCCGTTCTCCAACCCTTCCAAAAACCCCCCACTCCAAATTGAGGTGCAAGAGCCAAAGAAAAAGGACGTGCCCCCCCCAATCCTCCCACAGCGTAAAAAGTCCAATCAGCATTTTTTTCAAAATCCCAACGCAACTGAAGACCGTAAAGCAAACGCGTAGTCGTAGGTGCATACACGCCCAGACCCCCTTCAAGGGCAAGCGCATCAGCAATACCTGGAATAAATCCCTCAGGTAGAAATTGGTAACTTCCGTTTAATAAAAAAGAGGAACCGGCGTTAGAACCCACAAAACCAAGACCGGCTAAAAAAGACACCAAGAAAGGTGGAGATTGAGAAGGATTTTTCCACTCCTCAGCCTGAACAGGCAAAAGAACACCCAAGAAAAAAGCACAAAATACCGAAAATCCTAAAATAGATCCGCGCAACACCTATGACTCCTTCTGTGGTGCGCAATTTCTAACACAAAACGATGACAGATCGCTAGGAATAAAAAAAGGCCACCCGAACCTCAGATGGCCATAGTAAAACTACCGAGCGCCAGCAGCATTATCAGCAGAAGCACCCTTATTGGAAGCAGACGATTCTGCGCTCGCATCCTTACGAATATCTTTATTCTCTTGAGCAAAACGTAAATTTTGCGCGTTACCTTCGGCTTCAGCAGCATCGTTCTCCGCAGCATGAAGACTCAAGGAACCCAAACCCAGAACAAACGACAAAACAACAAATTTTTTCATGCAATTCTCCTTTAGTTAACTATGACGTCAGTCACTTTGATCCTTCCAAGAACCAAGTACCCATTTCAAAATGAGATAATCTAACCGTCATGATCCAACCCGTTCAGATACCGCAATCCCAGCTCAAATGCAAACTCATTCAGACAAGCTGCTCACTTTTTTCGTCTCATCTCCTAGTTGCCACCTTGAGAACTTCCACCACCTTGAGAATTTGCGCCACCTTGAGAATTTGCGCCACCTTGAGGATTTGTGCCACCTTGAGGATTTGCTCCACCTTGAGAACTTCCACCACCTTGAGGATTTGCGCCACCTTGAGGGAGGCCATGAGCATTTTCAGCCCCCTGAGCAGCTGCAGGTGAAGCATCGTGCTTTTTTCCATGACTTCTATGATTCCCAGAGGGATGTGCATAAGAAAACTTCGAACCATACATCCCCAAAACCATCAAACTCAATAAAAGTAATTTTCTCATTTCTTTCTCCTTTTCATTCAAATTCGCCCTTCTCCAACGAAGAGCGTGACTCTAACACAATCTCAAAAGACAATGAACTTATTTAATAGGTCATCCAATGAGATCTCGGCTGCTTTTTATTTGCCAAAAGATAGGGCCTATCGTTAACATGGGGGAATGAAAGTGCTCAATATCTGTTTTACTTTAGGGGTGGCTGGAGTGACCCTGTGCCTAGCGATGACCTTCTACCGAGGTGCACAAGAAAAACGAGATCGAATCAGTTTGCGTATCTCCGATCTATCTATTCCTGTTCCAGCACACTAAGGGGCTACCTTGCAGCTAGAAAATTGTGATGCTTACAACTCTGAGGAGTTCGCTGCGGCGATGGTTCGCTTGCTGAACGATCCCGGCTTAGAAAAGGCGGTTCGTCTTTACCTGCCGGATCAATCTTTTGCCGCTTTTCTTGAATCTGCTGAGCACATCAAGAACACCGAAGATTTTCAATCCATGGTGATTGCACCTGTCATACGGCAAGTGCTCAAGCAAAGTTCACAAGGCATGTCTTTGTCTGGATTTGAAAATTTAGATCCTTCCCGAAGGTATCTCTTCATTTCAAACCACAGAGACATCATTTGTGATCCGGCTTTATTGACCTACAGCCTGCATCAGAAGGGATTCTCTACCCCAAAAATTTGTCTGGGCGATAATTTGTTGACCCACCCTTTGATCCGAGATCTCATCAAGATGAACAGAGGCATCACCGTAAAACGCCAGCTTCCCATGAAAGATGCCTTTCGCTACTCAGTTCTTTTATCTGAAATGATTCGCGGGACAATCACCCAGGGCTCCCACTCCGTCTGGATTGCACAACGAGAAGGCCGTGCGAAAGACGGATGTGACACTACCCATCCAGGCATTTTAAAAATGCTCACCCTGACAGGAGAAGGAACCCTCCTAGAAAAACTCGAGAGTTTATCGTTACTGCCTGTTGCAGTCTCCTACGAATACGATCCTTGCGATGCTTTGAAAGCAAGAGAACGCGTCCTGCTAGAAAAAACAGGGACCTATCAAAAAAAACCAGGAGAAGATCAAAAAAGCATGCTCCAAGGTATCCATGCACCTAAAGGAAGAATCCACATTGCACTAGGCAGATTGATCTCTTTTCAAGCATCCGAAGACCTCTCCCCCAAAGAACGACTCCAAAAAATCGCCCAAGCAATAGATCATGAAATCTTGAAACTTTACCGACTTTGGCCTTCTCATTCCATCGCCTACGACTTATTGCATCCAAAAATGCGCCAAGGAAACTACTTAGCTGAAGAAAAAGAGTTTTTTATCAAACGCATGCAAGCTCAGATCCAATCCCTGAGTACTCCTGATGTAGATCAGGAGACTTTAAGGACTCGGTTTTTAGAAAGCTACGCTTGCTCCTTAGAAAGAAAATTAGCAAGCAATTTTATTTAAAAAAAGATACGATCTCCCTCAGGATTCTTGAGGAGGAACCATGTACCTAAAAAATGGCAGTTATTTTTTATTAACAAGCCTTATTCTCATCAGCTGTGGTAGATCTTATGATCCACCGCCCTCAGACCTCCTTCCCAATGGATCGATCTTAGCAGCTCTCAGTGGACCTAATGTGATCAGCTTAGGGATCAATGGATCCCACTGTCTAAGCAATAGCGCCGTGAATGTGCCCTGCGTTTCCGTCAAAATTTGCAGCACAACTGGATCCAACTGCATCACAGTACCCTATTTATTAGTTGATACAGGAAGCACAGGACTTCGTATTTTCAAATCAGTGCTAGAACCCCTGATCTCTAATAATACGATCCAACCTGTCACCCTCAATGGCAATCCTCTTGCGGAATGTGTCCAATTTGGAGACAAGACCAATCAATGGGGTCCTGTTTATCAAGCAGGCGTCATTTTAGGAGGAGAAAGTGTCGTGTCTGTCCCCATCCAAGTCATTGATCCGAACTACGCAACGATGTCGGGAGGCTGTGCACAGAACCGAAGTACCACCGATCAAAATCCAGATCAAACAGGATTCAACGGCATTTTAGGCATCAATCTCTCTGCACAAGACTGCCGTTCATGCATAGGCATGTACTATACTTGCAACGGTAATAGCTGCACACGACAAACACCCCCTTTATCTAATCAACTAACCAATCCTATCAGTAAACTTGCTGTAGACAATAATGGAGCCGTGCTCATGCTTCCCAGCATCCCTTTCGGAGGAGTGCGGGCTATTGAAGGAGGCTATCTCGTCTTAGGCATTGACACTCAAAATAACAATAGCTCCTCCCAAGTAACAAGTTATGCTGCTGATAGCTCAGGATATTTTCTGACAGACTACCAAGGACAGACCATTGAAGCTTTCTTAGATTCTGGTTCCAACGCCTATTACTTTCCTAGCAGCACCAATGAATGTCAGTACGGATTTTATTGTCCTTCAAGCTTGTCTACTATGGGAGCAAACATCATCAGTAATGATCAAAAAAAAAGCAGCAATATTCCTTTCTTTATCAGCAATGCAGAGAACCTATTCCAAACACCTAACAAAGTCTTTCTTGAACTCGGAGGAAGCGGGGCTCAATTTGACTGGGGTCTGCCTTTTTATATCGGACGTAACGTTTTCGTGGGTATTGAAAACACCAGCTCTTCCTTAGGACAAGGTCCCTATTGGGGTTTTTAAGGCAACTGGCACTTTTAGGATGCTTTTGGGCTTGTAGTCCTGCCACTTCTTGGCAATCAAACACAAATGCCCCAAATCCAACCTTAAACCCAACCAATCTCTTACCTCTCAGCGTCAATGGATTCAATTGCTCTTTATACCCCCAAACAACCCCCAATAAAGCCTGCACTACCGTGGTAATTTGCAATAGCAATCAGACCAACTGCACCAGCATCACCGACCTCAGAGTAGATACACAAACTTCAGGTATTCATATTTTTCAAGATGCACTTCCCAGCACCCTTTACACGTCCTTACAGAATATTTCCACCACCAACGGAAACTTAGGAAACTGTTTTAATTATGAGGGATATTCTTACTGGGGAAATGTTTTTCAAGCAATCGTCCTTCTGAATGGACAAAAAGCGAGTGTTCCGATCCAAATTATTGACAATACAAAGACACATCCCACCACCTCTGAATCAACGAATCTTTGTACCTCACTTACCAACACCCCTACAAATTCAAGCAAAGCTCATTACCAAGGTATCTTTGGTATCGGCCCCAAGCAGCAAGACTGCGGAAGTTCTTGTGTTTCTACCCCCTCTATCTATTACTACAGCTGTCCTAATGGACTTGCTCAATCCATTGCTACCTGCACTCAAACGACCGTCCCCCTCAATCAACAAATCACCAACCCTATCGCTGAGTTAGCTGAAAATAACAATGGAGTCATCCTCCAACTTCCCCAAGTCCCATCAGCAGGCGTGCCTTCCGTAGAAGGATCCATTATCTTGGGAATTGACACCGAAACAAATAATGCTTCCACCGGAACTCAATACATCCCCACCAATACAGACACCTCAATCTCTGTCTCATCCCAAGGGCAAAGTTACTCAGCTATGATCAATGCTGCAGCAAGCGCATTCACCTTCCCCTCTACGATAACCACTGGGACTGTCAATCAAATCACGTATTATTGCCCAACAACAGCACAAAATTTTACGAGTATGATCTATGGATCCCAAAATATTCCTTTAACTTTTTCTATCGGAAACGCAACTAGCTTATTAGGACATTCCTCTTATGTATTTGCTGAGCTAGGAATTCCTTCCTCCCAAAACACTATTATTTATGGAATTCCTTTTTTTTTCGGAAAAAGTGTCTTTGTAGGATTTGAAAATAGGTCCTCCTCGTTAGGTCAAGGACCTTATTATGCGTTTTGAAACAAAACAAGAGAAATCAAAAAAAATAGACAATAAAATTAAAATAATTTAAAATTAGCTCAAGAAGGGAAGATAGTTATGGTACGTTGGACTGTCCTGGTAATGCTCATGATGAGTGTTCGCACAAACGCGAAGCTCTCAGGGAACACGGATCCATCCGTTTTTATTGAATCCTTAGGAGTGAATTCATCTGATCAAATACATAAAACTATCGCTCATTATGACGCTTACGAAATACACACATTTGAATCTCAATTAGAGAGCAAAAGGGCCATCAGTGAATACGTAGAAAAATCTTCAAAAACGGTTTTTGCCATTGCTTGGAAAAACCTAATTTTTCACCCTGATGTAACCGCACTTTTTGAACAAAAAAGTCACCGAAAAGATTACCAAACCTGCATCGATGATAAGATTTTGCCACGCAACAATCGCCACCACCCGAAACACGATTTAACCAAGCATTCCCTCAGAAGAAGGTACTTGCATTGTGCAATCAATGATACGACAATCTCTGAACACTGGGGGCATATAGGAATTTTGCAAGGCCGCGTGTATGACCAAAAGATCGCACAAAAATTTGGATTAAGTCCCGAGGCTCTTATCGTTGAAAAAAAATAAAGACTCGCAAAAATTTTTACCCTTTAAAAAATTTAAAAACTATTTCTTAGGATGATCATGCGACTTTTACTATTTTTGATGGCATTAACTTTTACAACAAACTGCGGATCAAACTTAAAAACTATTGATAGCAGCAGCTACCTTTCGAATCCCGCGAACTTAGAATTTTTGTCTGGACCCAATGTCATGAATATCAGCATCAACGGAAGCACCTGTGACAACGTTCTTAATAGCACAAGTTTTACCCTTACTCCAACCCTCAACTCCCTGTGCGCAAGCGTCACCATTTGCGATACTAATGCATCTAATTGCCAAACGATCTCTGGACTTCGAATTGACACCGTTCATGCAGGGCTTCGTATTTTCAAAAGCGCCATCAATAGCTCGACCCTAACCGCCCTAACACCCGTTCAAGTCAGTTCTAAGAATTTAGCCATCTGGGAAAACCTCAGTAGCACCGATATATTATGGGGAAGTATTTATCAGGCGAAAATCACTTTAGCAGGACAAATAACCCCGAATCTCACTACCTTGCAAATTATTGATAACGGAACCTTAAGCACAGGATCTGATCAATCCGCCGCAGGATCATCGTTGCTGACAACACTGAACACAATAACCAGCCCAGCTTCTAACTTCACTTTAATCACTGCTCCCAACGATACCTATACCTACAATGGAATCTTGGGTATTGGTCCAGAACAATACCGTTGCATAAACAGCGCCTCTTGCCTCACCGATTCCAATAATAACCGCTACTTTGCTTGCGAAACGACAAACCACACCTGCACTTCAACTACAGCAACTTATACCCAGCAATTAATAAATCCTATTATGGCTCTCAGCGAAAACAACAATGGCGCCATTATCAGCCTGCCCTCTACCGCTCCAGGCGGATCTTCGTCGAAAAATGGTTATCTCATCTTAGGCATTGACACTCAATCCAACAACAATTCTACAGGCATGACCGCCTTTTCCTGCGAAAATTATTATAGCGAGCTCACTACTTCTCTTCAAGGTACTATTTTTTCGAATTCACGCTTTCAAACTTTAAATAATCAAAACCTTATCGCATCCAACATTCCAGCATCGCCTAATAGCCCCAATTACTACATGCCCTACGGCGTTCAAACACTCAAAGGCAGCATCCTAGGAACAAATAGTCATTTAGATTTTCAGATCTACATAGGAAATAGTTTAATTATCGCAACAAATTACCAGAACTACCCCACACTATCTGTGTTTTCTGAATTTGCAATGTATAATAATAATTCTACCGGTTATGACGCCATTTATGGTCTTCCTTTTTTCTTAGGAAGAAACGTTTTTATAGGATTCGAAAATTCAAGATCGAATCTTGGATCCGGGAAATACTACGCTTTCTAAAAACAGACAATTAACTAAAAATTCATTAAAATTCTCATTAGAAAAGAGAATAGATGCTTTATTGGATTGATCTTGCTCATCGTAAGCATTCACGCAAATGTGAAAGCCATAAAAAATATAACTCAGAAAGTTTTTATCAGAATTTAGCAAAGATTTTTATGATCAGATATAAGCGAGTAGCCATCAGAATAAAATACCCACATGCAAACTCAAGCAACCGTCAAAATTTTAAAGCGACACAACTATTCAACGAAAAAAGACTTCAAGATATTTATACAATTTACATTATTTTTAATTCTGTTATTTTTTACGGCAAGCTGTGAATCAAACTTAAAAACTATTGATAGCAGCAACTGCCTTTCAATCCCACGACCTTAGCATTTCTATTTGGATCTAATATCATGGATATCAGCATTAATGGAACTAACTGCGGTCCAGTGTATGATAGCTCGAATCAGATTCTCACTCAAAATCTCAACTCTCTTTGCGCAAGCCTCACTATTTGTGATTCTAATTGATCTCATTGTCAAACAATCCCTGAACTTCGAATAGATACAGTTCATGCAGGGCTTCGTATTTTTAAAAACGCCATCAATAACTCCACCCTCAATGCCCTCACACCCGTTACTCAAGGCACTTCTCCCAATGAGCTGAATCTTGCAACTTTCCAAGTACTGCAGGAATCGTATGTGCTATGGGGAAGCACTTATGAATGCAAATATCACCTGAGGAGGAGAAACAACTCTCACTCCCACTACTTTACAAATCGTTGATAATGGAACCTTAAGCACAGGCTCTGACCAATCTAGTGCATCCTCAGCACTACTGACAACACTCAATAATACGACAAACCCTTCCTCCAATTTTACGCTGATCACTGCTCCGACAGGAACCTATGCCGCCAATGGAATTTTGGGCATCGGCCCAGAGCAATACTATTGTAATTCCTATGCTGGTTCTAATTGCATCAATACCAACAATAATCAGTACTTCGCTTGCTCGACTACAACCTATGCCTTCAATTCAACTGCAACACCTCTGAATCAACCATTAAAGAACCCCATCACAGCCCTTAGTCAAAATAACAATGGAGCTATTCTCAGCTTGCCTTCTGTCCCTGCAGGTGGATCTTCCTCCAAAAATGGTTATCTCATTTTAGGCATTGACACTCAATCAAACAACGCTTCTACAGGCATGACAGTATTTCCCTGCACCAATGATCACAGTGAATTCAAAACTACCCTTCAAGGAAATACATTTCAATATTCACTCTTCCAAACTTTAAGTAATTATAACTGTGTAGAATCCAACCTTCCCATAGCATCGTCTTCCAATCCACAGTACTATACCCCTTCAAGTGTTCAAACACTCAGGGGTAGCATCCTAGGAACAACTAATCATTTAGATTTTCAACTTTATATAGGAAATAGTTTGACAATCAGCAATTATTACCAGACTTCCCGAGCACTCTGTGTGTTTTCAGAATTCGCAGCTTATAATAATAACAATTCAGGTTATAACACTCTTTATGGTCTTCCTTTTTTCTTAGGAAGAAATGTTTTTATAGGCTTTGAAAGCGCAAGTTCAAACCTCGGAAGTGGAAGGTACTACGCTTTCTAAAAAACATGTTCGAGCACTTTTTCTGTGCCTCCCCCAAATATCAACATGTAGAAAATCATAAAAAAGACCTAGGAAACATTTCTATAAAAGACTTTATAATCCTTGCCAGTCCAAAAACTCAAGGCAGAACAAGGTGCAACACTAAATACCCTCCGAGACCGCCTAGAAAATCTACTCAAACACTCATGCATCAAAACCAAAAAAAGCATTAAACTCTTTTTTAATAGAGCTCTTTCGAAACGAATGCATTGAACTCCAGTCGCAATGACGGAAATTTGAGTTTCAAGATTTTTCTTAAAATTTATACAATATATTGGAATTATTTATTTTTTTAAAACTAAACATGTTATTTAATCCTTTGAAAATCAAGTGAAATGAGTTTAAAATCTTCTTCGTGACTGACAAGAGTCCGGGATCAAAGAAATTTCATCCAAAATCGCAAGAAAAATCAAACAAGAGCCGTCCAGTGAACACTCTTTGAACGTGATGCAGGAGATCCCTTGAGAAATCAACGAAACCCTGAGCTCAAAGTTTAATCTTATAAATAGAACTGATAATCTCAAGCTCAATCGATGAGCCTGCCAAGGGATCTCAACGATCAACGGATTGAATCAATGGAATCAAATGACACAGTGAGAGGCATGAAAATACTTAGGCGAAATGACTCATCATTTTGCTACACCCGAGCCAGGACCCCAAAAAAAATACCACTTCTGACAAAACTTGAGAATTTAGAAAAAATAAATATCCAATTCATAAAAAAACGTGGTATGGTCCGTGACCTATGAAAAATTTTGATACCTTCAACCTCAGTCCTGGATTACTCAGGAGTCTTACCGAACTTAACTACCAGCAACCCACCCCTATTCAGGCACAAACCCTGCCCCTCTTACTCCAGCAGAAAACAGACTTTTTGGGTTTAGCCGCAACAGGAACAGGAAAAACAGCGGCTTTTTTAATTCCTGCCCTGGAACAAATCCAACCGAACTCCTCGCAACCCCAAGTACTCATTTTATGTCCCACACGTGAACTTGCACTTCAAATCACTAGACAAGTTCAGCTCTTAGGCAAGTACAAGCACATTGAAGGCCTTGCCCTTTATGGAGGTGCTGGGTACGCAGATCAGATTCGAGGACTCAAAAATAAAGCTCCAATTGTCATCGGTACTCCAGGACGTGTCGTCGACCATCTAAAGCGAGGCACTTTAAAACTACATCAGATGCAAACCTTCATCTTGGATGAAGCCGATGAGATGATTTCCATGGGATTTCAAGAAGATCTAAGCTTTATCTTAGAGCAAGCCCCGCGCAATCCAAAAAATGGCGCAACTAATCAAATCTGGCTTTTCTCGGCAACCATGAGCCCGCAAATCCACCTTGTCGCCAAAAAGTATCTGAAAAATCCTAAAAAAGTACATTTGGAACAAACGATCCCTTCTCGACTAGAACAAATCTACTACCTGACACACGAAGGACAAAAAAATGAGCTTTTATGCCGTGTGATCGACACAAGCCCTCATTTTTACGGCTTAGTCTTTTGCCAAACAAAATCATTAGTCATGGAGCTCACAGAATACCTCAAACACAAAGGCTATCCTGCTACCTGCTTGCATGGAGATCTGGATCAAAAAAATCGTGAAAGAACCCTTCAAAGCTTCAAGAACAAAAAATCAACCATTTTAATATGTACTGACATTGCCTCACGAGGATTAGATGTTTTGGACCTCACGCATGTCATCAATTATTCCCTTCCTCGGGAATTAGAACATTATATCCACCGCATCGGAAGAACGGCAAGAAGTGGAAAAACCGGGCTAGCTATCAGCTTCGTAACTCCTTCCCACCGCAATTTACTTCCGCGCATCGCAAAAGCTACAGGCTCAGAATGGACTAAAGCCGAATTACCCACTTTAAAAGATATCCAAAAAGGGAAACTCGCACAAATCCTACCCAGTTGCCAAAACCAAGAAGGTTGGCAACGAATGACACCTCTCTTACAAGAATGGGAAGCATGGTTAAAAGCCACCCCTTCGATAGAAGTGGCTTCTCGATTACTTCTGTTTGCCTTTCCTCAAGTTTTTGGCCCTCAAGAAGATCGACTGACGCCTGTCAAAGACTTCCCGGAACGTTCTTTTCCATCGAGAAAACGGTTTCGTCAACGCCGACGTTAAAAGAGAGCCATGATCTCTGCCCTTGATTTGCGCTTGGAAAAATTCTTTCTACCAGTGTTGCCAAAAACTTCGGTAGCATAGGCAACCCCTGGACGGCAAATAGGCTTCCCAAACAACGTTAAAATTTACCTATTTGGACGATCTCTTCTTTCTCGGAATAGCCCAAAATAGAAATCAACTGAGCCACTTTTTGAGCTAAGTTACGAAAAACCTCATCTCCACTCTCTGTACAAGCAGGCCTTCCCTCATCCCCACCTTCACGAATCGAACCCACTAAGGGAATTTGTGCTAAGAGAGGGATTTCAAAAGAGCTTGCCAACGCCTGCCCCCCGCCTTCTCCAAAAAGAAAATGGGATTTTTGGCACTGATCACAACGGAAAAAAGTCATGTTCTCCACCACTCCCAAAACAGGAATACGCACCTGCTCAAACATGCGATAGGCTTTCCTCACATCTTCTAAGGCAACTTCCTGAGGAGTCGTCACTAAAACAGCTGCAGTCACGGGAACCAATTGCGCTAAAGAAAGCTGCACATCACCGGTACCAGGAGGCATATCGACGATAAGATAGTCCAAAGTACCCCAATCTACCTGATGGCAAAACTGCTGCACCACGCTATGCAGCATAGGACCTCTCCACACAACAGGCTGATGGTGCTTGAGCAAGAAACCCATAGACATCACAGCAACCCCATGAGCACGAGGAGGAGAGAAAAGCTCCCCACGTTGAGGATGCTGAAAAATCTCAGGAAGCGTACGAACCCCCATCATTCGGGGAAGATTCGGTCCATAAATATCAGCATCTAACAGACCTACCCGAGCACCCTGCTGAGCTAAACTCACAGCCAGATTGACCGCCACCGTACTTTTGCCAACTCCCCCCTTCCCACTTGAAACAGCAAGAATATGCTGAACCCCTTCAATCGCACGACCTGGATGAGGTCTAGAACGAGACACGACCTGCGCATCCATCTGAATAGAAACGGCACGAACCCCAGCCACCGCAAGTACTTTCGAACGACATTCAGACTCCAATTGAGCTTTCAAAGGACAAGCAGGAGTCGTCAGAACCACTCGAAAAGAGACCTTCCCCTCCTCATCCACCTGAAGATCCTGAATCATCTTCAGCGTCACAAGATCCTTTTTTAAATCAGGATCAATCACCGTTTTTAAAGCTTCAAGCACCTGCTCTGAGATTTTCATGATACTCCTGAATCCTTCGTCTTCAAATAAGACTCATTTTCCTTGATAAAATCCCGAATCTCATCGGTCATATCTAACAATTTCTTCCATTGCTCTTTATAAAGAGTCACGGGAAACCTTCCCAAACCATAAAGAGACACGGCTCCTTTTTCACTGACTTTTAACGAAAGAGGCCTCGCACCTGTTTTTTTTAAAGCCTGATTTTCAGCTCGAAGCTTTTCCAGTTCCTCTTTTAACTTAACAGCATCATCATGATCATTCATCCCACACCTCATTGCTAAAGGGTTTTTTTTAAGCAACTCGAGAAATTAAGTAAAAAATAAAAAACTCTCAAGTCGGAAAACCCTTTTTAGACTAACAGCATACAAAAGTCCACGCTCAAAAGAGCAACAACCTAATCGCGTCATCCCATGATGAAAAGTTCCCTCAGGACACCTGCCTCAAACTCGAAGAAAGAATGCCCGCATACTCCTGAGCAAGACAAACTCAAAAGAATTTGTGGATTCGATCACCCTTTTCCATCATCACCCCCCACTCCTGGGTCCCTCAAAAAACCTGAACCTTTTTGCAGAAGTTCTAAGCCCACGAAGAAGGAAAACCTTTGTGGTGCGAGCAATACCGCTTTCGTATGTATTGACTCTGCTTGAACCATGGATTCAGGTACAAGCGTTGTTTTTTTAATAGCTCTATGCTATTTTGCTGGTACCAACAATCTTTTTAGGTTTCAGCCACGCCTTACAACTGAGCCTTTCTACCAGAGCTTTAGGACATGAGATGGGTTGCATTCAATATGTCGACAGATTTTAAAGAATTTAAAAAAGGTGCAAAGCGAACGCTCCCTATTGCTTTCTCTACCGCTATTTTTGGCCTAAGCGTAGGAGTTCGAGCACAGGCGGCAGGCCTTACATTAACCGAGCTTTCTTTCATGAGTTGTCTTGTTTTTGCAAGTTCATCTCAGGCAATTGCAATAGAACTTTGGAAATTGCCCTTGCCTATCTTTTCCATCATACTCACCACTTTATTTGTTAATATTCGCTACATACCTATGGGTGGCGCATTAGCGCATATTTTCAATGAGTTACCCAAAAAAAAAGTTTTTCCATCGCTTTTTATCATGTCAAACTCAAGCTGGGTTGTGACCCTGGAACAAGAGCAATTCAACCAGCTCACAGCGCAAGGTCATTCTCAGCCTCACGTAAGTCTTTCTTTTTTTTTAGGAAGTGCAATGACCGCCTACCTCAATTGGTGTCTTTCCTCGATCTTAGGCTATTTCGTGGGACCCTTGATTCCCCATCCCGAGCGATTCGGATTAGATTTCACCATGACTTCTACCTTCATCTATATCATAGTAGGTACCTGGCGAGTCAATAGAAGGCTTGCTCCATGGTTCACGGCAGCTGCATCTTCTGTCGTCGCTGCTCGATTATTGCCGGGGACGCTGTATATTGTCGTAGGTGCCCTAGCCGGCTGTGCGATTGCTGCTATTTTTGATCCAACGACAACAAAAGCGGGAGGTTCCAAACCATGCATCTAGATGCTTTTCTGACCATTATGGGAATGTCTTTAGCTACTTATGCTACACGAGTCCTAGGCGTTTGGTTCATTTCTCGGCTCAAAGAATCAGAACGACTCAAAAGATCCATTGCTTACCTGCCCGGTTCAGTTTTAATCTCCATTGTACTTCCCCCACTCTTTCACAAAGGAGCCTCCGAAGCTCTAGCAGCAACAGTAACACTTATCTCAGCCATTATTTTCAAAAACCTCATCATTTCCATGCTACTGGGAATGGCATCAATCATTCTATTTCGAGGACTATTTTGAGACTCTTTTTGCTCTTGCGTGTCCGCTTAGATCCATAAATACTGAAAGCTATTCAAAAATAAAGGGTTCATTACAGATCAAACCAAGAACCAGAAGTCTGAGAAGCAAAATTTACCACAATGCCTCACCTGCTACCTAAGTTCTTGTGTAATCACCGTCTCAAAGAACTCTGAGAACATCTTCAACAAAGCACCAATGCAGATTCAACCCAAGTAGCCTTTTTTCAACTACTTGAGAAAATCTCTCTGTAAATCATGCAACAGTTTCATGGTCTATCTCACCGGATCCATCCCTACTCGGGCATCAGCAATCCTCACCACCAAAAGCCACAACTTCACAGATCGTCTTGATTTTGAACAACATGTCGGAAATTACTACCATTGCAGTAGCAAGCGTATCCCCCCCATTTCACTAAAAAAAGTTCTCAAAAATCTCTATTTTTTACAAAAAAATGAATTTTTAGCATCAATTTTTATTGATCAGTAAAATTGAATGTATCCCGCATTCCGCGCCAAAAACATAAAAATCAAAAATTAAAAAAAATTAAATTTTTATGGTTTTTATTTGTCTTACTTTCTCAAAAAGGACCTCTTCTATAACATGTCGCCAAATTTTCTTTTAAAAATTTGATTCAATTGCTCAGAAATGCTTAAAAATTCAATTGATTAGATAAATTTTTACGTATTTTAATTTCACTACAATCTGATTCTTCTTTTTGAAGGTTAAATTTTCTTTATGCAGAAGAGTACAATCTCTCTGCTGCCGGTCCGAAAATGCGAACGACCTTTTTCTGTAAAATCATCCATATTCACAACCAGGTTGCGTATACATTCAGATTGCGAAAAAATAACGACTTGAATGTTTTTAAATTTT
>Ga0208253_1000311_pt1 | contig 21522 bp, 27 predicted proteins | sample CryBogCBE10Oct08_FD_184573 | JGI IMG/M metagenome (GOLD analysis project Ga0208253, IMG submission 184573) | Freshwater microbial communities from Crystal Bog, Wisconsin, USA - CBE10Oct08 (SPAdes) | ecosystem: Environmental > Aquatic > Freshwater > Lake | place: Crystal Bog, Wisconsin, USA...
CAATAAATTTATTCTGAGGAGACTTAAGGGCGACTAACATGTTAGTCGCCCTTAAGTCTCCTCAGAATAAATTTATTGAAGGCAGAAGCGCCATTTTCTACAATAAAAAGTAATTAATTAAGTCATTTTTATGTTTTTTTTGTGTTTTTTGTGTTGTTCTTATGAGACCTTTGACCCCCCCTCTTGCTCGGGCTTATGTGTGTCTATTTAATTCTCCTCATCCTCTTCTGACTCCTCTTCGTCGCACTTGCATCCGCAGTCAGCGCACATGTAGCACTCTCCACAGTACCCGCCCTTATCATCTTCACCATTGGTCATGAAGTTCTCACTACATCCCTCGCAGTTGCAGTAGTCATCTGTGCGGTACAGACACCACTGGCCGTCATCCATCTGGAAGTAGTCGCCCTCCTCCAGGTCGCTAATGTTCTTCTCATCCAGATACGCCAGCACCTCTGACTCAGTAGGGAATAGCATCTTGTATTGCTGATGGTAGTTGTTGGTACTAAAAATTATTTTGATTTTTTTGATTCAAATTTTTTTTTTCGTAAGAGGTGAAACAAAAACAGGTCTTACATCTTACGAATGCCTTTTTTGATTACTCCTTCTTCAACTGTCTGACAACCCAGTCTGCGACAGCCTTGCTAGGCGTGATGTAGGTGAAGCCAGAGACCACTGTGTTGAATGCCATGGCAAGAGGGCATCCGTAGGGTGCATCTTTCAGGTCGGCAGGGTTGATGACAAAGCGCCAGAAGGTCTTGCCTCTGTAGTCAAATGACTTGACATTAGCCTCTAGGCAAGTTGCACCCAACTGCTTCCAGATTTTTACTTGCTGTGCGAACCTCTCCCTAGGGTAGTCCATGAAGAGGCCGTGCTGATGCTGAAGCGTCAGGGCGTAGGAGTCATCTTGCAGGTTGTCAAGGCAGTAGTACAACTCGTTCATAGTCTCCTTAGTTGAATACAGACCCATATCGCGCTGCTTGCGGATGTCATTCTTCTGCGCCTTGGTCGGCTTGATGTGAAGAGATGGAGTAGAGTAGGCAGGCATCTTATATGATTGATGGTAGTTGTTAGTACTAAAAATTATTTTAATTTTTTTGATTCAAATTTTTTATGTTGGGTTGGGTTGGGTGTGGGTTCCATTTTCCAACCGATTCCAAAACCAAAAACTTTTTTTCTAAGACCCAGGGTCAAACTCGAACCCACACCCAACCCAACCCAACATTTTAATAGAACTAATCTCTTTCATAATGCCCTAAAGATTTGTATTGTGCTGCTAATCCTTGTAATACTGCCTTCTCACTTTCAGGTACACTAGGCTGCATAAGTTTTCTATTGGCTTCACGAGCCGCTATATTTTTCTTTGCTTGTTCTTTCTCCTCCTTTCTCTTTTGTAATGTCCGTGCTTTACTAGCAGCAAGTCTCTCTCCTAATGCTTTTCTTTCAGCCTCTTTTTGGGAAACAGGTGCAGCCTTCACCTCAATTGACTGTAATCCTAGACTGACATCCAGACCAGTACGCTTAGGAGCTTGTTCGACAATAGGATTCGTAGGGTCCTCTTGCACAGGTGATTTCTTAGATGCCTTCTTCACAGACTTCAGATTTCCCAAACCAAACTCACCTGTTGGAACAAAGACTTTGGCATCAGACATTCTACTAGGGAAAATGAATTTCAAACTCTCCATGCCGTATGCTCACTTGGAGGAGTTTTTGCTTATCTGCTTTGCGCTGCTTACGCATATCCTCCTTGACGACTCGCCAACATGTCCTACAGTAGATAATACCATTCGCTGTATTCTCGTTGTCAGGAACATTGATCCTATTAACGAGAGTGTTGCACTGTAGGCAAGTTAAACTGGTCTGCGGTCTTGGCATTTCTTGATTGATAGAAAAAACATCATCAGACAACGAACTGAAGAGGCAAATAAACTTTCGGCTTGTCCGCAACAGCTATGGCATTTTTCAGACCTGTGCCGACGCGTGTCATACTACGTTGCTTGTAGCCTGCGCCTTTGTTTAACACCATCTGCGACTTACGAGTTGCAACTTCTTCATGCTTCTCCTGACGTGCAGATACATTCATCTTCTCCGCCTGTATGCGACCTCGCAGAGAGTTTAGATAATTTAAATTAGCAAATGGCTTACGCTCAGCCTTCTCAAAACGAGTCTCCAGATCTTGTAGCAGAGCAGACATTCTACTTCTTCTGTTTGGAATAAATTGCATTTAGCACCCTTAACTGTCCTTCTGCCTTGGCCTTTTGTAAAGGCTTCTTGCTATAGGTCTTCTTTGTCTCCGTATTCATCACCATGTACCCGGCTCCGCGTTTAATTAGTTCATACGGCATTTCTCCTCTCTTAATAGAAATAAATGAGCGTTGAAGAGTTCATGAAAACGAACAAGGACTTTCTGAAGGCCGTAGGAGCGTTTGAGGACGATAAGAAGAATGAGGCAGCCTTTCTTGCTTACAAAGAAAAGGAGCCCCAGATGTCAAAGGAAGAGTCCATGAGGGAACTCTTCGAACTCTGGAAGCAGGTGCCTAATTGGGAACAGTATCCCATGCCAGAAGTCTTTTACAAATACTTTAATGTCAAGAAGCCTAAGCCTAGCGACGAGCCAGCGCCTACTAGCAAGGACCGCTTTGCCGGTGGCCCTATCCGTGGCGCGGGCATTGAGATGCGCGAGCCTGCGCCTGGTGGCGTTCGGAATATTCCTCTGGGTGAAGAATTGCCTATAAAGCAAATCTTTGTACCAGATTATGAGTGTGCGCCTTCGCTCATGGAGAATGACATCAAAGATGAAAACGATGTCGGTACGCAGACAGATTTGTCTGCAGGCTCGTTGAATCGCCCCAGAGCAGATAGTATGATAGAAAGCCGGCCTTCGTAGGGTCATTTGTATCTAAGTCTTTCTTGTGGCGTGTTCTGTATCGCTCACGCTGGTCCTTGTCCTTCGTATGTAGATAATCATCCATACCCGCCGCGCCAAAATCTGTATGCTTGAGTCTGCCATCATTGTCAAAGGTGGCGCGATACTTCTTGCCTGGCTTAGGAGACTTGACAACAGAAACCAATTTCATCTATTACATACGCGGATGTTGCGGGTCTCCCATCCGCGCTGGAGGCATCTGCCCCATAGCCCGATGCATCGCATCATGCTGACGCATCATCTTGTCCTCCTTCATCTTCTGGTGGTCAATCATTGACTGCTCAGCCTCAAGCTCCTTTATCGAGCGCATTTCATGCTCTCGCTTAGAATGCTCCATAATCTGTTTCAGGATGTCCGTCTGCGACATCGGAACGCGTGTACGGGACGGCTCCACTCTGTCCACCTCACCCCGTAGGCGCTGTTCATGGCGTTGATTGGCCATAGCCTTATTACGAGCCAACTTACCACCGACATTCGTAGCCATCTCGTAGGCTGTTAGATTACGCTTAGCCGGCACTAAGCCAGGCGGAGAGGACTGATTCATAAAGTCCTCCTTCAGAACAACGGGGACATGAGAAGCCAGAGTCGCCTTCATGAGGGCAACCTTATCAGTAGGATGCTTACGGGCATTTTCAATGTCGCGCTCGCGTTCCTTCTCTAACTGCTTCTTCACCTCTTCCTCGTTAAATCCTTTGGCAAGTAAGTCCTTGATGCGCTCCCGCTGGAAGTCTTCTGCTTGGTACTGAAACTGCTCCTTCAGAGTGTCTTGCGTGCGGTCTACATAACGGTAGTGCTCGGGCATCACAAATTCACTCATGATTTCGCTTGACTTGAAGGCAATCTCTTGCGCATCCAGAAGATCACCGTCTGGCTTATAGATTGCACTATGCTCTCCACCTGTGCCATAGCCCGCATTACCTCCGCCGTTATTCCCTGGCAGATAGCCAGGCTTTGAAGAAGGATAGGCCTGACCATTTCCATCCCCCTTGACTGTATGAACCGGGTAATCGTACGCGTGGCCTCCATACTTAGTCGTAGCACCAAAACGGCGCTTCACTACACCGTTCGTATGATTCACTTCAACCAGATGCGTCGGTGTTGTGATTAGAGTATTCATCATGTTCAGAAGATTGCCTGTCTGATCTGCGCCTGCACCCACACCTAACGCACCGACTCCACCACCTATGCCATCGACCAGACTAAACTGTTTGAAACTTGTTGCCATTCTACACTATCATTTGAAGAAAAGAGCGTCAAGTAATTCTCTTCCTACGAGTTTTGTAGGCGTGACAGACCGAGACGGGGCCTTGACTGGTTCATCAACAAGTTGCCGAGGTTGCCGAGGTTGTATCGTTTCAACAGGTTGCCGATGCGGAACATCAACAGGTTTCGGTGGCGGAGGCAGCGGAGCTTCTTGCCCTTTTGTCGCCTCCCGTATTAGTTTTTCATGAGCCTTCAACGCCTCATCTAACATCTTTTTCGTGACAACCGGATTTTCTAAATCTTTCTTCTTGTGTTCGCGGGTCTTCTGCTTTGCCAGAACCTTACTGTCCTTTGCATCCTGCTCAGCCTTCTCCTTCGCTTCTCGCCGTTCCTTCAGAATACTAAGAGCCTTTGCCGTAGCGGCTTTCTGTGCCTCACTACGCGGCTTTTTTGCAGCCGGCACTTTCACTTCAATTACTGCACCAGATAAATCACTCATCTACTCTAGGTCATTATTTACCACTGTTTGAAACGGACGAAGCAATAAAATAGGCGACTTTAAAATTGGCTGGGTAGGAAGGACTATTAATTACAAAGGAACCAGCAGAGCGAGTTGTCACTGTCGGAATGCAAGAATTGCCACCCGCAGCAAGAATCGGGGTAAGTAAAATAACACTGGTAGTCGTACAGAGGGCATTTGTAACCGTTACATTTGATGCGCCAATTGAGACTACATCAGAGGCTGCCAGATTAGTGCCAGAGGTAGAGGAGGTTTGACCGAGCCAATATGGATACTGATTCGGAACTTGAGACATTCTACTCAGTAGGAGGATTAATTGTAGATAAACGAATCTGTAGAAACTTAGCCAAATCTAAATTGACACCGTTCAATGTCGAAGTGTGAAGAGTCTGTATGGTAGAATATGCCTGTATGACTTCAGGATCTGTGTGTTTCTTTATCTCATTTCCATACTCGGAGACTTTCATTCTCTCCATATTCAATTTCCTGTAAAGAAGTTCAATCGGATCCATCTACTATTAGCAACAATTTTATGCGATAATAAACACAGATAAACTACCCGCTGGTGTTTGAGGCCGAGTGTAAGGCGATGTCTGAGCAGCAAGAGTTGTAAAGGACACGCTAGAACTATCAGCAGCCACCATAATTCTGAATGAGCCATTCACATACACGACTTGATTAATACTGATTTCACCTGTTGCTCCACCACCAATATCAATGTGTCGGCAAGAGTTGGCGACTTGAGTTCCTCCTGAGGTTTCAATCCAGGCATAACAGGCTGAAGATGTGCCGCCGCCTCCTGATTTTGAAAGAAGGATTGTAGTGATAATGTTGTAATATCCTGAATTACTCGCTGTTAGATATGTGCCGCCAGATGATGGACTAAATCCAACAGCATACACACCAGTATCCCAGGTGATCGCTTGAGGTGTATTCGCAGTAAGTGATGAAGTCGCAGTGCAGGCCCACTCGCCATATTTGTAGATACTGTGTGTGTTGAGTGTAGCGACATTCACGATACTATGATTACACATATCGAGGATTCCACCCGTTAGATTTGTAGAGCCAGCATTCAGAATTAGACCGCTTCCTCCTGCTACAATATCAAAAGAGTTCGATGATGTAATTCCAATATTACTTCCAAGGATGTTGAAGTTATTAGAGCCTGTCCAAGTTGAATAGTTTGTATTAATGGTTACAGTATTCGTTCCTGTTATTTGAATGTTTGGCGAGTATAAGGTTACATTACATCCTGTTCGTGTCGCCTCTATGTTTATATTTCCATCAGAAATAAGATTGATATTACTGCCATAATAAGTATATATGTTAGTATCTCCATACGAAGTAAGGTTCATAGTTCCATACGAAGTTTCGTTAATAGTGCCGCCAGTCAGCCAAAGACTGTATGAAGAATCTGCTTGCACATAAAAATCACCATAAGCCGTTCCACCGATTGCTCCTACATTGCTGATGTTATTGTTATTCATATTCAGATTTCCCGCATACATATAAACTCCACCACCACAATTGAACTGAACGAACCCGCCATTATTGAAATAGGTTTGTCCATAAGTATTAAAACTTGTATCACCTAGTGATTGCGTATTTATAGTGGAAGTATAAACATTAAAACTCCCCCCAGGATTTGCACAGTTAATACTTACATTACTACCACCGTTGATAATTACACTATGTCCTAAACCTGTTCCTACATATAAATCATTACTTGCTGAATATATTGATGTATTGCCTGCTCCTGCTGCACTGTAGTTTGCTATATTTATTCCAGTGTTGTAGTTAATCATATTCAAGTTTCCACTATCAACATAAAGATTTGCGTTATGTCCTGCCGAGTTGAAGAACATACCATACATATAGTCTATAGCCAAGCCTCCACCAGGTGCTGATGTATCTCCATAGATATGATCAAGATTATTTATATATTTGTCAGAGCCATTAAAGTTCAAAATATTAACATTATAAATATTACAAGTATTCATATATAAGTGCTTATAGATATTCACTGAACTATCATCCCATACTAATGCTTTATCATTTCCAGCGTGAGTTACACCAAGAGCGCCTGCAGAATAACCAAAAACAAAGGGTCCATCTATGCCTATATTATATGGGGCTGTGTATCCCCAACATAATCCTTGATACTGGTCTCGTATCAAAAGAGGATTGTTATGTGTATTGATAATTCCATATACATCAATAAATGGTGATGTTATGTTAATATTCGATGGCCCCGTCAGATTTATACTACTTATGGCATTAATACTGAAAGTAGGCCCATCACCACCTCCAGAAGTGCTCCCAATGATATTTCCTCCATACCAATAAGTATTCAATAATCCATTTAGTGTATTCATTTGTAAATTCATTCCGCCACTGACATTAACAATAGAGGTATTTAAGTTTATAGCATTCGTTCCAGTTAAACTAATATTATGACCAGCCCCAGCGATGATGTCATAATTGGCCATCAAATCAATATTGGAATTCGCATTCAGAGCAAGATTACCATTTCCTAAGAATGTAGGAATGCCTGTGGCTGCATTCAGAGAAATATTTTCTAATGCTAACATGGTCACTGTCGATGTGTAAATAGTCGATAACCCAATAGCAGGAAAAAAAGGAATGCTGCCATTGCCTTCTCCAATATGGTCTGCGCTTTGAAATCCGCTAAAATGTCCTAAGTCATACGGTATCATTGTGATACCAGCGATAGCATAAAAGTTAGGACTAGAACCACCAACGGTAGCGGTTGTACAGTAAAAGTGAAACGCCCAATTTCCATTTCCATCTGCTGAGGTTGTCCAGACTTGTTCATTTAGTGCTAAGGAATACTGTCCATATACATTTGCCGCTACTTGTGTAACTAAACAATTGTATTGTGAAACAGGAAAAGTCTGACCCGTTGGACTTACTGCTGTTGCGCCGGCATCACCTTTTCCCCAGGCACCACCTCCACCACTTTCTATAAATCCACTGACTTTTTGAGAAAAGACTTCTACATTTCTTCCATTGAAAGAGATAGTTGGTATATTTGAAGAAGGATTTGTCTGAATATTCACACTAGGTGAGGAAACAAGGTAAGCAGCAGTTGTATTCAAAGAAAGAGTTGATACAGTCTGAACTGTCTGTTGATGCGATGCATATGTCAGACCAGTCCAAGGAACATAGGCAGCTGTACTAAAATCATTTAGAGATGACCAGATTAAACTTATATTTCCTGAACCATTACCAAGATATCCACGAGCAGAAGTATAAAAGGGGATAGAAAGCGAACCTTTAATAATAAAATTCGTTATGTATGTATTATATGCTAAAGGTGGATTTATATTCGAATATCCTGCTACTGTAGATATATTCACTCTTACAGCCGTATTAATATTCCATAAACTGTAAAACCAATTTTTATTCGTCTGTAAGGTATTATTAAGCCATGTATTGCCTTGAATGTCAAAAGTAATTATATCTGTGCCGCCTCCGCCTGCATAAATATACCCAGGATTAGCAGAAGTAATTGTCATATCGGTTTCAGTCGTTATGAGTTGCTGAGGGGGTGGAATCGTATAACTTGTAACATTGTAGTTATTAGTATATGTTCCTAAAATCATTGGTGTAGATTGTTGTGTCACGATGTTGATAGAAGAGGTTGTCAAATACGACCCGTAGAGATTTGTTGTATTAACAGAACCGGCTGTTAATAAACCTGATAGTGTGCCATTTACGCCTATTACATTTGCTGCTGTGGTGATATTACCTCCAGAAGTGATAGTCCCAGTTGCTGAAAGTGATGTTGTGCTAAGATTTGTAATCTGTAGAGTACCACTACTGATAAAATCAGTTTGTAAAGATGAAATATATCCATTTAGACCAACAAGTTTATTTACTTGAGTCAAAGGAGAATTTAAAAAAATGGATGTCGCATTTACATTTAGAATGTCTGATGTTGAAATATTTACACCTGCAAAATTCTGTGTAATATTAAAGTTTGTTAATGTTGATGCTAGTATTGGGCTAGGACTTGTATCTACAGACCAAGTTGTACCGTTTGTCGTCCAAGAAAAACGATATGTTGAGCCAAGAGGAACTGTGTATCGTGTATATGAAGGAGTGACAGAAACATATAAGGTTGTTTGATTTGTATTTTTAATATCTGTAAATCCTGTTAAAGGAGGAGTTCCAGAACCGGTTGAAACTCCTAATACAATATATAAAGTATTCCCTGGTCCTGAAGCAAATGTATTAATTACTGATGCCCAAGTTCCAACTTGTGGCCAAAAAAACTCTATCGTATTACCACTACTAGGAAAAGGATAAGTAATAAGAGGTTCTGTATTTACTGTTGTATCTAACTCATAATTTAGAATATTGTTATTATATCCTGTAAATTGAGTACCAGTTAGACTTGTTATTTTTGATATATCAAAGAGTGTGCTAGGAGTGATAAAAAGTATCCCACTTTTATTTATTATTGTGGAAACAATTAAAGTATCAAGTTCTGCGCTGGCTGTGCTGACGAAATTATCAATTATGTTCTGCGTTGTCACTGTAGAGGCTTTGAGGGAACTGACTTCCAATTCACCAATATTGGCATAATTTGCATTCAGATTATTGATGTTGGAAATGCTATTTCCTGCCATCTGTAAGTTTGCACCTGAGAAGGTCGCATCATATGAAAAGATTGTGGATTTTTGAAAGTAAGTGCTTCCAGTATTTGTAAAATACGCATTGCCAACATTACAGAAAGTTAAATTAGACAGAATACCTGTGTTCTTAATATTCATCGTAAAAAGATTGTTGACGGAATAGATATTGTTGGCATTCATGTAGAGGTCATTATACAGATTTGTAATGCCGGTTATGTTTACTGGTCCTTGATTACAGAAAGTTCCTATATTCGTCAGACCACTTGTAGAGAGTGCGTAATCTGGCTCAAGGATTGCGTGCCATTGCCCAAAACTCTGTAGATAGTTTGTGGTACTCAGAAGCTGTGTAGAGAGGATAGGCATAGATAATGGGTCAGAAACAGAGCGGACGGCTTTGGAGCCAGCAGGAATGATGGTTGAGATGAAGACTTCACGGCCAAGAGTTATATTCGGATTCTTTTGATCGGTAGTTCTGAAGACTGTTGTTACTGCTGAGCCAAGCGTAGAGAATTGGAATTGTGTCGTACCGTTGATAGTCTCATAGACATTTGTTGTCTGGCCAGGAATATTTCCACCAGATATATTATTGTTTTGTCTTGAATCAATAAGACCCTGAATGCCTGTAGCAAGAGTGACAACTCCATTTGTAAGATTTACAACTTGATTTGTCGCTGCCGTTCCCCAATAGACTTGTTGAAGAACAGCCCCTGTATCGGCTAACGCTCCACCTACTGCTTTCTGGGCGACATCCACAAGAGAACCAACAGCCCCAACTACACTATTAAATGTATCTGTTACACTTGTTGTTTTCTCTACTGTACCTGCTGCGACAGTGTTGTTTGTAATCGTCACGCCTTGAATGACAACTGTAGAGTTGAAAATCTTGATATCTGCGCCATTGATGGAACTGACTTGCAAGTCTCCAGTGGAAAGCAGTTTTGAATTGACTAAACTAAAACCGGCTAAATCCACATCAGAAATAGCAGGGTAAAAACTCCAGGTGCTGTTGGTTCCTGTAGAGAAGAGTCCAGCACTTGTAGAGAGAAGTTCGTAATTGAAATTACTTGTTAAACCACTACTTGTAGAGAGTAACTGGGGCTTCGTGGCCACGGGAACATTTCCTGCCCACGAGGCCCCTCCTAGTGTTAATTGTGGGTTCCACTGGCTCGCCATCTATTGTAGAGAGTGTTAATAAACCATCTCTTTTTCATCGCGATAATGAAATGCGAGCTCAAGATTTACGACGGCATTATCGGGTAAAGTATACGGTTGGTTGGCATCATCGCGCATCTCAATGATGAGACTGTAGAGTGTGTCTGGTGTTTTGCAGAGCCATGTGAGTGTTGCGGCTACATAGTTTGTCACGGACAACTGAGCGCCAGAGACCGGGACAACCGCCAGCAGATTGTGCTGTTTGCCTGAGCCAAGAGATGAACCAGCAATAATGTTGGCGAACAGATTGATAGATCCAGTGTAGACTAAATTGGGATAGGAATCTGCAGGAATGGCCGTGCCGTTTGCATAGGGAAGATTGGTGAGATTGGCATATAATTGATTTGAGTTCGCCTGCTGAGGATATAGAAGGGGCGCATAATTATTACCACTCATGGCGTAGCCTACGCGAAGATTCAGAGTATATTGAAGCAGATACGGTTGTAGGACATACTGAGCATTTGTAAGGGTTGTCATATAGACGCCACCTGCCTGCCCACCGTTGACTTTTGACCCTAAGCCTTGCTGTGCGGCAATCACATAAGGGTCATCATAGCCAGCATTTACATAGTAGTAGGTTGCCGTATTGCCAGTCCAAGTGATTTGATTGGTGCTGGCATTGAATGAGAAGGTGATGTCTCCAGCTGACCAATACGGATTGGCGGCCGCTAAATCACCACCTGCAGAGGCAGCCGTATTCAGAAGGCTGATAAAGTCCGCTCCACCTGATACATAACGATTCGCCGTCCAAGTTGTGCTGTTGCCTACCCAACCTGTAGGGTAAAGACGGACGCACTGTAAAGTAGTATCTGACGGCACAAAATACTGAGTTGTGCTGCGGTGATACCAGAACACTAACGCATAGTTGGGTATGTTCTGAATTGCATTCGGAATGGTGGCGCGCAGCAGTTGGCACCGCTTGGAATCCAAAATCGGGGTTTGGAAAATAGCCTGAAAGGTATTAAATCCAGTCACATCAAACTGTGTCGGGTCGTCATTGCTGGAGATGAATACGCGTTCTGGCTGATTCACCCTTGATAGTACGGAATATTGCTGAGGCATTCTGTAGAGAGATAGGATTTTATTCATACTCTATCGCCAATTCTAAACTGACAGATGCGTTTGAAGGCAGAATATAATCATCGCCAGAGTCTGTTTTCATGGAGATTGTGATGTTAGGAATAAATTCAATGACCTTTGTAAGTGGGCGATTAAAATTATTCTGGTAAAATGTGACACCCAAGCTGGTGGCTGCCATAGGTACAACGGATAAAAGTCCAGCATTACCTGCACTATCTTGTGTGCTTCCTTGTGTCACATCACAGTAGATACGGAGGCTTTGCGTATAGACTAGACAGGGATATGTGTTGGCTGTCACAAACCGTTCTGTTATTCTTGAAAAAAGTGTGCCTTGATTTGCACCTGCCTTTGGAGTAAAGTAATTTAAAATAGATGAGGCAAACGCAGGTACGCCAGTTGTGCCATTCCAAGGATCTCCAGGCAAAGAAAAATTACCATTCCAAGTGAATCCAGCACGCAGATTTAATGTGTATCCATACTTGTTGTAATACTCACCATTTCCAGATAAATCACAATATTGTTTGTAGTTCGGGTCATTCCAACCAGTGTATAAATAATAATAGCCATTATTAAATACGCCATTTACCCATTGGAGTTGATAATTAGGACTCCAAACAATACGATTCAATGTGGGATTAAATGTCCAATTCATAAATCCAGGTAGAGATGAAAAATAATTATCTGCTGCATTCATCGTTTGTACAAAAGTGGGATAATCAGAATATGTCGTATTAATAGCAGATGATTGACCTGGTCCATAGATTTCAGGAGGGACTGTGCTCGATAAAATTCTGGTATAATCAACATCTTTTGTAGAAATATCAAACCAATTAGGACTGGTCGCCGCGCTCTGAACTATTCGCGTCCAATATGCTGGCACCGTTTGTGGATTATTTCCTACATTTCCACCAGCCTGTGATTGATAATAATAAGTATTACCATCAGTCGCTAAGTAAAATACATAATCTCCTGCTGCGTATGTTGTATTAATATTCCAAGGATTCCAGACAATATTTGTAGAATCTCCACTCTGGGCTACATTCACCCATTTAGAAGATGTTGTAGGCGGATTATTCAGATTGGTATTTGCATTTGAAACCCAATAGTTGCGTATGGATGTTGCAGCATAGGCAGTAAGAAGAGTATTTGTATTCAGACCACTGTTTGTGGTGGTATTTACTACTATTCTCCAATTTCCTAAACCTCCTGGAAATGTCTGTACAACAGTAAAGACAGTGTACAAATAGCTGGGTGGATTGCTCACATAGATTTTACTCCCGTTTGGAATGAAAGTTGGGTCTGATAAAGTATAAATAGTAAGTGTATTTGGAGGTGTCCAAACAGTCTGAAACACCATTATAGTTCCAATCAATGCAGAAGGGGCATCCCAAATTACAACATCAGCATTACTATATGTATAATTACCCTGCCATAATTGGAGACCTGATCCATTATTATTTACTGAGCTGTAGAGATTTCTGATAATATAATAAAACCACCAGCACTGATTATCAGGTATAGAAGGCTGTGGCATTGGAATGATGGCTGACAGTAATTGTAGAGATTTGACTTTTACCAGAGGCTTTTCCAGAACGATAGTAAACTGTGAAAAAGATTCTTGAGGTACAAATCCACTTTTAAAAATAGGCTGCGCTCCATATACTATTGATGTTGTAGCAGTAGGCTGTTGTGCATCATGTGAGTTCAGACTTATACGGTCAGGTTGGAACAGGTAGGACTTGTAGGGTTTGGAGGCGGCTATTTGTCCTCTGGCACCTAGTTCAGTCTTAATGTCATCAAAGACCTCATCAAGCCGATTCCAGAAGGTCGCCACATCTCGTGTAGGATTTTCTTGAGCGGATTCTGCATCTGCTGGTTGTATAGCGACATTTGCATCTGTAATGATTTCTTCTGGTAAATCCATCTAATAGTGCTTTGTAAAGAACCGTAGAGTGATTAGACGCCCTCAACGCGGAGGCTTCCCATACGCAGGACCAGATAGCGAGTGCGCTCAAGGTGAATGTTAGGCGTGACACCTGAGCCGATCTGGGCACGCTGGGCGACTGTAAGACCAGCGCCGCTGACGGAGGCAGCTGCGCCCGTGTAGGGGTTGATACGGAGAAGGGAAACGATTTGGCTTCCAGCCTGGCCAAGGACACTAATGCCGTCAGCATCCAGAGTTTCACCTCCCTTGTAGTTGTCGAACCCATAGGCGATGACCGCCGCGTCGCCCCAATACTGCGAAGGTGTGCCCGTGCTGACGGTGTAGGTCGGCGCGTTGCCCGTAAGCGCAGGATTGTAGGTGGAGGATGTCGTCTGGTAGCCGTTAGGGCTCGTCGTCTTGGAGAACACATTGTAGTCCATGCAGCCGTTGGCCTGGTGAAGCGGCTCACCGTGGTTCCAGGCACTCTGGGACATCCAGAAGATTTCACCCAGCGACTGCGCCTCTTGCGACGGAAAGTAAAGGGACCCAACCCTCCACTGCACACCAGTGAGTCCGTGGTTGCCGAACGCAGAAATCGTAGGGACATTGATGTTGCCAAGGTAATCCGTCATGCTGTTCGTCACGATGATGCGGCGAAGATTGTTCGTGGCAAGGGAGGTGACGATGTTGGCCTGGCCAGAAGATGTGACACTCTGGCCCTGCGCAGAGATGACGGCGTTGAACGGGATGACCATGCCCTGCTCACCCTCAAGCTGGGTGACGCGGTTAAGCATCTCCTGGTAAAGGTAGTGGGGCTGGACGAAGTCTGCCTCAAGGAAGATGTTGGTGAGTGCATAGGTCGCATCCGTATTTCCAGCACGCTGGTAGATGGCCTCGCCGTTGCTCGCGCACAGGAGCTGTACTACAAGTTCTCCGCACTGGCTTAAAGGAAGATATTGTTTCGTGGCGAAGAAGCGGCTGACAAGGGAAAGCGGGTAGGCGAGCTGCATGCCACCACCAGACGCTGAGGCAAGCTTGTAGCGCGTGCTGGCCGCCACAAGCGCACCTGATAAGTCGCCAACGGCATACTGCGTCGGGGGGTATGTCAGGCCAGACACCGCCAGCTGCGGGTTAGACGCCCAGAAGCCGGCAAAGCTGCCCGCGCTGTTGTACCAGCTACGCTCAGCGCCGCCCTGTACATTGGCGTTGGCAAAGCGATTGGCGAGGTCCGTGTCGTCGATGTTGGTGCCGTTTAGCGCCACAGTCGCACGGCGAACCCAGGCCATACCGTCGTCAAGAGCGGCGTCACCAGTCCCCGTGACGGAAACTGTGCAGCTCAGAACAACGGAGTTCAGGTCAAGCAGACTGGAGGAATCAGCCATCACGAACTGGATGATGCTCTGCGCAGATGCAGAAGTGCCAGTTTGCGGTTGGAATCTGACCCTACGCCTTCCTGTAAGCAGTGATGAGCGGCTCACGCCACGGACCATGGCTGAGTCAGGTACGGTCTCCTCAACCGGGATTCCAGCGAAATTCTGATTCAGAGCATTCGTAGACATTTGGGGGTTCTAGTAGGTAAAAAGTTTTTATCCTTGAGTTTGATTTTCCAAATGTTGCACTCGAGCGGCAGAAAGTTCAGCATCCGTAGGTTTGGGCGGCGGCTCAGATTTGCGACCGCGTCCAACATGACGGCACACTTCAGATAAAGTCAATCCTGATTCCTGGATGACCGTTTTAAACCCTGCGTGCCCAGAATCAGAAAATGGACTGGTTCGCGGATCGTTCAAAAGTTTTGTAAGTCCTTTATTAAAGTCATTCATCTTCCTCTGTTTCGGAGGCGCTCTCGGCATTCTGATGCTGTAATACATTTTTAATTTCAATAGGCTTTAAAGGTGCATCACTTGTACCTCGGATGTCTTGTAGAGTGATGGGGTAGTCAAAGCGGCTATAGATGCGTTCATTCAGAGGTCGCCGAACATCCGTAGTGATGAAACTATAAGGGGTTTCCATCTCGTGTTCGTAGATGGCCTGGAACTCCTTAGGGGTAAATTGGTTGCAGAGTTCCTCACTAATCTTTTCTATCTCAGGTCTGCTCACTCTGTAGATGATATAGGTCATTACATTATTACGCACTAGAGGCGTACTGAAGCCACCGTTTTTATATGACTGACTGAGGAAAAATATGGAGCAGTTCGCCTCGTGGCGACTCGTGAGCACTAACCGCTCAAGAGGATTGCTGTCATGACCTTTCTGTTTTTTCAGAAGGCTCACGGAAGCAAAGTCGTCAAAGATGACGGCAATATTGAGTGGCGCCTTGCGTTTCTCAATTCTTTTCAATTGATGCTGTTTCAGATCGTTCAGGTACTCCTCAAATGCTGTAGGGTCAAAATGATTGAGTACGCAGATGTTTTTGCACTTGATTTTACCAAACACATCATTGGATTCCAAGTTGCCCAAGTAGCAGACTATCTCGTCAAAAACACTCTGCTTGCTGTTGCCATATACATAGCCTTCCGTCATCATGCTGTAAAGGCATGAAGACTTCCCAGAGCCCACAGAACCAAGAATCAAACAAGTAGTGGGTAATGACGGTAAATTGCTCACGGGGATCTTGAGGAGCCGTTTATCCTTTTTCTTGTTTTCACTCGGAATGGGTGCAATTTGTAATTTGCTCATCTCTAGTAGATGACTGATATATTTTATATCTGGCTCGCTAAGGTGAGGGAAGATGCGGGATATGGCAAAGCGAGACGGCTCATACGGGAATTAACAGGGTTCAGGTATGACTTGACATCATTACCGTCATCAGATGGGTTTCGCGTGTTTAAAATCAACCACAAGAAATATTTTGACCTCCGCTCATTAAGGGAGATAAAAAGGGGAGAGGACATGATACTAATCGTGGGGAAATTGAAACAAGAAACGCCTCCTTATTCTACAATGCATATCATGACCGACCTTTCAGCCAATACTTTGGAGAATACCCGGCTCCTTGGGCCATCCCAGATTGAAGAGGGGTAAAAATGTGGGTGTGGGTTGGGTGTGGGTTCCATTTTCCACCTCAACCAAAATCCAAGCCTCCTTCCTTTTACCTCCAGGGTGAAATTCGAACCCACACCCAACCCACACCCACATTTCCTACTTAAAATTTGAATCCTATACTTTAGTAGAACAATCTATCAAGAATGACAGATAATACAGTACAATGTCCTTACTGTGATGATACTCCTGTTTCATGGCACCTACTGAAGCATATCTTCAGTAAGCATGAAACCAACTTCTTCCACAAGAGAAACATTGAAACACTACACAGCAGGCATGTCAAATGGTGTGGATGTCCTGGTTCATTTACCTTCAATCCCAGAGATGTAGACACTATTTATTGTTGCTTCGGCTGCATGAAGGCCGTCAAGAAGGAGAAGTTTGCAGAAAAGCATTTTCCAAAGTGCGAATCCGATTTCGATGCCAAAGTCCAAGAGCTAAGGGAAAAGTATCCGCTGGACAACAGCGGTGGCATGCTTGTTAATCAGGTCACTGAAACCAAAATAACAACCATTACGACGACGACAGTAAAGTTCGGTGATGCCACATCCATGGCTTTCCTTTCCAAATACCACCAGGAGTTGGAGGAGAAGGAAAGGGAGCGCAAGACTGCAGTAAAGAAGTTGGAGCGTATGAAGAAATGGGTCGTTCGTAATTGTAAGGTTTCAGAAGATGATTTGGATGATCTGGAAACTGAGATTTCAGATACATCTTCTGTAGATGAGGACCCTAATGACATCCTTCAGTACACTGCCAAGAAGAGGGACATCAGTCTGCCCAAAATTAAAAAGACGGTGGATTTGGATGGGAATGTAAATCTGAAGGTCTAGAAGTAGTAATTATCGTAACAACCAATCTTAGCCTGTTCTGCATTCATAAAGGCGGCAAGACCTACTAGCAATTGCTGACGATTCAGTACAGTTTGGACAGGTACAAACCATTCTCTTTCTTTTCTCCAACGAGGTTTGTTTTTTTCAAGTAGTGTTAAGGGTTCTGGACCATAGACAACCTTGAATGGCATTTTATGACATCTCTGCACACTGTTCCAACTAGGAGGTAGTACAGGGTTTTCATCATCTACTTCAAACGGTTTGGTATTTCTGATTCTGAACCACGGTCTAAGCCACAAGTCTCCATTTCGAAAGCACTCGTAGATAGAGTACTGAATAAACTCTTCGTCTTCGTATGTACTAACCCAGATGGTTGTAGTGGCGATATCTGGTTCAGGGGCGACTGGTAGGTTTTCCATTCTACTTGACTTGGTTGTGTTGTAGGGGATTCAAATTTTAGGCTCAGTTTCAAAAGGCCTTCTGGAAAAGGGATGTGGCTGATGTAATGTCCGGGTGCAATCTGCCTTATAAGGACGGTAATTTCCTGGCTCCACTTCATCTATCCTAGAATAGGATGGCAACGTATTATGAACGAAATCGCGATAGACTAAAGCAGTTAAGTAGGGAGAGATACACCAGTATGTCAGATGAAGAAAAACAACGCTTGAAAGACTATCAAAAGAAATACTTTCAAGAGAATAAGGATCTGATTTGTATGCGTCAGCGGGAAAGGAAATTGGCTAAGCAGAAGCCCGAGCCCAAGGTGCAAAAAGTCGTGGCAACAAAGGTACTACAAACGAGTAAACCACAAGCAACGGTAAAAGCATCTGCGCGTAAACCGAAACGCTACTATAAGCCGAAGCCATACATTATAGAGGTCAAGGAGGAGGAGCCTTTTGGCTTCAAGCACCTCGGTGCATATCAAAAGAATCTGATGAAGGAATTAGCACCAGAAGGATGGTATGAAAGGCCAAAGGATGAAAATCCCTTTGTCCTTGAGTTCACCTAAATTCAACGATCTTGATACGCTCACGATTCAGACTTTCTGCGGTCATGTTTGTAAAGCGAGTCTTACCATGTTTATTTTCATAATACACATGATATGTCTGCTGGAACTTATCATTTACTTGATAACCTAGATTGAAGTGTTGTTGCGCCTCATCATTGGAGGAATGATTCAGGGACAGAAGGGTAAAGCGTTCAGGATGCTCCTTGTACTGCTCACGCAGTATCCACCAGAAGTCTGATGTCTGCACAAACATAGACTTCAGAAAAATAATATCTAGAGTGGGGATACGACTACGCTCTGGCTGAGTAATGGAGCGATACTTATCGTATGGGAAAGACATCTACCATTATCAAAAAAAAAATTTGATTCGTTTTTGGCGCGGTAGGAAAGGTAGAACAAGATGCAATCCTATCCCATCCAACGGCATTACCAGGCTACGAATGAGGACACGGCAAAGCGTATGCTGGATTTCGCATTCAGCAAGATTCCTCCAAAGGTCGCCTTCAGGCCAGCTCTGCTGGCATGGCAAATCCTGTATCAGATGCATCCAGACATGTTTCATACAAATGGTGAGGCGCATCAGGACAACATGACAGACCCACTTCATGTAAGTGTTATTGTGGATCCACCTGCGCCCTTTCCCAAAGCCAGATTTCATATCAATGGCTACATGCGTAATAATAACTTTATCATGGTTGAGTTGCAGTCAATTCATCCAGATGGTAAGCGATTGGTATGTGAATATGATAATGTACATGACCATCACAATCCCAAGTTTGGTCAGTCAAAAGATGCTAAGTCAGTGAGTTCCTCTAGAAGCTAAATATTCAGACCGTGGAATCCACTGTTTAGAAACTCCATCCTTATCCCTATATGTCCCCTCCTTCTTCCAAAGTGTATCATAGAATGCAGTGTATTTTTTCTTGTCTGCTGCCGGAATATCGTAAAGGGCATAGTCTATGGCAGCCATCCACATCCGCTTTTCGGTCATCTCAGCTTCCTTTTCAGCAGGGGATGTACCACCATTATCAGCCAGAGTGTTTATAAACTCAATAATTTCATCTGGGTAGGTTATTAAGTCATCCACCGTAGAGAAGCCAGACGGGACTAGCTTATTAAGTTTGGTGGTATAGATCTGAATGGATTTCTTGGCTATGGTTTTGCCTTTGATTTCAGGTACTGTAAACTTGTCAGGCATTCTAATAGTATTTTATGTATTTTATAGGATTCAATTTTAGGTAGGAATGTTGGGTGTGGGTTGGGTGTGGGTTCGGATTTCACCCTGGAGGTAAAAGGAAGGAGGCTTGGATTTTGGTTGGGGTGAAAAATGGAACCCACACCCAACCCAACCCAACTTAGCCTTCTACTGGGTCCCAAAGAGTTAAGGCATAATCAATAAACTCCTTCTGTGCATCCGTTGGATGAGCTAAGTTAAGCATGAAGAGAACAAGCTCCTCATTCTCTACAGCCTCACTGAATTTCTTGTTATACCAGAAGCCCTTCCCATAGACATATGGCATGAGCTTATGCTTAGCATGGCATTTACGGCAGAACCAATCTTGTTCTTTCTGCCTGCGAAGAAAGTTCTTTAGCACCACATTACATTTCTGGCATCTGGCTTTGAGGTCAAGCCATCTGTTCTGGCAGACTGAGCCAATGATAATTTTAACGCCTGTCTTGCTGTTCTGAATGAGGCAACGATTCATGATAGGCGTTGTGCAGATGCAAGTCTGCGGATCATCGAAATTTTTATCAATCCACGGAATGTAATTTATGGCGGTTTCATAATCCTGCTTGGTGGCTCTCTGTATCAGTATCCATTCTGGCACTGGATTGAGTTTGTTTTCTGAATAGACTTTCAAGTAGGTCATAAACCGTTCCCTCTTGTGCTCGAGTTCAAGTTCTTCCATACTCCTGACTTGAAAAAATCATTTAAATCAAATTTCTGTGCTATTAGAAATGACCCACCGTGAGAACTTCTTGCGTAAGCATAATCTTTCTATAAGCAAGACATACGGCTTGACTGAGCTTGCTCGTATCTCGCACACTCCTCTAAGCATTCTGCGCCAGGTACATAGCAGAGGGTTAGGGGCATATAGTTCCAACTACTCCAGCGTACGCGAGAAGGGAACCTTTAGAAAGGGAACGAATGCACCTCCATCCCAGAAACTATCCCCTGAGGCATGGGCCATGGCACGCGTTTACAGCTTTCTGGACGGCAATCCTAAGCATGACAATGATCTACGACGCAAATAAAAAAAAATTTGAATCGGATTTTTCCGTTTTGGAATTGTACAACGAATCAGCATCATCATCTACCATGGCATCCATCCGCAGCACTAACAGCAAGACGGTCAAGGAGTGTGTTCACGAGGCGTGCGACAAGGCAGGTCGCACGATGGAGGCATTCATGAATCAGGAGCCCGTCGAGATGCCCCAGGACGCAGAGAATCAACTTATGCTTAATCAGGGCATCATTACGCACATCAAGAAGCGCCTGCAGAAGAAGAAGACGACAAGTTTGAAGTTTGACGGAGATTCCTTTGACACACACTTCTCTATGCGTGCTGGAGAACTGTATGCTGTTGACCCAGACAACAAGGGGGGGAGGAAGGTTGTTGATTTCTCTATCTTTCTTAACCCAGATGCTAAGCCACACACTTTGAAGGGTTTGATTTTGAAGGAGATGCATAAGATGGACCCAGAGGGCGAGTTCGGCTGTAGTTTCCACAACCTCTGTGAGACACGCGGACTTGATAAGGTCACGCGTGCGAAGGCAACTGGTCTGTTGCTTGTACTCGTTTACTTTCTGGAATCACAGGATATGATTCTCCAGGGCAACATCGAGCAATTGAAACTGGGAGCTAAGAAGCCCATCACTGATGAGCAGCAGAAGTGGGTTCTTCAGTTGGTCAAGAATGTAATTGAAATGGTCAATGGACCTTCTGCATCTGAGAATCACGATGCCAATGATGAGGCAGAGGACCCATCGGCATAAATTAAATAGACACACATAAGCCCGAGCAAGAGGGGGGGTCAAAGGTCTCATAAGAACAACACAAAAAACACAAAAAAAACATAAAAATGACTTAATTAATTACTTTTTATTGTAGAAAAT
>Ga0208253_1000312_pt1 | contig 21493 bp, 14 predicted proteins | sample CryBogCBE10Oct08_FD_184573 | JGI IMG/M metagenome (GOLD analysis project Ga0208253, IMG submission 184573) | Freshwater microbial communities from Crystal Bog, Wisconsin, USA - CBE10Oct08 (SPAdes) | ecosystem: Environmental > Aquatic > Freshwater > Lake | place: Crystal Bog, Wisconsin, USA...
TTTTTCTAAATTTTCATGCAACTTGTAACATAGTTAGGGTTAATTTTATCAAATATTGTAATATAGTTAGGGATATTTTTGTATGACTTATCATTCATAAAAGACAAATTGAGTTATAATGAATTAAATATCATTCAACTTGTTACATATTTATATAAAAAAGTAACAAAACTTGCATAATGTGTCATAAAATGCACAAATATTTAAAAAATTGTGACATAAAAGGGATATTATAGTTTAAAAAAAGTTTGGCATTTTTCTTGTTTAGGTAGTATTATTACTTAACTTTGTTAAAATTTAAACTATGGCAAAAGCAACTGAGTTGGCAAGTGTACCAACATTAAGTCCGCAACCAGCTTCAAGCAGGAAAGTTACGGTGGCGAAAAAAGCTAAAAAAGAACCAGAATTACAAGTATTTAAGTTGTTAAAAGAACATCCTAAATATTCAGAGCATGGTTCTATTTTCCCGGCAGTATTTACAATCCCAAACACAGACACGGTTATTTGGAACTATGGCACAGAAGATGAACCTGATTTTCAGCCTAGAGAGATTCGTTACATTGATGGCATGAAGACTATTTTTGTAGACGAGCAAGAAGTTAATGGTCCATTGGCTGATTCTGTATTAAACAAGCAAACAAACGTAATCACTTTTAACGAGGGTTTCTTACGAGTTCCATCTTGGAACAAACCACTTGTTCAGTTCTTAACATTGAATAATCAATGCGACAGAAACGTGAATAAGTTTAAAATGATTAATAGTACATATACATTAATGTCTCTTGGAGACTCAGATGACGATAGAGTAGAATTAGGTAAGAAGAAAGACAGAGCTTATGATTTAGCCAGAACATGCTCTGACGATGAGATGGTTCCACATGCTAAATTCTTAGGTATCCCGTTTATCCATGCAAGCACAGGAGAGGAAAGAGACTTAGATGCTATCAGAGAGGATTACAAGGCAAAGGCTTTAGAAATGCCAGAGAAGTTCTTATTGATGGCAAATAACCCTAAGGTTAAGTTGAGATATTTAATTGACAAGGGTTTAACAAGCGGTATTATCACAACAGGTTTGGTTAGAGGTCAGGCTCATTGGGTGGCTACTAAACAAATGATTACTGAAATACCTGTAAACATGAAAGATATAGATGCGTTAACGGATTATGCAGCCTCAGAAGAAGGAGCATCATTTGTGACAACTCTTAAAATGCAATTATAGTAGTGTGTTTTTTTTGATTACAATTAGTAAATTGCCCTGTATTTCTATACGGGGCTTTTTTGTTATATTTGTATCATATTAATATACTATGGCAACAGTTGACTATTGCTATTCTGCTCTAAGGTTTATTGTAAGAAAAAACCAATTAGGTAGTTTAAGCCCTTCTGATTTTCAATACGCATTCAATACTGCCCAAAGAAACTATTACGATTTTTTAGTTGGTAGAGTTGAGCAATATAGATATGACAGCCCTAAACCTAGGGTAGGATTATCTATGACTGATAATATTGTGTCTAGGCTAATGCCTTTTGAAAAGTCAGCTACAGTTTCAGTCTCTTCAGGATTGGCTACAAAACCATCTGATTTTAATAAATTACTAGGTCTTTATACTGCAAATAATTACAGAGTATATAGACTTGAGGAAAATAGATTTGCAGAACGTATACAAGATTCTATTGACCCAATAGATGAGCCTAATGCATTTTATGTAGAGCAGTCTACAAACTGGAGAGTATATCCAACTACATTAACAACTTTATCATTAAAGTATTTAGCAGTACCTACTGATGTAGTTTGGAATTACACAACAGATGGTTCAGGTAGACCAGTATATAATCCTACAGGCAGCGTTGACCCATTATGGTATAGCAATGACATTGATGAAATATTAGGTCGTGCTGCTAAAATAATAGGCGTAAGCTTTAAGGAACCAACATTAACCCAATTCGGAGAATCAGTAATGGCTAAAGGAGAATAATTATGATTGTTACAACACAAAATATGATTGACAGGGTTAGACGTCAATACTATAACGACTATCCAGATGATGCTGCAGTATTAACAGACAATGAATTGTTGTTACATGTTAACGATGCAGTAGCTGAGGTTATGACTAAGCAGGCGAATGATTCGTTTACTATCACAGGTTTGCTGTCAACACCTGAAGCATACATTACAACATACAAACTAACTACCTTCAAGAAGGACCCTGATACAAGTTATTATTACTCAACACTACCGCATCCTCCAATAGGATTGCCGGAAAATAGCGGGGTGAATAGCGTATTCTTTAGTGGTATAAAAGGACAAAGCAAACCAATATTGTATGTATCTCCTAACGAAGTTGACTATTTTAGAAATATGCCTCACCCACCAAAAGCAGCTTATTATTGGATTGAGGGTACTACTTTATTCATGTGGGTTAAATCGGACTTACCAACCACAACAAAAGTAAACGTAAGAATGGCTACACATGTGACTAACTCATTATCAGCTCCTATCAATGTACCTCCAGATGCAATAGGAATGGTGTTTGATGTTATTATGAAACGAATAATGATACGTAAACAAATACAATCAGACAATACACTAGACGGTAAATCTAACTAACTATGTCAAATAAAATAGAGAAAAATATTAAACTAGCTGATGCAGTTAACATGTATATTGACGAAGCTAGATTGACCTCAAAAGACTTTAGAAGACTTTGGGCAATGGCATTTAGAGGCCTTCAGGAAATTGGCATGGACGTTTCTTGGACTCCTAAGGTTGACATAGTGCCAGTTAATTCAAATCAAACTGCAAATTTGCCTGATGATTATTTAGATTGGGTAAGAGTTGCGGTATTTAATTCAGTTGGGGAACTTGCTACATTAAGAGTAAACGAACAGCTTACTACCTACAGAGACACAAACCCTAATAGACTTTCAGACATACAGTCTCAAATAGGTGCTGATATAAACTATTTGCAATACCCTTATTGGTATGGTTATTGGGATGACGCAGGCTACGAACATTACTTTGGAGCAGGCTCTCAATTAGTTCAGCCAGGGGAGTGCAGGGTTGATGCGGCTAATAGTGTTATCATATTAGACCCTCAGTTTGCATATGGACAAATTGTGTTAGAATATATTTCTAGTCCTATTATGGATGATGATTATACTATAGATTTCAAATGCCAAGAAGCATTGATTTCATTCTTACGTTGGAAAGACATTCAATCTTTGCCATCTACAAGGTTAGTAAATATCAGCGAAAAGACTATGAGAGAAAGAGAGTATTACAACCAAAAAAGATTAGCTCGTAAGAGAATAAAACCATTTAGATTACAGGTATCTGAACAATATTATAGAGAGGCTCAAACATACGCAGTTAAAGGCTAATTATGATTCAAGAAAAAAAATTTAGCGGAATATTAAATAAAGATGACGCAAATGACATCTTACCTGCTACGCATCATAAAGATGCTCTGAATATGATTTTTAGGGGAAATGCAAGTAACATGAGAGGTGAAAATCTGCCCGGCAATAGGCAGGTTACAAACTCTGCTTTGCCTTCAGGGACCAATATGACTATTGGAACGTTCTATGATTCTATAAACAATAGAATATTTATATTCAATTACAACTCTAATAATAACCACGGGATATATATTTACAATACCCAAGCAGGAACATTTCAGACTTTAATTCAGTCTGGTGTTAATACAGTGGGTGATGTTCTAGGATTTGGAACTTCTGTTGTAAACGGAGTTTCTGTTTCATACCCAATTGCAATTACATCAGTAAATTTAATTTACGGAGACCCTAATGATGGAGACATATTATATTTTGTAGACACATTAGGCAGACCAACAAAATTGAACGTACAAAGGTATTTAGCCGGCACGTACAGCTCAATCCAAAGAAGTTATTTAGATGTAGCTAAGATGCCACCTAGCAGCCCGATTAAGGCAGCCTATGGAGCTGACACTGCAACTAATACTAATAACCTAAACAACGGCTTATTTCAGTTTATTTATCGTTATGTATATGATGATAACGAGAAGAGTGTTTGGAGTACAGGTAGTGAAGTCCCTTTACCATACATGCCTAATAATGATGGCTCAATAGCTAATGCTAAGTTTTTAAACAACTACATAGCATTATACTTTCCTACAGGAGATGTGAGTGTTAAAAAGATTGAGCTTGCATTTAGAGAAACTAGAGATGGTGCAACAAGCGATTACAGTTTGATTACATCATTAGTTAAGGCTGATTTGAGTATTGCAAGTAATGATGTGTACAATTATAACTTTTACAAGAATGGCATTTATACATTTATAGACAAGGTTGAGCATCTATTATTATTTGACTATGTTCCACAAAAAACAAATGCGCAAGAGTTGATTAATGGCTCTACATTAATTTATGGCGGTATTACTGAAGGTTATGCAAATACAAGTATTAATGCAACTATAGCTCAAAACGCATCTTCGGGAACTCTTTTTACCTGTAGGAATGGTTTGTTATTTGGAGCTGAACAAACAGCATCTAATACAATTAAAATATTTGTAGACGGTACTGTAGGAAGTTCTGCAGGAACTCTTGCATCTATTTACGACACTACTGCTGCAGGAGTTGTATTTAATGTTAATGTTACAGATAATTCAAATACAAATCTTTCTTTTACATACACTGCAACTAGCAATAGCATATCTAGTTTACTTTCAGGATTAGCTAGTGCAGCAACAGCTACAGGATTTTCTACTTCTATTAGTGGCAACTTTTTAACCATAACAAAAACAGGCGTTTTATTATCTTCAACAATTTGTCAGTATAGTTTTGCTGCCTTAACAAATAATAACTGGGAAGTAATATATAGCTTATATGCAAATTCAGCTTATCAGTATGGTATAGTTTATTACGATGCTAATGGAAAAACAAATGGCGTAAATACTATAGCGGCATTAAAATTAGGAACAAATAAAAGTAACCTATTCCCTGACCCATTAAATCAGGGCGTATATTCTTATAGACAATTAACAATAGCGAACACGCCTCCAAGTTGGGCTGTTTATTATCAGATTGTAAGAACAAATAATTTGACTTACGGAGACAAGGCTTTGTATTGGGTGTCTAGTGGTGCGTTCTCAGACAAAGATGTTTCTGTAAATCAAAAGTATGCATACATAAGAATAGACAACATTTACGATTACAATTTATCTATCAAGGCTACTGAGGGTGTTATAGGTTATACATTTGCTCAGGGAGATAGAGTTAAGTTTATTAAGAGGTACACCTCAACAGGTTCTGTTGGACAAGATGTGTCAGCAAACAATTACGACTACTCAATTATAAGTTTAGATTCAAACCCTGTTATGACAGGTGTTGTAAAGGAGGGTTCTTATTTAAAAATAGCCTACCCTACATCTGACATTGGAAGCGGTATAGGTTTTGATGGAACACCTGACTATCAGAATTACGAAATATTTATATACAATCCTGCCGCTAGCACATCAGCTAGTGAGCAAACATATTTTGAAATTGGGCAAAAGTTCCCAATAGTAAATGGTTACCATTCTGGTAACTACCAAAACCAAACATCAGGACAATCAGCTATAATTAACATTAGCGATGGGGATGTGTTTTATAGAAATAGAAACGTATTGGTTACTCCTCCAAAATTAATTACAGCTCAGGGTATCGACCAATATGCGGTGCAATATGCTACACCTAAGATTGGTGATTCATCTCAAGATGTAACAACAACAAACTATATAATAGGTCATAGTACCAATCAAACTGTATCTAGTTTGGCTTATAACCAATTCCCTAGTTCAGCTGATGCTTATTATAACTATAGTAATTTGTCTGCCGTTGATTACAATGTTAGATTCAAGTTTTCATTTACTGCATTTAACAATGATATTAATGCAGGTAAAACAGGTTCATTATCAATATATGTAAAAGTTTATGCAAGCAATGGTAGCGCAACAAACTATTCGCTTACTAAAATATTAAACCCTGTTGTAATACCTCAGCCTCAATCTAATAGCAATCCTTATGTGAATGTTCAGATTAACGTAGATGCTATTGTAAAGGTGCCGGCAGGATGCAGGGCTTCTTTAATATTTACAAATGACTACACCTCAAATGCCTTGCATGTAGCGCCGTTTAACATAGAAATAACTCCGCTAAACAACATCAACATAGTTGTAGATGACCAATCTTTTAGTGACGTTTATAATGTTAAAACAAACTCTAATTCAAGACCATTAATAGTAGACATAAACGCCAAGCAGGCATATTACTCTACCTTGGTTAGGTACTCTCAGGCTTATCAGCAAGGGACAAGTATTAATGGAACAAATAGGTTCTATTACCTAGACTTTGACAACTACGATAAAAAGTACGGAGACATTGTCAGAATGAAATTGCATAACAGAGACCTTAGAATATTCCAATACAAAAAGTGCGGAGTGGCTCCTGTATATTCAGTAGAGACCATGAACCAAGACGGAACAAATAACCTAGTTGCTTCTTCTAAAATAATTAACCCAATAAGGTATTACGAGGGAGAGTTTGGCATAGGTAATCAGCCTGCTAGCTTATCAAGTTCTGGGTATGCTGATTATTTTGCTGACCCTGTAAAAGGTTACTTTATACGTTTATCTCAGGATGGGTTGACGCCTATAAGTGAGCTATATAAAATGCAAACATTTTTTGGCAATAATCTTCCAAACTATTTAAAATCAAATAGTTATGCAAATGGTGGGGTTGCAAAAGTATTGTCTGCATTTTATTTTAGCAAGGATAGAGATGGAGAACTTATATCCGTCTTACAGCCAGGGACAGGCATAACAGGTTATAGTTTGGCATTTAATGAAATTAAAAATTGCTATACAAGTTTTTATAGTTTCTTACCTGAATGGATTGTGACTTACGAAAACAACTTGGCTACATTCAAAAATGGGCAAATCTATATTCACGACTCTAGTACCCAAAACAATTTTTACAATACTCAATATAGTTCTTCTATAACATTTGTATTTAACAAAGACAATATTATTAAGAAAACATTTGATTATCTAACCATTGATGCTACTGATTATTGGACATCTCCTACTATGGGGGATGTAAACACATCATTAGGTCAATTAAGCAATTTAGTTCAGGGTGATTACGAAATTCACGAAGGACTATATCACGCGGCACTTCAAAGAGACAACAACAGTATAGGTGGCGTAATTAATGGAGATTATTTAAAAGGAACATGGTCTGAAATTAAGCTGACAAATAGTGCTACAAGTTTAGTATATTTGTCTGGTCTTTACTTAGGCTACATATTGTCTAACAGAAACTTATAATATTATGGGATTAACTACACCTCAATTAGGACTTTTCCAAGCTGGCATGGGAGCAATCCAAGCTGGCATGGGTATTTGGGGGCAACAAAGACTTCAAAGAGAGGCAGATAGAGCTATACAGGCTATTCCTCAATATGCTAAGTCTCAGGCTATTTCAAATGTATACCAAGGCGCAAAAATGCGTTCTACAACAGGTCTTAGTGGGTCAGCTAAAAAATTAGCAACAAGCGGTGTTGAGTCTGCTACTGCTGCCGCTATGAGAGCAACTCAAGACAAGAAAGGCGGGCTTGGACTTATTACCGGAATACAAGCTCAAAAAGATACGGCCGCTACTGAGTTAGCAACAAGAGAAGAAGCGGCAATGCAAAGAAATCAAGCTAATCTAACTCAGGCTGCAGGAATGGAAGCTGCTGAAGATAAAGCGGTATACCAATCAGCAAAAGAAAAAGCAGAGCTAAGAGCTAATGCTGCTGCTCAAAAAGTTGCTGCTAAAAAGCAAATGCTTTCTCAAGGATTAGCTGCAATGGCTGGCGGAGCATCAACTGCTGCAAGTGGTAATAATAGTTCTAGTCAAGCTGCTGCTATTAAAGCATTTCTTGGCGGACAATAAAATTGATTTAAAATAATTAAATATGCCATCAGGTATTTCAGAAAGAACATTGCAGGCTGCTTATGGTCCAATAGACTTAGGCGGTGTTTATAAAACTATTGAGAGCAAGGTTAGGCAACTTGCTGCTGAAGAAAAAGCATATAGGCAACAAAATTTAAAATCTTTTTTACAAGACTCAGCTAAACTAACAGAAGCTACAAAAGCAAAAGGCGTTAGGGCTGATGACATTGCAGAGATAATGGAGCATAGAAAAAAGTGGTCTCAAATGAAAATGCTTCAGGATAGCGACCCTATGCTAATCCAAAATGACACAAAATCTTATATGCAACTTCAAAATAAAATAGATGAAGAGTTTTCTGCTGTAATGAATTTGTCTAAAAGAAGTCAATCTCAATACGAGGAGGAAAATAAGATTTTTAAGGAGATGGGAGATAAGCCGGAGATGTATGAACTAGGTGCTAGAGAGAGATGGCAAAATGATGTAATGAAAAAACCGCTTAGTCATATTGACAAAAATAATACGGCTGATTTATCGAAGTATACAAACAAGACTCCTAATTTTGACAAGATGTTGATGGCTTATGATAAGAACGTAAAACCTTCTGCATTAGTATTAGGAGACAAAGAATACGACCCAATTAATAAACAATTATCAAGACAATTAAAGTTTCACAATCTACCACAATATAGGTCTTATTCTGATGAGGCTGCTGAATATTTACGTTCAGAAGGAACTCATGACGCAACTGCATACGGAAGAAAATTATTAGATGGGGTTACTGATGCCGAATTTAATGATGTTGTAAAAAGATTCAAGGCAGTAAAGGGTGAAGGAAGTGTTAAGAGTAAGGCTGCAATTCCAGACGACCTTAACATGGATGATTACGCTACTGTAGATAAGAATAGTGAAATTTCAGTATATGGTACTGCTGCTACTGCTGCTAAGTATATGGCTATGAAGAAATTCTTAAACCATTACAATAGTGCATCTGTAGAAGAGCCTGAGTTTAAGTACGAAAGCGAATACGATAAAATGCTTGAGTCTTCTAAACTATCTGAAGGTAGAAGTGATAGAGCATTTTACAGAAGAATGAAAACATTAGGCCTTACTGATAATGCAGGCAATTTTGATATTGCTCCTGTATTTAATACTATATCAGCAGGAGGCGAAACAGGTCAATCTCAGATAAAAAAATTCATAGGCGAATTAAACAATAATCCTCTTTTATCAGTTGATGCTACAATGGTTGGGTTTAATAAAGATGCAAAAGGTAAGAGAGTCCCATACGCAGCCTCTGCTGACAAATACGGTAATTACAAAAATTCTAAAAAAGTTTTAGACGGAATAATTGGAGCGGGCAAATGGGAGAACATGACAGACGAGCAAATAGCCCAAGAATTAGAAACAAAAAATAGAGAAGCAACCGGATTGGTTAGTGTAAGCGTAAATCCTGAAAGTGTAAGGACAGGTAAAATATTATCATTTAATTGGTATAACCAAGCTGCTAATAAACCTGTTACAGTAGCATTAGACACGCAAGACCCAGCTTCAGTAGAATATTTTAACAAGCTAATTAAGGCTAAGATAATGTCTAAGAAGCAAAAATCTACTGCAGCTTTTGGGGTAGCATCTGATATAGAGGGAGCATTTAATGACGTACAATAATATTTAATAATGGATGTTCAAGAAAATATTGCGCCAGAACAAAGTGTTCAACCTTCAGCACCTCCTGCAAAAGGAGATGGCGGAGCTAAATATAAATTGTGGGAAGGATTAAAAGAAAGAAAGCTTTACACAAAGTCTTACGATGAGTTTGACAAACAATTTAGCACTGAGTCTGCTATAGGAGGTTTGTATCAAGGAATGCAAAAAAGAAAACTTTACACTAAAAGTAAAGATGAATTTGCTACCCAATTTTTTTCAGATAGGGTTGAAAAAGCGCAAGATGGCAAGGTTAAAGTAAAGGAGCCAAAAGGCGCGAACATGACTATGGCTGATATGCCTAAGTTGGCTAACCCCGAGCTATTTAATACAAATATAGCTCCAATCGTAGACAACGTATACAATAAGAATACAGCAAACATTATAAATCAAGAGAAGTTAACAGCATTACTACCTAAAGCAAAAGAACAAAAAGTTAAGGATTTAACTATAAAAACCTTATTGTCTCAGAATAAACTTGCTATGGAAGGAAGTAATAGTTACAAGGAAGTTTATGATAGCATCATGAGAGACATACCTGATGAACAATGGATGCCATCGTGGACACCAACATCAGCTAGAATAGGTCAGTCTAAGGAAATAGAAAAACAACAAAACAAGGTAATAGAAGATTTTGCTAGCTCTATTGGAGAGACACCTGAAGAGGTAAAGGGTAAATTGCAAAACGGAGATTACGAATTTGATTACAAGAAAAATAAAATTTTAACCAAGGGCGGCTTTGGAGACATGGCTGTTTATGGGTTAAATAATTTTGCTGATAAGTGGAAGCTATTTGTGGATGCTACTGCAGCTCAAGAAAGAGCACAGCAAAGGGGTAATGACAATGAGATTAAGTATGTTATTAATGAATACCAAAAAACAAAGGCAAAGCAAAGGGAGTTTACCCCATACGGTAAGAGTGACATAGAGAAGTCTTTTAATGGTGGAGGACAGATGGTTGGAGAAATGGTGCCATACGTATTACTTGCTCCGGCAGGTGGAGCAACTGGCGTTGCCATGGGTATTCAAACTGCAGGAAGTGCTATAGAAGAAATCATAAATCAGCCAGGCACATTGGATGAGAAGGTTGCTAGAATTAAGAATCAAACAACCGACCAATTTATGATGGGTCTTGCTCAGGATGCTGCATTTAAGTTGATACATGTTAACGATAGAAATGCTGCAAAAGAATTAATGGCAGGATATGGTCCTACAAAAAACTTATTTAATACATTTAAGGAGGTATTAAGAGTAGCGCCATCTGATGCGGTTAAGGCAGGATTGGTAGGCGCAAGCCAACATGTGATAGATAATTTATACAAGAGCAATGACGGTATGAAAGTTCAATGGGATTTACCATCAGCTCTTGTTGGCGGGGCAACGCTTGACCTAATGCTGAAAGCAGGTAGTGTATTTACTCATGGTTTTTCTGTATTAAAAAATTCATTGAAGTTCAATATAGATAAGACCAATCCTAATTGGTTTAACAGATATAGTTACGACACCCAAGAAGTTTTAAATCATATAGTTTCTTCTCCTAATAACATCTATGACAAGATTATAGAAATGTTAGATGAGCATCCATCAGAAGACGCTAGACATGCAAAAGATAAAATAGAGGCATTTAGGAATCACTATAACTCGTTACCATCAAGTCTAGACAAGGCAACTAAGTTTGATGCATTGCATTTACTTCAGATGAAGACCGAAGCAATGTCTGAGGCAAACTCTGCTGCAGATGCTACATTAAAAAAAGCATTGATAAACAAAGCATCAGCTATTGATGACATGTTGCAAATGGTTTTAGAGGGAAATAAATTGGATAAGAAACAACAGTTATTGCTCCCTAGATTTGCTGAAGCCTATAACAGAGAAGATGATGAGGCAAGAGAGTACGGGTTTAAAGATGCAAAAGATTTCTTAGAGGCTTATAACAGAAGACAAGGAACTGAATATACTGCATTTAAAGACATACCTGCAGAAGGTAAGAATACATTTACCTCAGAGTTAGTTCCTATAGAACAACCAAAATTAGACACAACTGTTCCTGATTGGTTTTTTAATCAAACAGAAACAACAAATGCATATGCTGTTTACGGAGATGTAAAGAAGGCATTCCCAGAATTACATGATTTCCTAGCAAATGCTGATTGGATGTTTAATGACAAAAAAGAAAATCTTAATTGGCGTGATAGCTCAACCTTAACTAGCAATGATGTTAGAAACATGATTTTGTATGTTGAGACATCTATGCCTATGAGTTCTAAAGATTTTGCTTTACAGGTAAAAGCTGCAGAACAAGCAGAAACGCTTCTTTCTTATTATCAGTCAGAACAAAGAACAATGACTAAGGAAGATGTTAAGAGAATTTTAGAAAAACCTGGTTACAGAGGTGAAAACAAATTCACACCTCAAGAGGTTGAGATTATGCAAGACATGGTTGACAGGTTGAAGACAGATAAGCTTTTCAATTATTGGCCGCATGCAGGTGATGAAAAGAAAGATAACTTTTATGCTTTTGCAGGCAACATTTTAAAATCAAAAAAACCAGATGCATTTATACATGAAATAGGACATTGGGGTTATTTTAACATGTTGACTCCGGAAGAGAGAGTTGAGTTCATGAGATATGCCTCTAATAGATTTGGAACAAGCACAAAAGGAAGAGCAGAAGAACTTGTTTTTGGTAAACCAGTTCAGGCTGATGACAAGTCTATGAGAAGGGTTACAAATGCTATGTGGGATTTTCAAGAATATTTTGCTGACCAATTTAGACAATATTACTACAACAATGTATTGCCTGAGCCTAAGCTTAGAAATATATTTGAAAAGGTAAAAAATTACATAAATAACCTTATTAAGCTTTACAAAGAAAAAGGTTACAACAGAGAACTTACAAAATATTTTGACAAAATAATAGATGCAAGTAAAAAGATGGGCGAAGGAGAGACACTTGCGGAACAAAAAGCAAGAGAACTTTCTGAACAACAAAAAGAGGCTAACATACAAAATGCTGACCCTGACACCTTGCAAAAAGAATTTCAGAAAATAAAAGAAAAATATGACACCAGAACAGCTCAAGGAGGAGTTACAGAAATTGCCACAAGACCTACAGGAGGAGTTTCATCAGAACCTACAGGAGACACTAAGCCGTTCAGAACAAATGAACCAACAGACGGACAGCTATCAGCCATCGATGATTGGAAAAGAGGAAACTATGCCTCAGAAGGAGAACTTGATGCAGACTTCGGAAGAAGAGGACTTTCCAGATATGGGCAAACCAGAGAGGAGTTCATTCGTAGTAGATTTTGCAAATAAGATAAAAAACTCCTTTAAATCCAAAAGACGTAAGTAATGAAAATAATAACAGAAATCGTACCTTTGGAGAGTCAGCGTTATGAGACTCTTGGTGACTATTTCTTAGAGGAGGATAGGCTTGAATTTAAAATTACCGATACAGGTAATGACACCTATAACAAGTTGATTTTGATACACGAATTAGTGGAAGAATTGATGACGAGTTACAGGGGTATAACTGAAGGAGAAATTTTAAAATGGGACTTGCAACATAAAGAAAGCGAAGACCCGGGGAGAGAAGAGGGAGCCCCTTACAGACAAGAACATTTATTTGCTGAAATGGTAGAAAGAATGATTTGCCATCAGCTAGAAATAAGCTGGGATGAATATGAAAAACATTTAAACAAAGTATTTGATGGACACTAAAAAAATCGGTAGTTACAAAGACAAGACAATCCTATGCGTTGATAATGGTTTGTTTTTTGAGTTTTGCTTAAAGCTAGCAGACTATTTCAAGAAGGTATATTACTATACAGAATGGAAAGACGCATATCCAGGAATGGCAGAGGCTGTGGTAGGTACTGAATGGAAGAACGGGAAGAAGTTAAATACCTTTGATGGCAAGAATATAGAAAGAGTTGAAAACTTATTTGAGGTAATTCATGAGATAGATTGTTTCTTTACCCCAGATATTTATGATGGAGATTTGTTGGAGCTTTTAGAGGCTGCCGGCATCCCTTGTTTTGGCTCTGGTAAGGCTGAAAGATTAGAACTTAACAGATATGAGACAGCAGTAGAGATGAAGAAGTTAGGCATGGATGTTGCGCCTACTGTTCGTATTGTTGGTATAGCAGCCTTAAGAGAACATCTAAAGAAAAATAAAGACAAGTATGTTAAAATTTCTAAATACAGAAAAACATTTGAAACGTTTCACCACATCAACTACAAGCTATCCGAGCCATTATTGGACAACTTGGAGTCAACATTGGGGCCACTAAAATACATTTGTGAGTTTGTTATTGTAGATTCTATTCCTGCTGAGGTAGAGGAAGGTATAGATGCATACGCTATTGATGGCGTATTACCATCTAAAATGTTTACAGGATGCGAAATCAAGGACGTTTCTTACGCAGGTAAGCTAATAGATGAAAAAGATTTAAGTGTCGGTAATAAGGCTGTAAATGAGAAATTCGGAATCTTGTTAAAGAAGTATGACCACAATGGTTTCTTCTCTACAGAGGTAAGAACTACTAAGGATGGTAAACACTACTTCATTGACCCATGTATGCGTTTAGGATTACCTCCAAATGCCTTATACCAAGAGATTTATAAGAACCTAGGGGATATTATTTGGAAGGGTGCTAACGGAGAGTTGGTAGACCCTGAAACAGATAATCCTTATGGAATGGAAATACTTATCAGCTCAGGATGGCATAGTGGTAACCACCAAACAGTTTACTTCCCAGAGAGCATTCGTCAGTGGGTTAAGTTGATTAATCCTATCAAGATTGATGGTACATACCATGTATTACGTTTAGGCGATTCATCTACCATTGGTAGCTTGGTTGCTGTAGGTAAGAGTCATGAGGAGTGTAAAAGAAAGATTGAGAAGATGGCTGAGATGATTGAGGGTTATGATTTGAATATCAAGACTGAGGGTGCTGATGAGGCTATTGAGGCATTTGAAACAATGATTAAGCTATCTAAAAAAAAGTAATATGCCACTCAAGTCAGCTAAAGGTAAAAGTAAGGAGGCTGTTCAAAAAGCTATCAGCTCTAATATTCATGAGTTAGTGCATCATGGTAAAAAACCAAGAAGTAAAAAACAAATTGTGGCAATCGCTATTGCCTCGGCTAAAAAGAAAAAATAATGATTTGTCCTAATAAAACATCAAGAGAGTGGCAGGCATTAAAAGATGCTGTAAAACAAAGATTGGAGTCAGAAGGTATAACGCCTAGTGATGAAGATATTGATGATGTTGCATTCCTTGCATTTGACAGATACGGAGACATACCTAGTCCTGAAAAGGCATTTGCTTATTTAGAAAATAACGTGTCTCAGGTTTCAAAAGACTTTGACAAGTACGCAAACTTTGGTAGAGGAAGATTTGGGACAAGACAAGGCGATATGACTTTTGAGCAATTTAAGGAAGACTTTAAGAACAGATTTAATGCCGAACTTGCTGATGATGATGTTGCGATGAAAATATATGAAGAGGCAAAGAGAAGGTATGAAGCTCAAAAATTAGCAGAGGGCAAGCTTTCGAACTTTGCGGCTGAGTCTAAAGAAAAAGAAGGCAAGAAAGAAGGATTTTGGAAAGGTATAATTCCTAGAATAAAAAACTATTTCAGCAAAAACTTTAACAAGTTACAACAAGAAGATGCGCAGTCTAAAAATGAGGCTGCTAAGTTTTTTGCATCGGCTACACAAGCTTCATTACTTATAAAGAAGGCTGCAGGATTTATTGCAGAAAATTACGGAGAGCAAGTTTGGACTGACCTAAGAAAAGCATTAGTACAAAGCAGATTGTACGGAATTACTGACAGATGGATTAGCATGGCTGATGAGGTTAGAAACATGTCTAATGAAGAAATTATAGACAAGCTAGCTGATGAAGATGGAGGGTTAGTAGAACTACTAAAAAATATTCAGCAAAGAACAGGCATGGATGAAATATCCAAAAATGCATTGATGCTTGCGCAAACAGGAAACTTTGATGGTTTAAGAGAATATATTGCAGATGCGTTCCAACATGCTTCGGAAATGGTAGCAGGTGTAGACTTTAGTGGAGGAAGAAACTACAGAGAAATATTAAATGATGAGAGTGTAATGAGAGCACTCAAATCGTACAAAGACCTTATAGAAAAACCATTAACAGACAACCACGCTTCTAATGATGGAGTATTCTCTAATGCGTTAGGAGAGTTGAATACATACTACCCATTAATACCATTAGATGAGAAAGGTAATATGATGGCTGACCTAAAACAAAGAAATAAATTAAACAAGCCAAAGAACGCTGCTAATAAATTTGCAACAGGTCTTTCTTATGCCTACGACCTATCGGTGAATGCGCTTTCTGACAGACTAAAAAGTGCTGTAAAGGCTAACAATAAGGCTGCATTTATTTCTCAGCTACAACAAGCAGGATTAATTAAAATTAAGGCTCCGGGACAACCTAAGCCGGATGTTATGACAATAAACGGAGTTGATTATGAGGCTGTGTCTATAGACTTTGGGGAGCCAATGATTATAGAAGGTAAGAGAGTTCCGGCACCTCAGGTAATCATGCCAAAGTGGTTGGCTATTGAGCTTAAACCTATGCTTGATGAGAAAGTAATAAGCGAGAATGGATTTGGTAAGGCTATGGGCGCTATAACAAATTATTCTCTAGGAGGCCCTAAGGAATTTTTCATACACGCTAACAACCTATTAGGTGCTGTTATAAATGGAACTCCATTTGCAGGTACAGATATATTTTCTAAAACAATAGGGAACTTACCCTTAACAAAAATAGCAACAGGTATTTTAAATGTTGCATTTGAGGATGTTACTAGCGAGGCGGCAATAAAGCACATGCAAGACATGGCTAACATAGGATTGCTTGCTGAAAAAACAGGCTCAGTTACATTATTTAAAAGAGTAGCAGATAGAACAGGTGCTAAGAAAGTAAGCTGGATTCATGCGCCATCTGTTTGGTTATATGGTTCAACAGGTATAGACGTTAAGTCTAGGGTTCTTATGGATAGAATCTGTCTTGAGATTAACCCTAATGCTACTCCAGAACAAAGACGTCAATTCTCTGCACAATTAGGGGTGTATGTAAAAGGTTTAGAAGGGCAGTTAGAAAGAAGTCTTAAGAGAAATGGATTAGCTCCATTCTACACGGCCTCATCTACATTTCTTAAGAATGGGGTAAAGGCATGGTTAGGATTAGTACCGCTTCCTACTGATGGATTATCATTTGGTAAGGCTGCAACATATAGAGTAGCACATCAGCTTTCTTCTGGCGCTATTGGTATGGTTGCTACATGGGCTGTAATGTATAAGGCAAACACAGGAAAATACCCATGGGAGGATAAAAATTCTACCTTGTTGCAAATACCTTTAACTGATGAACAGAAAGAAGCAATAGAACAAAATGCTCAGTTGAAAGGGTTATTCTACAAGAATGGTAAGTGGCAAGACATCAGCATGGGATTCTTTAACCCAATCTTATATAGAGGTGCTAAGGCTACAGGATTACAAGCTATGTACAACACAGAGAATGCTGAGGGTAGTGGAGCACAAATGCTAGAGAATGTTGTTAGAGACCAAACAAACTCATTCTTGATGCCAATGGTTAGTGCGCCTTCTGTACACCTTGCTACGGCGTTCTTTGGATTCTCTCCATACATAACATCTATGAGAGATTATGCAACAGGAAGCCCTATACCACAGTTCCAAAGAATTACCAAGACTATGCCTGATTATGCTCAACAAATAGGCGCAAACGTAGCACAAGGCTTGCAACAAATAAACCCTCTTGTAGGCTCAGCATTTGAGGCAACGGGTATGGACTTTAAGCCAAACTATTCTAAGGAGGATGAGGATTCTCAAAGATGGTTAGGTATGCTGAATGACATGGCATTCCCTAATGCATTTAAGCCACACATAGACAACGAGAAAAGAGCTAAACAGTTATCTAACGAAAGAAAGAAAACTGAAAGACAATATGAAAGAGAATCAGGATTAAGAAGTTCAGGTGGAGGAAGAAGTAGCGGTGGATTAGGTGGAGGCGGATTAGGTAGACAAGGACTTGGTGGAGGAGGATTGTAAAATAATTTTGGTAGAATAAAATAAGTTCGTATTTTTGTATCAGCAAATCCAATAATGTAGTGCGATATATTATTGGGCATTGCCCGTTCCCTTAAAGAAGGAACATGTAAAGCCCATCAATCGCACTTGGTGGGTTTTTTTATTGGATGTAGTCAAAGCAATATGGCTACTGCAACTGAACATAGTCATAGACTATTATAGGTAGATGCATAAGGACCATCCATGGGAATCTGATATTTAATCTTTTAAATGAATGGTATTCTTTCTAAACTTGTGGTAACCATTCAGCCTCACTTAACGACAACTCATTAACTCGGTGGTAAGAATAGCAGGTTATATCTCTATCAGGGGGAGGGGGTATAACTTGCATTTTACTTACCTTCTTTCTCCAATCTATTAATCTGGTGGTAAGTTATAGTCCGCATTTTTTGTTATATTTGTACAAAATATTTCTATGGGTACTTTTGTAGCTTCATATACTGTACAGCAATCAGCTAATGGAACATCCTTAACGATTACAGATACTTCTAACTATACCGCTTCTAGTGAGCCTAAGAGTGGTTTTAACTGGAGAAGATTATATATTTATTATGTAGATGGTACGCCATTGGTTTTCCCTGCCGGCAATACCTCTGGTTATGTGGACTTCCCTATTGGTGGTGCTGATACTATTACTATCACAGGTTTTAGTGCGGATTTGTCTCTAAGTGTTCAGTTAAGTTTAAATAAGACAACTCCTATTTCAGGTTCGGTATATACCTCTACCAATGTGGTTACCATGGTTGGTTTTACTAATCAGGCTATTTATAATGCTGCTCAGATTTTGGCAAGCAATCCTATAAGATTATCAGACCCTGTGTTTAAGGATAGTTTAGTTCAGCTACAAAGAGAAAAGGTTACGGCAGTGAACGCAGGTAGTTATGGAGACCAATTCTCCTCTCAGGCAGCCTTATCAAGAGCGGCTACTATTATCTCACAATCAAGTATTAGATTCTAATGCATAGTAACGACCAAATAACCTCAATACTTCAATACTCTGATATTTCATTGTTTCTAGGAGCTGATGAGTATGAGATAGAGAAGTATTATAATTGGATAGATGAAACGGATAGGTTAGAGTTGATTTATATTATGACTGATGTGTTAAGGTATTTTCAGCCTTATTACAATAGTTTGAATACAGCTATTCAGGCATATGTTCCTGGGTATGCAGGTAATCCTACCTATGACAGATTGATTAACTTCTTGTATGGTTATATAGGTCATTGGATTCAAAATGCTGCTGTTGTTTCAGGAAGTACAGGTGGTATTATTACAGGTCAGCCAACCTCATCGGTTATTACTAATGTTGTTTATTCAATAACAATTACTAATAAATCATATACAGCTACCGGTGGAGAGACCTCAATTACCTATTCTGATATGGTTGGTAAGTCATTGGTTTACATTTCACGAGGTGGTGTTACTGTAAATCAGATTATCACAAGTGGCACTCCAACGGCTGACCAAGTGTTATGGAATACAAATACAGGTCAAATAACTTTTGGTAATGCATTAGGAGCAGGGGTTAATATTGTTGCGTTGTTTAACTAATAATTATGAGTCAAATATATATAGAGCATGATTTCACCCTAAGAAGTGATAATGGAGTCTTGAAGGCTACAAATGGTTTAGTAACCTCTATAGTAGGATATACAAATCAAATTATAGATGGCACAGGCTCATTGCAGGTTTTAACAACCTCTATTGTTCCAGAGGGTTCTAATTTATATTTTACTACTGCTCGTGCCCAAGCTGCCATTAGTGGGTCAGCTCCTATTAGTGTTTCTAGTGGAGTGGTATCTATTACACAGGCTAATAGTACAACTAATGGTTATTTAAGCTCAACAGATTGGTCTACCTTTAATGCTAAACAACCTGCCTTAAACGGAACAGGATTTGTTAAGATTGTAGGTACCACTATTTCTTATGATAACTCTACTTACTATTTGGCATCAAATCCAAATAGCTATATTCCATTAACTGCCTTAAGTGCATCAGCTCCTTTAAGTTACAACAATACCACAGGTGCTTTTACAATAAGTCAGTCAGGTACAACCTCTAACGGTTATTTGAGTTCTACAGATTGGAACACATTTAATGCTAAGCAAAATGCCTTAGGTTATACGCCAGTTCCTAATACAAGACAATTAACAATTAATGGGGTAACCTATGATTTATCAGCTGATAGAACATGGACTATAAGTTTCCCTGTAACCTCTGTTTTTGGAAGGACAGGTGCTGTTACTGCACAATCAGGAGACTATACTACTACTCAGGTAACTGAGGGCACTAATTTATATTTTACAAACGCGCGCGCGATAGGCTCTACCTTAACAGGTTATACAAGTGGCTCTGGAACAATAACCTCATCTGACTCTATATTATCAGCTATTCAAAAATTAAATGGTAATGTAGGATTATTAACAGGTGCTATTATTTATCAAGGAACATGGAATGCCTCTACAAATACCCCAACACTTACCTCAGGTGTAGGTACTAAGGGTTATATGTATAAGGTTGCTGTTGCAGGTTCAACAAATATTGATGGTGTAACCCAATGGAATGTTGGAGACCAATTAGTATTTAATGGAACTGTTTGGGATAAGATTGATGGTATACCTAATGAGGTTTTAAGTGTATTTGGAAGAGTTGGTGCGGTTACTGCTCAGTTAGGAGATTATACAACAACATTAGTTACAGAAGGAACTAATTTATACTATACGCAATCTCGTTTTGATAGTGCATTTTCTGCTAAGACTACAACAAATTTAACAGAGGGAACTAACTTATACTTTACAAATACAAGAGCGCAGAATGCAATTACCTTGACTACAACAGGTAGTTCAGGTGCTGCTACATACTCAGGAGGAACATTAAATATTCCTAATTATGGGTCAGCACTAAGCGGTTATGTTCCATATACAGGAGCAACAGGTAATGTTAATTTAGGCTCTTACAATTTAAGTTTAAATGCTTTACAATTTTCAAGCATATCAGCACCTTCTTATTCGGAAGGGGAAGTATGGTACGATTCAACTCAAAAAGCTTTAGCATATTACAATGATGTAACAAATAACATTTTACACATTGGGCAAGAGGTTCAATTAAAAGTTTACAATAACACAGGTTCAACAATTGTTAAAGGTGCGCCTGTTTATATTACTTCAACTAATAGCGGGTTTACTTATCCATTAGTGGCTTTGGCAAAAGCAGACACTTTAACAACTTCTAACGTTATTGGAGTAGCAAATCAAGATATTCCAACTTCAACGGCGGGTTATATTGTACTTTCAGGGTTGGTAAGTAGCATAAGCACAGGCTCATACACAGTTGGAACAGTTTTATATTTAAGTCCTTATTCTGCGGGTCAATTAATGAGTACAGTTCCTCCAACGGGATATGCCGTTCGTGTTGGTGTGGTTTCTTATTCAAATAGTCCTAATGGTTCTATTTATATTAACCAATCTAATGCTTATTCAACGGCTGCAAGTATTGTTGGAACGATACAAATTTCGCAAGGTGGAACGGGAGCGACAACTGCGGCAGGTGCTTTAACAAATTTAGGCGCAGCAGCTTCAAGTAGATTAATTTCAACTACAACTCCTTTACAAGGTGGGGGAGATTTAAGTGCAGATAGAACTTTAAGCATTTTACAAGCCGGTACTTCTCAATCGGGT
>Ga0208253_1000313_pt1 | contig 21487 bp, 33 predicted proteins | sample CryBogCBE10Oct08_FD_184573 | JGI IMG/M metagenome (GOLD analysis project Ga0208253, IMG submission 184573) | Freshwater microbial communities from Crystal Bog, Wisconsin, USA - CBE10Oct08 (SPAdes) | ecosystem: Environmental > Aquatic > Freshwater > Lake | place: Crystal Bog, Wisconsin, USA...
AATATAGTTGTAATTTAACAACAATAGTATTAAGATAAGTAAACCTTACCAATGAGGTACATTGGGTAAACTCTTGGAGAATTCCATGTCAGAAGCAACCGTATTAACAAGTGAGAATAGTGCCGAATTTTATGCAAATAAACTAGGTTTAGCTGCCGAAACTGCACCTGAGGCTGTTGAAGAAACAGAGCCAGTTGAGCAAGTAGAGGAACAGAGTGAGCCAGTTGCAGAGGATGAGGAAAAAGTAACAGAAGAACGGAAACCTAACCCAAAACTTGAAAAGAGGTTTTCAGAACTTACTAAGCAACGTGAGCAACTGCGTAAAGAAGCAGAGCAAGAACGTAGTAAGCGTGAGGAACTGGAAACACGTTTAAAGGCATTGGAGTCACAGGCTGCACCTAAACAAGAGCAGAGCAGAGATGATAAGCCTAGAGCAGAACAATTTGTTAGCATGGAAGAATATTCCGAAGCATTAGCAGATTGGTCAGCCGAAAACGCTGTAATGCGTGTAAGACAGGAAGAAGCTGAACGTAGAAAGCAAGAAGAGCGTAACAAAGTCATCGAAACTTGGAACACTCGACTTGATTCTGTAAAGCAAGAAATTCCTGATTTTGAAGACATGGTAGCTTCTAGTGACGTCATCGTACCTGATCACGTTAGAGAAGCAATTTTAGATAGTGAAGTTGGGCCAAGAATTTTATATCATTTGGCAGAAAATAAAGAACTTGCTGAAAAAATCGCTAAATCTTCCGCAATTACTGCTTTGAGAGAAATAGGAAAGTTGGAAGCAAAGTTTGAAAAGAACGATGCTAAAGAAGTGAAATCTGTTGCTGTGAAGTCAAAAGCACCTGCACCGATTAGCCCATTAAAAGGCACAAGTAGTGAGCAAGCAGTCGTAACTGATACAGATAAAATGACGTTTGCACAATACAAAGCCATGCGACAAGCTAAAAGGATTAGGTAAAACTTAATATTTTATAAAGGAAATAAATCATGGCAAATAACTTGCTAACCATTTCCAAGATTACTAACGAAGCCTTAATGGTCTTGGAAAACGAACTCACGTTCACATCAGAAGTAGATCGTAATTATGACGATCAATTTGCAGTGGTATAAAACCTGCCTCTGTTTTTACTGTGAGTCTTGCAATTGAGGTGGTAAGATTGGTAACACAGTAAACGTCCGTAAAAAGAACTAGGTGTGCGGACGAAAAAGTTTCTCTGATTGACTTGGAGTCCCAGAAGTGGGTAACAAGGGGCAAGCGAAAGCAGCCTGAACGACTAAGTGAGAAACCTACGAAAGTAGATGCGATAGTCTGAACTAAGGTATAACTAAAGAAGCCTTAGAGTGCGATTCGAAGAAGTTGCACCGCCAGAAATGGTCAGTAGGTCGTAAGACTGAAAGTAACAGAGTGAGACCTGGACGCTTTATTGGAACTACAGGGCCAGCCCTGAACGTAGAAGATTTTAATGAAACTTCTGTGCCTGTAACTTTGTCAACACAATTCCACGTTGACACACAGTTCACAACACAAGATTTGGCATTATCTTTAGATATGTTTAGCGATCGTGTATTAAAGCCAGCCGTTAACAGTAGCGGCCTTATTCATTAAGAGTAAGGAAAACCATCCCTGATTGACTTGGAACTCCAGAAGTGGACAACAAGGGGCAAGTTTAAATACAGCCTGAACGACTAAGTGGGAAGGCCTCTACGGAGGATGCGATAGTCTGAACTAGAACGCAACTTGATGTAAATATAAGTTCTAGAGAGAGATTCGAAGAAGTCTCTCCACACCGAAAGGTGGGGTAACAGAATGTGCTGCGATTGCTAACAAAATTGACCGTGATGGTATGGTTATGGCTACTGCTAACACAGCAAACATCGTTGGTGTTGCTGGTACTCCCCCAACAGGTTTGATTACATATCTAACTGCTGGTGCTTACCTCGATGCTGAAGGTGCTCCACGTGACGGCCGTCGTGCTTGTATCGTTGAGCCATTTACATCTGCTACTATCGTTGATTCTTTGAAGGGCTTATTTGTGCCACAAGAAGCAATTGGCGAACAGTATCGTAAAGGTTTGATGGGTCGTGACTCTGCCGGTATGAACTGGAAGTTAGATCAGAACGTTGTATCACAAACTTTTGGTACAAACGGTTCAGGTGCTACATCTAGCGTTGCTACAACAACTGCAACTGGTTTCTTGACTTCTGGTTGGGCATCAAGCTCTACTATTAGCATTACTGGTGCTGGTGGTGCAGCTACAAACTTAAATGCTGGTGACGTTATTCAAATCGCTGGTGTTTATGCAGTTAACCCACAAAACCGTCAGGCTTATGGTTCTAACAAGCTCCGTAACTTTGTTGTTAAATCTGCTGTTTCTATTGCTTCTGGCTCTACTGTTTCTGTAACTGTATCTCCTGCTGTTATTACAGCTGGTCAGTTCCAAAACGTATCTATTCCAAGCCCAGTTGCCTCAGCTGCAGTAACACAATTTAACAGCACAGGTGCAGTTTCTCCACAGAACATTATCATGCACCGCAATGCTTTTTGCCTTGCCGTGGCTGACCTTGAGCTGCCAGAAGGAGTCCATTTCGCTGGCAGGGCTTCTGATAAAGAAATCGGCTTGTCAATGCGTGTTGTTCGTCAATACACCATCAACAACGACAGTATTCCTACTCGTTTAGATGTTCTGTACGGATGGGCTCCACTTTATCCTGAACTCGCTTGCCGTGTTGCAGCTTAATTTAGAAAGGAACTAATATGTCTAATCCAGGACCAGCAAGTACCACCACGATACACCCACAAGGCGTTACTTCTAACCAAGCTATCCGCTTGCTAACAGTAGCAACAGGTGTAAACATTAATGCTTCAGGCGATACTGTTATGCCTATCATTAACTCTAACAACTACTCTGTATATCAGGTAATCGTTACTAACGCTTCAGTTAGCTTAACTACTGCTACTGCTGCTGTTTACACAGCTCCAGCAAAGCAAGGTACAGCTATTGTTGCCGCAGCTACTGCATTATCAGGTAACACAGGTTCTACAGTTGTAAACCCACTTACTGTTGCATCAACAAACACATTAAGTGGTCAAAACTTGTACTTCAACGTAGCGACTCCACAAGGTGCAGCTGCTACTGCTGACGTATATATTTACGGTTACGATTTCAGCACTTATTCGTAATTAGTTTTAATTAAAAGCCCCCTCTAAAAAAGGGGGTTTTTTTTATTTATTGTTGTATAATTAAACAACCAATTCTGGTTTTCTTTGCAAAGGAAAAATTATGTCTAGCACTACCGTTACTCGTGGAAATGCTCACGAAACTTTCTATATTGCTCCAACTTTGGACAACACATCTAATTCTTTAGCAGCAAACACAACTACTGCTGTTTCTTATACCGTGCCTGGTCTACAAACAACTGATATTGTTAGCGTTATTGGTTACAATGGTTCACAAACTGCTGGTGTAGTGATTGCTGAAGCTGATTGTTTAACTGCAAACACATTAACAATCCAATTTGGTAACTTAACAGGCACAGCAACATTAAAGCCTGCTTCTGGTGTTTATTCCATTCAGGTTGTTCGTTTAGAAGGCCCAGCTCCTGTAAACGCTGCGTAAGGATAAATTATGGCAAACGTATCAGCTTATCGTTTTGTTGGCCCAACTACTGCAATTTCAATTTCAGGAACTGCCTCTACATCTGTAACTATTACCCCTAACGGTAATGATCAGATGAATTTCTGTGGATTCTTAAATACAGGTGCTAATCCTATTGCTATTACGATTGCACCTGCAATACCTAGTACGACTACTACTGCTGCGGCTGCTGTATTGCCGACTGGTGGTAATACAAGTCAGAGCTTTGTATTGGGTGTAGCAATGAGTCAGCCTACAGTTATTGCAGTTCCACCAAGTTTTGCAATTACAGCAATTGGAACAAGTGGCACACTTTATGTGTTGCCAATGGTTGATCAAAACTAAGGAGTAGTTTATGGCTGATCCAGCCAAGACGGTAGATCAAAATCTACTGCCTGTTCAAGCGTATTTTAACTTGGATGGCAGTTTTAACACATTTATTGGTCAAGGTCAGCCCTTTTACGCTACTGCTAACCCTGTTCAATCAGGGCTTACTATTACAAATAGCACGATTGATAGCACGACTATTGGTGCTACAACGCCATCTACTGGCGTATTTACTAATATATCTACGACTACAGGCTCAATTAGCACTACACCATCAAGTGCTACAGATATAGCTAATAAGTTTTATGTTGATACTGTTGCACAAGGGTTAGGGCCTAAAGCTGCTTGTCAAGTTGCAACTACCGCAAATATTACATTAAGTGGATTGCAGACAATTGATGGTTATACAACAATCGCTGGCGACAGAGTATTGGTTAAAAACCAGTCATCAAGTCAATTTAACGGTATTTATGTAGCATCTGTATCTACTTGGATACGTTCTACTGATATGGATGTGTGGTCAGAAGTGCCAGGTGCATATACAGTTATTTTAAATGGTGGGCAAGCTGACACAGGTTGGGTTTGTACTGCGACACAATCAGGCACAATTAATGTTACAGCAATGCCTTGGGTACAGTTCTCAGGTGCAAACACCTATTATGCTGGCACAGGACTGTCGCTTTCTAGCAACACTTTTAGTATTAGTAACACAGGCGTTACATCAGGTTCTTATGGTTCTGCAAGTAACACACTAAGTGCTACAGTTAATGCACAAGGTCAATTATCTGCGTTATCTGCTCAAGCAATTTCTATTGCGCCTAGTCAAATTAATGCCACAATTCCTAATTCTGGGCTAACAAATAGCTCGATTACAATAAATGGCACGAATATTGCATTAGGTGGTAGCGCAACGATTACGGCTAATACTCCTAATGCTTTAACAATAGGTACAGGTTTATCTGGCACAAGTTTTAACGGCTCTGCACCAGTTACCATTGCAATTGATTCTACTGTTATTACATTGACAGGAACGCAGACCTTAACTAATAAAACGCTGACAAGTCCTGTAATTAGCACAATTAGCAATACAGGCACATTAACATTACCAACAAGCACAGATACATTGGTTGGTCGTACAACTACAGACACATTAACAAATAAGTCTATATCTGGCTCAACGAATACGCTAACAAACATTGGTAACGGTTCGTTGACTAACTCAAGTATTACGATTGGCTCTACTTCTATCAGTTTAGGTTCGACTGCATCCACGTTGACAAGCGTAACGATGGCAACACCAACCATATCAAGTTACGAAACTTATACTGCTGTTTCTGCCCCTTCTTACAATGCAGGCCGTTTATGGTACGACAGCACACAAAATGCTTTAGCGTATTACAACGATGTAACAAACAATACGTTACACATTGGCGAAGAAATCCAATTAAAGGTATATAACAACACAGGCTCGCAAATTAATGTAGGTCAGCCTGTTTATGTGACATCAACCAGTAGTGGGTACACTTATCCTAACGTAGCTCTAGCGATTGCAAACAGTTTAACAACAGGCAATGTGATTGGTTTAGCAAATCAAAACATTCCTAATGGCACAGCAGGGTATGTAACAACAATTGGCCTAGTTCAAGGTGTTAATACAGGTAGTTATACAGTAGGCGATACGCTTTATTTGTCACCTTATTCTGCTGGTTATTATCAAAATACCATTCCACCAACAGGATATGCGATTAAATTAGGTACGGTTGCTTATGTTAATTCAAGTAACGGTGCAATTTACGTTAATAAGAGCATTTTAACGGTACAGGCTGGCAATATTAACGGTCAGGTATCATTATCAAACGGTGGCACAGGAGCTAATTTAACGGCATCTGCTGGCTCTGTTGTGTATTCTACGGCAAGCGCATTAGCGTTATCAGCAGTAGGCTCTACAGGGCAAGTATTAACGTCTAACGGCACATCTGCACCGACTTGGTCAAATAACGCAGCAACAGTTAGTGTTACAGACGATACATCGAGCAATACAACAGAATATATTACGTTTGCACGACAGACAACTAGCACGATTAATACGCTGTATACAGCTAGTACACAAGTTAAATTTAATCCAAGCACAGGTATATTCCAAGCGCCTATATTTAGTGGATCAGGCGCAAACTTAACATCTATTCCTAACGGTGCTTTAACTAACTCAACCATTTCAGGAATATCGCTTGGTTCTAATCTTGCAGCTTTAACCATTGGAACAGGCTTATCTGGAACATCCTATAACGGCTCAACAGGTACAACAATAGCGTTGGCGAATACTGCAGTTACAGCAGGTTCATATACTAATACCAATATTACAGTTGATGCACAAGGTAGAATAACGGCAGCGTCTAATGGCACAAGTGGTGCAACAATAACACCTACTACAAGTAATGCAACATATTACATTGTAGGTACAACATCAACGTCCGGTTCGTTATCTACAGCTTATATTTCAAATACGAATAGCGTTAATTACAACGCAAATACAGGCGATACAACATCCCCACAATTAGTTGCAAGCAATGGACTTTACATAAATTCTAATGCTATTGCTACAAGTTATACAATAGGAACTGGCTATAATGCTGTATCTGCTGGCCCAATAACAGTAAATTCTGGTGTAACCGTAACAGTAGCAACTAACTCATCTTGGAGTGTCGTATGAGTCTTATTCTTGATGGAACTAATGGTATTACATCACCTACACCTTTGGCAGTAACAAGTGGTGGAACAGGCGTTACAACAAGTACAGGCACAGGATCAACGGTTTTTTCAACAAATCCTGTATTTTCAAATAGTATTAGCACACCAAATACTTTTGGATTTAAAAACAGATTTATAAACGGCAAGTTTCAAATAGCTCAACGTGGGACAAGTGGTACGGCAGGTAATGGATTGCCAACAACAACTGCGACTTATCCATCAGTAGATAGATGGTTTGCTTATTACACAGGCGCAGCCGTTACTGTTGCTCAAGTTGCAGGTTCAGGAAATAACAAAAATTTAATTCAAGCTACAGGTGCAGCAAGTGTAACTGCAATTGGTATTGGACAAAGAATTGAGGCAGTTAATTGTTATGATTTAGCAGGGCAAACTGTAACCTTATCTGCTAGTATTGCAAATTCACTTTTAACTACGGTGACTTGGACTGCATATTACGCAGGTTCTACAGATGTATGGACAAGTTCTACGCAAATTGCAACAGGTACATTTACAGTAAGTTCTACATTAACTACTTATTCAACACAAATTTCTATTCCTAGTGCTGCAACAACAGGATTACAAATCATATTTAGCGTTGGAGCGCAAACAAGTGGGACATTCCAAATTGGTAATGCTCAATTAGAATTAGGTTCTATTGCAACACCATTTGACCAAAGAAGTTATGGAACTGAATTGCAATTATGCCAAAGATATTGTTATGTCAATATACCAAACGCAACTGGATCAAATAATACTTTTTTAGCTCAAGGATTTTTTTCTTCTTCAACAGCTGCTTTAATTGGATTTCCTTTATCGGTTAATTTAAGAGTAGTTCCAGTTTTTACTTATACTGCAAGTGTTGGAAATTTTTATGTATTTAATGCAAGTGGTTCTTATAGTGCTTTAACATCATTATCAATAAATTCTGTTTCTGGTTCTCAATTTATATTATTAAGTGTTGGATTTGCATCAGGTGGAACTCTTGGTCAAAGTTGTTTTATTTTAAGTGACAATACTAAAACAGCTTTTCTTATTTTCTCAGCGGAGTTATAAATGAGTGTAAATATTTCAGGTTCTAATGGCGTATTACGCAGTTTAGATTATCAAACTCCTGCTACATTATTTACTTATACAATTATTGCTAATTCGCAAGGTGTTATATTAAATCCATCAGGAACTTTAGCGGTTGGCACAGTTACTATGCCAGCAAGCCCTTCTGACGGTATGACAATTACAATAGCGACTACGCAGACAATTACATCGCTAACTTTACTTGGAAATACAGGGCAAACGGTGTCAAATGCCATAACAACGCTATCTGCTGGCACGGCAGTCTCTTATTATTACCGTTTATCTAATACAACTTGGTACAGGGTAGGTTAATGTTTGATTGGAAAATAACTAAAATTTCTACAGAAAAGGATGCAATTGTTCACGCACATTATGTGTGTAAGTTGATTAATGATCCGTATGAGGTTGCAACAGAAGGAAACTGGTATTTTTCAGATAAAATTATTAAAAAGCCATTAGAAGAAATAAAAGAGCAAGACATTGCAGATTGGATAGAAAAAGAATCTATGCAAAATGGCGTAAGTGCAATAAAATTAAGGTTAGAGGAACAGATGCAGTCATTACAAAGCGATCAAACTGTGAATTTACCCTGGCTGCCAAAAACATTCAAACTTAAGGATTAAATCATGGGTCAAATTGTCTTTCAAGCAACGCTAGGTGGCCAAACTGCATTAGTTGGTCAAAATACTGCATCTAGCTTTTCTTTAAATCTACCATTAGCAAGTGACACGCTTGTAGGTAAAGCCACTACTGATACTTTTACAAACAAAACGATTAGTGGTTCAAGCAATACATTATCCAATATTGGTAATTCAGCATTAACTAATTCAAGTTTAACAATTGGTTCTACTGCAATTTCATTGGGTGCAACAGCATCAACAGTTTCTGGCTTAACTTTAACCAGTCCAACAATTAATACTGCTACATTAAATAGTTATACAGCACCAAATTCGACTAATTCAACAACTTTTGGATTTAAGAATCGTATTATAGACGCTGGTTTTATTGTTAATCAAAGAAGTTATACGTCAGGAACTGCGTTATCATCAGGATCTTATGGACACGATAGATGGAAAGGTGGTGGAAGTGGTGGAACTTATACATTTACGCAAAGCTCTCTTGGAGTTCCAATTCAAATAACAATAACTGCTGGCTCAATTCAACAAGTAATTGAAGGTTGTAATTTGCCAGAAGGTGGAACTTATGTTTTGTCTTGGGCTGGATCAGCTCAAGCGTCAATTAACGGTGGAACCGCAGGATCAAGTCCATTAACAGTTACTGGCACAACTGCTGGTGCTAATATGACAATTCAATTTAATACTGGAACAGTTCAATATCCTCAACTTGAAGTAGGAACAAACGCTACTAACTTTGACTATAGACCGTATGGGACTGAGTTTGCGTTGTGTCAGAGGTATTATCAAGTAATGAATCCTATTTCTGTATTTAGTTATTTTAGTGGTGCATCACAATCACTTATTCAAAACTTTAATTTTCCTGTAACTATGCGTGCCGCCCCTACAGTTACTATTACATCAAACGGCACAACTTCTAATTTTTCAAGTATTGGAACTTTAGGAACAACTGTAAATGGTACATCAATTCAAGTCGTTGGTGCTGGTGCAGGACAAGGTGGCTGTTATAACGCTGTTGGCAATGCCGCTATTGAACTATAAGGACAATAATGTATAAATTAATTAATGAAAATATGGTTAAGCGTTTATCAGACAACGCTTACATTCCTAAGGATGAAGCAAACACAGACTACCAAGCATACCTAGCGTGGCTTGCAGAAGGCAATACACCTTTACCAGCGGATAATACATAATGGCTCAACCGTTTGATATAATATCTCGTGCATTAAAAGACATTGGTGCTTTAGAAGCAGGTGAAAATCCTACGCCTGAAGCGGCACAAGATGCTTTTGATATGCTAAACGATTTAATTGATCAATGGTCAAACGAATCAATGATGGTGTCATATAAGACTGAGATTGTTTATCCTATTGTAAGTGGACAGACACAGTATACAATCGGCCCTGGTGGGCAAATTGGCGCAGTATTTACAGGTTCTATTTCAGGCAATATTTTAACTGTTACAGCAATTTCAAGCGGTGCTATAGCACTAGGTATGACACTTAGTGGAACAGGAATTGCAAATAATACAACGATTGTAGCTTTCCAATCAGGCGCAGGTAATAACATCAATGAAGCTGGCACATATACCCTTAACAATTCTCAAGCAGTTTCATTTACAACAATTAATGCGTATTATCAAAGACCACTCTCGATTAATAGTGCTTTTGTGCGTATTAACACTAATAGCAACGGTCAGCCAATTGTTAATGGTGGACTTGATTATCCAGTCGCTATTCTAAACGTAGAAGATTATGAAATGATTGGTTTAAAGACATTATCAGGGCCTTGGCCTAAAGCTCTTTATTATCAGCCAAGCGAAACACTAGGCAATATTTATGTATGGCCTAATCCATCTCAAGGTGAAATGCACATCTTTGCTGACACATTGTTTGCAAGATATAACTCAATTAACGATCCTATTGTGCTTCCACAAGGCTATTCAATGGCTCTCAGATGGTGTTTAGCAGAACGTCTAATGCCTATGTATGGTAAAGCATCACAAACGCAAATAGCAATGATTAACGCATACGCAGCACAAGCAAAAGCAACAATTAAACGTACAAACATGAAACCTGTGCAGTCAGCTAGATTTGCAGATGCTATGTTAAGTAGTAGGCAGCGCGATGCGGGCTGGATTTTGTCGGGCGGGTTCTTCAGATAATGGCAGACTTTGGGTTCGTAGGCCCATCTTACGAAGCTCCATCTATATATCAAGATGCCCAAGAGTGCATCAACTTCAGACCTGAGATTGATCCATTAAAGCCACCTGGCAGTCGTGGTGTTGTTGCTTTATATCCTACACCTGGTTTAACTCCGCAAGTCGTTTTGCCTAATCAACAAATTGTGCGTGGTATGCGTACCTTGTCTGGTGGGCAGTTTCTTGTAACAGTATGTGGCCCTTATGTATATTTATTAACATCTAATCTAACACCTACAATTATTGGTCAGTTAAATACTTCAACAGGGCAAGTAGGTATCACAGATAACGGTGTAAACGTCTATATTGTAGATGGAGCATATCGTTACACATGGCGCATTAATACACCTACTTCTGCAACTTTTACAGGCTCAATTAGTGGCACAACATTAACTGTGAGTAGAAATCTGACAGGCACAATTGCTATTGGTCAGGCATTAAATGGTTTAGGTTTGACAGCAGAAGCAGTTATTTTGTCAGGTTCAGGCACAACATGGACTGTAAATATAAGCCAGACTGTCGCATCAACCACTATTTATGCATCAAATACGATTGCGTTTACAGGCGCAATTGCAGACGTTACAGTAGGCGCACAGACGTTTTATAACTTAACAACTAGCACAACCCTTTACTTAGGGCAAACCATTGTAGGTAGCGGTGTTTTAGCTCAAACAATGATTACACAGATTGTTACAGCTGGCTCTAGTTATTACGTTAATAAACATCAAACAATTGCGTCAGAACAGATGTATGCGTTGAACTGGACTGTTATTCCTACAACAGACGGTGCGTTTAGTGGTGCAAATACAGTTGATATTGTTGATAACTATTTTATTTATAACAATCCTGGCACACAACAATGGGCAGCTTCTGATGTATTAAGTCCTATTACTCAACCATTAAGTTTTGCTAGTAAATTTACTGGCCCTGATAATCTTGTATCTTTAATTGCAGATCACGGTCAAGTTTACTTACTAGGTGAAACAACGTCTGAAGTTTGGGCAGATGTAGGTACATTCCCATTCCCTTATCAGCGTATTCCTGGTTCATCTAGTCAGCACGGTATTGCTTCAGTCTTTTCTGTAGCTCGTGTAGGTAATTCGTTTGCCTACGTCAGTAAGAATATTCGTGGTCAAGCAATGATAGTAATGATGAACGGCTATTTGCCTGAAAGAATATCTACCCATGCAGTTGAGAATACTTTGGTAGACCAATATGTAGGCGATGCAGTTGCATACACTTATCAGTTAGAAGGTCACGAATGTTATGTTGTTACATTCCCTAGCTTAGATTTAACTTGGGCATATGACTTTACAACGCAGATGTGGCATAAGTGGTTGTGGTGTGATAACAACAATAATTATCACCGTCATCGTTCAAATTGCGCTGCATATTTTCAGAATATGGTTTTAGTTGGCGATTACCAAAACGGTATTATTTATCAACTTGATCCTAATAACTATACAGATAATGGACAAAACATACGCAGATTGCGTAGAGCACCACATATAGTGACTGATTTACAACGTCAATACTTAGAGGAATTGCAGATACAGTTTCAACCAGGCGTAGGTACATCTGGATTTTCTATTGTTGCACAACAAACATTTATACAAAGTCCTTTTATTATTGCTCCAAATCAAATTTTTACGGTGCTTGCAGACCAAATTTTAATTTTAGGATTGCAAAACCAAATTAATCAAAATACAACTACAAATAACCCACAAGCAATGTTGCGTTGGTCAAATGATGGCGGCTCAACATGGAGTAATGAGCATTGGGTAACAATTGGACAACAAGGTAAATATAAGAATCGTGCCATTTGGCGTAGATTAGGGCAAGCTCGTGACAGAGTATTTGAAGTATCTGTAACTGATCCTGTTAAGGCTGTGATTGTTTCTGCTAATTTAAAAGCTACTGAGGGAGAGAATTAATGAGTTCTTTATGGCAAAGTCAGCAAAATAACCCTTATCCTGTTACTGAGTTTTTAGAAACAACATCCAATCGACCAACTCGTGCGTGGCAACAGTTTTTTCTTAATTTGTTAAATTTTAGTAGTGCGACTACGGCAACAACAGGAAGTGCAACTTTACCAGCTAATCCAGTAGGGTTTATTAATGTCACGGTAAATGGAAATCCGTACAAAATTCCTTATTATAATCCGTAAAAAACACTATAATAATAAAAAGGAGATATTATGGATCCACAAATTTACCCAGATGCAGGAAGTCCTACAGGGTATTCTGACATTTATGGAAATATGGTTGACTCAACAGGTCAACCTGTAAACTATGATTCTGGTGGACAATTAATTGATTCCAATGGTAATGTTATTGGCAATGCTGATCCATATACTCCAACAGCAAATGATATTAATTTTGTTCCAACTTCTACTACAGATTTATCAAATCCTTTAGGTACAAACACTAATAGTGGAACTGGTGGTGGCACATCGTTGTCTAGTTTATTAGGTTTAGGTGGTCAAGCTGCTTCAGGATTACAAAATGCTTTAGGTTTATCAAATTTAGCAAATGTTGGTGGTGCAGCATATTTAGGCAATGCGATTACTGGCGCAGGACAAAATATTGCTAATGTTACAAGCAATATATCTAATCAATATGCACCATATACCCAATTAGGATATACAGGGTTAAGTGCTTTAGGATCACAATTACCTAATCTGACAAAACAATTTACTAATGCTGATTTAAATGCTCAATTAGCACCTAATTATCAATTTCAATTGCAACAAGGTTTAGGTCAATTAGGCAATGCTGAAAATGCAACAGGCGGTATATTAAGCGGAAATGCACAACAAGGTTTGCAGAATTATGCTCAAAACTTTGCTGGTAACGCCTATCAAAACGCATTTAATAACTATCAAACTCAGAATCAAAATATATTTAATAAATTATCTGGCATAGCAGGTATGGGCGCATCTTCTATTGGATCACAAGGTCAGTTAGCGTTGGGTGGTGCTCAAGCAACAGGTAATGCAGCAGTTCAAGCTGGTCAACAATATAGTCAAGCTGCTAACCAGTTAGCGCAAAATCAATATTTATCAGCATTATTAAATCAAAAACCAAATATTAATATTAATAATTCTCCTGCTGCACCAGCACAAGGTGGTAGCGGTGCTTTAGGGCAAGCAAATAGTACTGTAAATCAAGCTGGTGGAATTGTAAATACTTTAGGTAGTATTGGAAGCACAATAGGCAATGTGTTAGGTGATATTGGTGGCTTCTTTGGATTATAGGAAAAAAAATGGCTGAATTTAATGTAGATACTAGTTTTATGAATGTTAAACCACAGGGTTCAAGCCTTGCGGATATGATTAATATTGCAAATCAAACACAGGCCTATCAACAGGCGCAACAAGTTAATCCACTAAAATTACGTCAAGAACAGTTGGCTACACAAAAAGCTGAAGAAATAACACCTGAAGAAATTTCACAAGCAAAAGAAGTGACTAAACGTAGTAAATTTAAAACACAAGAAGATTATCTTAATAAATTAAATGAAATTCGTGGCGCATTATTAAATAGTGAATCCCTTAAAAATAATGACGTTAAAGGCTTTACAAAACAAGCAATCGAATTGCGTGAGGATGCTAAAAAGTTTGGTATCCCTGAAGAAATTACAGAACCAGAGTTTGCAAAATTAATATCTACTGCACATGATCCACAAAAAGGGTTAACCTTTATTCAAGAAAAACTTGGTAATGTTGTGCGTACAGGAATAGGGTCACAAGGGCAAGCAAATCAAGCATTTGTTCCTGCTGGACAACAACAACAAGTTCAAGGTACAGATATATACGGTAATCCAACAATTACTAAACGAGATCAATATGGCAACATTATTGGTCAAGCACCATTACCTGTTGCTAATGATGGAACAAACGCATCAAATATGCGATATGCGCCAGGAGAAACACCTGAAACATTAAAACTAATGCAAGAAGAAAGAACTGTTGCAAAAAATCAAGCAAAAGTTGCCACATCAGCTTTAGCAAATATACAAGCTGTGCGGAAATATTTACCCCTTGCACAGACTGGTAAAGGTTCAGAAGCAATTAAAGGACTACAATCCGTATTTGGTAATTTAGCAGGTAGCACACCAGAAGAAAAAGCAGCTTCTGCAAGAGATATTGTAGAAAAGAGTATTGAAGATTTAGCAACACAAAAAAATATGGCTTTAGGTGGAAAATTCCAAGCAGATTTACAGGCTGCACAAAAATCCATTGCAAGCGCAGAAAAAAATCCTACAGCTATATTAAAGTCTATGCAAATGCTTGAACCATTAATTCAACATTCTGTAAATTACAATCAAGGATTACAAGCAGCAATAGATAAAAATAATGGCAACGTACAAGTTAAACGTAAATTTGATAATGAAATGATTGACGCATTTGATCCACAAGCATTAAACATTTATAACGCTTATAAAAATAAAGATACAAAAGAATTTGATGAATTAACAAAAGGTTTATCAGATACTAAAAAGCGTGAAATATTTAATAAAATGCAAAAATATAATTCATTAATACAAGGAAATCTATAATGGATGACTTTGCTTCTGCGTTAGGCATTAAAGAAAATAATGCGCCTTTCGATACTTTTTTAGAAAAAGAAGGTGTAAAAGGAACACCTAAAGAAGCATTTATACGATCACTTTATCAACAAGAATCTTCATCTGGTAAAAACACTAATACATCTAATGCAGGTGCAGTTGGTGGTATGCAAATTATTCCGCAAACATTTAAAAGTGTAGCAGATAAAAATTGGGATATTAATAATCCAGAACACTCTACACGAGCTGGTATTCGTTATGCTTCTAAATTATATGATATGGCAAATGGGGATATAAAATCTGCAGCTGCTGGGTATTATGGTGGGCCTGATGCAATGATAAAAGCTCAAAAGGGCATAGCAGTTCGTGACCCTAGAAACCCTAATGCGCCTGATACTTTGCAATATGCAACACAAGTTTCTAATCGTGCAAAGTCTTTTGAATCAGATAATGATTTTGAAAAAGCATTATTTGGACAACAAAAACCTGTTGAAGAAATACAAAAAGAAAATACAACTAATCAAAATAAAGTAAATGCTTTTGCAGCTGGTTTTGGTGGTGCAATTTCTAAAGGTGCTGGTGCGGTAGAGCAATTAGTAGGTAAAGGTATTGGGTTAGTTGCGCCTGAAACAGGCAAAGCAATTGAACAACACGCCTTAGAAAATATTAAAAAAACTGAAAATATTACTAAACCATATTTAGAAGCAAATCCAATAACAGGTGCTGTAGGCGAAGTTGCAGGTATGATTGCAAATCCTATTAATAAATTAGTGCCAGGTTTTGGTGGCCCAGCACAAACTATAACAGGTGGAATTGCTAAAGGGGCTGCACAAGGAGCTGTGGCAAACGCATTAACAACTCCTGTAACTGATGAAAATAAATCTTTTTTAACAGAAAAATTAAAAGAAGCTGGAGTAGGTGCATTAGCTGGGGGTGTAATTGGCGGAGTGGCTAAAGGCGCAACAAGTTTAGCTCAACCGTTTGAAAATCAACTTTCAAAAATTAGTCAAGATAACGTAAAAATATTAAGAGATGCTGGCGTACCTGTGGATGTAGCGCAAGCAACAGGATCAGAATTTTTAAAACGTAGTAAAGCTGCATTGCAAGATAACCCATTTACGTCTGGCAAAGAAGCTGAGTTTGTTGCTAATCAACAAGCTGCTTATAACAAGGCTATTGCCAAAACAATGGGTGAAGATGCAACAGCTATCACACCCAATATTATTGAAAATGCCAAAGACCGTCTTGGTGGGATATATGATCAATTATTTGATAAATATGGTTCTAAAATCTCAGGTAAAACGTATAAAGATTTAGTTTCTATTCGTGATGAAGCTATGATGACTTTGCCTGAAAATGAAAAACCAATTATCAAAAACATCTTTGATGACATTATTAATAAAGCAAGCATAAATAGAAGCACATTAACAGGCGCACAATATCAAGCCCAGAAACGTATACTTGATAAATTAACTGCAAATCCAAGTAGTAATATTGCTCCTTATGCTCAAGAAATTAAAGATACATTATTAAGTGGTTTAAAAAATTCAATTAAAGATGAAGGTGATATTGCTTTATTAAAACAAACCAATAAACAATATGGCAACATGAAAAAAATTGAAGATGTTGTTTTAAAAGACACTCAAGGTAATGTAAATCCATCTTTGTTAAGTAATTCATTGGCAACTAAAGCAAAAAGAAATGCTTTGTATGCAGAAGATAGAGACTTAGCAAACTTAGCAAGAGCTGGTAAAGATATATTGCAACAGAAATTACCTAATTCTGGAACTATGGCAAGAATGTTGGCTCAAAATCCATATTATGCAGGTACTCGTGCAATATATGGTAAGACCGTTCAAAACGCAATGAATAATCCTGCTATTGCACAGTATTTAGAACAAGGAATACAAAGACAACCATTAAGAAGTATTTTAGAATTACCTAAAAATATAGGTAAGGTTGCACCAATTAAGCCAGGCGTTGTCGGTGCATCAAGTTTAAATGAATTAATTAATTTAAGAAATCAAGGACAATAATTATGTCAGTCTTATTATCACCAATTGGTAACGGATTTCAGTTTTTTACATCGACTGGAGTGCCATTAAACGGTGGGTATTTATATACCTATCAAGCAGGATCAACAACTGCTCTTGCTACTTATACAGACAATACAGGTTCTATTGCTAATACTAACCCTATTGTTTTAGGTAGTGATGGTAGGCCACAGACTGAGATTTGGCTTACATCTGGGTATTCTTATAAGTTTGTTTTGACAGATTCATCTAATAATCAAATACAAACATACGACAATTTATACGGTATAGCATCGTCAGTAACAACGACAAGCGCAATCCCAAGCGGTTCAATTATTATGTGGTCAGGTTCTATTGGTGCAATACCTAGTGGTTATGTTCTATGTGACGGAACAAACGGTACGCCTAACCTTAAAGACAGTTTTGTAGTGGGTGCAGGTAATACTTATGCGGTAGGCTCAACTGGTGGGTTTACAAGTTCTGTAACAAGTGGTGCAGGAACAAATTTACCTTTATATTATGCGTTAGCATTTATCCAAAAAACATAGGTATGGATATGAATGAAATCGATCCAGTAAAAATAGGTGTAATGTGGCAAAAAGTTGAGGCTATGGAAAAAGAAGTAGCTGAAATGCGTAGCGACATCAAAGAATTACTTGCGATGGCTAATAAAGGTCGTGGTGGGTTCTGGGTTGGTATGATGGTTGTATCAGGTTTAAGTTCAATTGTAGGATATATTACACATTTATTTGCGAGCAGGTAATGTGGAAAACGTCATTGCACAAGGTACAAAACAACTTGCATCTAGTTTAAATGAAGCCAGGGAAGCAGGAAAAAGCCTAACAAAAAGTATTGAGAATATACAGCATGACGGTGTAGAAGTAGCGCAACAAGAATTAGAAGCATTAAAACGTAAAAAAATAATTGAAGAAGCAAGAGAAAACTCATTAATTTATAAAGCAATTAGTGAATATGAATCACAAAAAGCATTGATTATTGCTGAAAACAAAGCTGAGAAACAATTTAAAGCGAAGTATGGCGAAAAAGAATGGTCTAAAGTTTTAGAACTAAAGGCGGTTGTAGAAAAAGAGCAAAAAGAAAATGCCACATATTATGGGCATAAATTACAAGATGTAAAACGTGTGCAGTTATATTGTTGGTTAGCTGCATTTGTTGTGACGTGTATGCTTTATTATTGTGGCTTAGTATGAACTGGGCAAAGTATTGGTTTATTGTTTTTATATTTGAGTTATTGATCTGGTCATATATTTTATTTTTAGACTGGGAAATACGTCAATTAACTAAAAAAAATAAGCCTATTCGATTTAAAATAACAAGAACAGTAACTGAAGAACGCTCTAAAAAGGATATTGTTCGTGGATGATGAAATCTTTAAATTTTGGATGGTTTGGGCGATAATATGCTTGATGGTAGTTACTTTGTTAAAGGATTAATATGGATTGGTTAGCTCAAATTGCGCCTGGTATTGCAACTGCTCTTGGTGGCCCACTAGCAGGTTTAGCAGTCACAGCTATATCTAAGGCTCTTGGAGTTGATGAGAAAGACGTACAGTCTACGATTGAGTCAGGCAAATTAACTGCTGATCAATTGTCATCTATCAAACAAGCTGAAATAGAATTACAAAAACAAGCAAATGAATTAGGTTTAGACTTTGAAAAGTTGGCAACAGATGACCGTAAATCAGCTCGTGATATGCAAGTTGCTACTAAGTCCATTATTCCTGCTGTGTTAGCTATTGGTGTGACTATTGGATTCTTTGGCATACTAGTTGGTTTGATGACAGACAACGTAACTAAGTCAGATGCTTTACTTTTAATGTTAGGTTCACTCGGAACTGCTTGGACTGCTATTGTAAGTTTTTATTTTGGTAGTTCTGCATCAAGTCAAAACAAAGATGAAATGTTGCATAGGAGTATGACAGTTGGAAAGTAATTTTGAAAAGGCATTAGGCTTTGTATTAAAGTCAGAAGGTTTATATGTAAATAACCCTGCTGATCCTGGTGGCGAAACGATGCGTGGCGTAACTCGTAATGCGTGGGCAAGTTGGCTTAAACGACCTGTAGCTGATGGTGAGATGGCAAAGCTGACTGTAGAAGATGTCACACCATTTTATAAAGCATTGTATTGGGATGCTGCAAACTGTGGCAAACTGCCAGGCGGTGTTGATTATTTAGTGTTTGATTCTGCGGTTAATATGGGCGTAGGTCGTGCTGTGCGTCTTTTGCAACAGTCATTAGGATGTGTGCCAGACGGCATGATTGGCCCTAATGTAATGAACGCATTAAACATTACGCCAGTTGACAGATTACTTACAAAATTCAATACACAAAAAGAACAGTTTTATCGTTCATTAAAAACATTTAGTGTATTTGGTCAGGGCTGGTTAAATAGATGTAATGATGTATTAAATAATGCAAAGGAATTTACAAATGGCAACTAATTTTAAAATTGATGGCAAACACTACGAGTCTAAAAAAGGACATTACATAGTTGAGCGTGAGCATGAGAAAAAAGAACACAATGAACTTGTGCGCCTAGAAAAGAAGTTAGATAAACACATGAGCTTACCTGCTGACAAGGCACATCCTTCAGATCAGAAAGATGCGCCATTGCCCAATATGCGGAAATACTAAAACCTAATAAGTTTTACTACTTTATAAGGCAGTCCATGTTTCGTAAATGTATTGCCTACAACTGTATTGCGTGAATCGTTATAAACCCATTTTTTATCTTTGTACGGTGGGTTGTCGTTAGAATACTTAGAATGTCGATGGGGTGTCATTGTTCCCTCGCTTTCATCATTGCATCGGCTATCATGTAAGAATGAATTGCTAATGAAATACTATTATCTTCATAACCTTTTTGCATTAATAACAAACCTTGCAAAGCGTGAGCAGCAAAGTAATCTCTTAAATCCATGCCATCTGCGTAAAGTCCCAATGATCCTGATATTGGATGTTCTGTTGGAAATGCTTTCATTTTGGTTCTCCAATACATTTATAAAGTTTAAAAGACTTAGATGGATGCCATTTATCTACAATCGTATAACCTGCTTTACGCAGCTCTCCAATACGAGTTGATAGTTTCATACCACCACCTTCTTTAAATGCGTCTAGTGGGCTTATCCAGCGTTTCTTGGCTAGTTTTACAATAATTTCGTGTTGTGTCATTTGATTCCCCTTGAAAGTTCAGTCATTAAAATTGTTATTGCACATAAAAATATAGCTACGCCTATAGCAAATCTAGTCATTTGTCACTCGCTTTCTTTAGTATTGCTCTAGCAAAATTTAAAACATTTTCATTTGTTAAAACAATCCCTAGTTTTATCGCACCAATAAAATGGTTTTTTACTGTTTCAAGTATTTCTTCATCTGTTAATTCACGCAAACCATAATATCTACCAATTAAGTAAGACCTTGTATCTAACTGTCCAATATCTGACTGTAAATTGTTTGCATCAATAATTTGTTTTAACATTGCTATTTCTTTTGCTTGTTGGCGTAGCATAGTGGCAGCCATTAAAGTAAGTCCTATACGCACCGTATCTAATTTATCTGCTAGTTCATTTGCTGTTACTTCACCTTCACTCATATATGTTCTTGATTCAGTCATTTTGTAGGCCCACCATATAATTGTTTTTCAAGTTCACGAATTTGTTGGCTTGTTTCTTGCATCAGTTTTTGTTGTTGATCTAACAACTTCATAACTGTTTCAAATTGGGCTTTCCAATAAGTAATTTGTTGTTCATAATTTTCCAAAATTCCACTCCTTTTCTGCTTGAATAAGTGCTAATTTTTCTCTCATTTCAAAGGACATTGACCAGAGTAAACGACCAAGTGCCTCAAAGTTTTTAAGTGATAAATACTCTTCTATTGCCTGGGCTTGTTCAATCGTTGCTGAATAAATATCTTCAGAAAAGTTCTCAAACAAATTGCAATCAAACTCAGGATCGTGGTGCAGCAATTCTTTTGCACGTTCCTCAATGATTTCACCAGCCAACTCTGCTTTTTCACCTTCAACGTCATAGGTAAGCCACGCATCAAAATTATTCATTACAAACCCCCTGTTGTGTAAATATAAATAGCTAACGGTATTCCAAACATAACGGTAAAGCCTATGATTGATTCGATTATTTCTTTCATTTAAAACCCCTTTTAAATTGTTTAATATATACAACAATTACAGAATAATTAAGTTTTGTTAATAATGCAAGTAAGTATTTTCCCTAAGTTGTATAAATAC